>Ga0208765_1002445_pt1 | contig 10338 bp, 7 predicted proteins | sample ETNtaG_2_FD_185783 | JGI IMG/M metagenome (GOLD analysis project Ga0208765, IMG submission 185783) | Marine microbial and viral communities from oxygen minimum zone, Eastern Pacific Ocean - ETNP201406SV203 (SPAdes) (version 2) | ecosystem: Environmental > Aquatic > Marine > Oceanic ... | reverse complement strand
GGAGGAGTGTCTTTGAAAAATGTAAGAAAAATTGCAGCTACTGGAGTTAAAAGAATATCTGTAGGACAAATTACTCATAGTGCTCCAAGTATTAATCTTAAGTTAGAAATATAAACTCAGAACACTACTAATAATTATTTTTTCTTTTTCAAATAAGCTTGTGCCGCTGATAAACGTGCTATTGGAACCCTATAAGGTGAACAAGAAACATAATTTAATTTAGTTTTTTCACAAAATTCAATACTTGCTGGATCGCCACCATGTTCTCCACAAATACCTAATTTAAGTGTCTTTTTCTCCAAACGTCCTCTTTCAGTAGCAATTTTTATTAACTCTCCCACTCCTCTTTCGTCGATACTAACGAATGGATCTTTATTAAAAATTTTATTTTCAACATAATCATTAAGAAATTTTCCTGAATCATCTCTGCTAATTCCAAAAGTAGTTTGTGTTAAATCGTTAGTTCCAAAACTAAAAAAATCAGCATATTTTGCTATATCTTTAGCTCTTATTGCAGCTCGTGGAAGCTCTATCATTGTACCTACATAATATTTGATTTTTATAGAATGTTTTTTTTGAACTTCAGCAGCTGTTCTATCAACCAAATTTTTTAGTATTTGAATTTCTGCTGCGGTAGAAACCAAAGGTATCATTATTTCAGGTATAACTGATTTTATCTTTTTATTTTTACACTCAACTAAAGCTTCAAAAATTGCAGAGCATTGCATTTGATAAATTTCAGGAAATGATATACCTAATCTGCATCCTCTATGGCCTAGCATTGGGTTTTGTTCATGAAGTTCAACTATTCTGAATTTGATATCACTATTAGACATATTTAATTCTCTTGCTACATCAGCAATATCCTTATCTGTTTTTGGCAAAAATTCGTGCAATGGAGGATCGAGCAATCTAACCGTAACTGGTAAACCATTCATAATTTTAAAAATTTCAAAAAAATCGTTTTTTTGATAAGGAAGTATTTTTGCTAAAGCTGTCCTTCTATCTTCTAATGTTTTGGAAAGGATCATTTGTCTAACAGAGACAATTCTCTTTTCATCAAAAAACATGTGTTCCGTTCTACATAAACCTATGCCTTCTGCTCCAAAATCTCTTGCTATTTTTGTATCTGCTGGAGTTTCTGAATTGCTTCTAACTTTAAGTTTTCTGAATTGATCAGCCCAATTCATTACTTTAGAAAAATCGCCAGAAATATCAGGCTTAACTGTTAGAACTTTGCCAAGCATTACTTTTCCGCTCCCTCCATCTATGGTGATAACTTCACCTTCTTTAACTATATAATCTCCTGATTTAAATTCTTTTTTTTCATAATCAATTTTGATTTGGCTCGATCCTGATACACAAGGTTTTCCCATACCTCTGGCTACTACAGCAGCATGGCTGGTCATTCCTCCTCTTGCTGTAAGAATACCTTTTGCTGCGTGCATTCCATTTATATCTTCGGGTGAAGTTTCGATTCTTACTAAAATTGCATCTTGCATTTGTTCCTTTAGCTTTTCCGCTTCCTCCGCAGAAAAAGTTACTTTTCCGCTTGCGGCTCCCGGAGATGCTGGAAGTCCTGTTGCAATTATTTTTTTTTGAGCTTTTTCATTTAAAGTTGGATGCAATAAAGTATCAAGTGTATTTGGATCAATTCTCAAAATCGCTTCCTTTCTAGATATTAATTTTTCTTGAACCATATCCACCGCTATTTTAATAGCCGCTCTAGATGTTCTTTTTCCTGATCTTGTTTGCAGCATCCACAATTTATTATTTTCAACGGTAAATTCTATATCTTGCATATCTTTATATTTGTTTTCTAATTTGTTAAAAATTTTTTTTAATTCTTGAAAAATTTTTGGCATAAACTTATTCATAGTAAGTAAATTTTGTGGAGTTCTTGTTCCCGCAACAACATCTTCTCCCTGGGCATTAATTAAATATTCTCCAAAAATTTCTTTTTTTCCTGTAGACGGATTTCTTGTGAAAGCAACACCTGTAGCACAATCATTTCCCATATTTCCAAATACCATAGCCTGTACATTAACTGCCGTTCCCCAATCGCCTGGTATATAGTTAATTTTTCTATAAGTTTTTGCTCTTTTGCTATTCCATGATAAAAAAACTGCACTTATTGCGCCCCATAATTGTTCATTCACGTCTTGAGGAAAAATTTTTTTTGTTTTTTCTTTAACAACATCTTTAAAATTTTTTATTAAACCGTCCCAATCCTCTTCTTCAAGCTCGGTATCTTGTATTACTCCTTTGGTTAATTTAAAATTTTCAATTAATTCTTCGAAAAAATGAGATTCGATTCCAAGAACAACATTGCCATACATCTGAATAAGCCTTCTATAACTATCTTTTGCAAATCTTCCATTTCCAGTTCTTTTTTTAAGCGCTATAACTGTTTTATCGTTTAATCCTAAATTTAAAATTGTATCCATCATGCCAGGCATAGATACTCTTGAGCCAGACCTGACTGAAACTAATAGTGGATTGGACAGATCTCCAAATTTTTTTTTTGAAATTTTTTCAATAACTCTAATTTCTTTTTTTGTATTTTGGACAACCTTTTTTGGAATTTTTTTACTGTTTTTATAAAAAAATTCGCAAACTTTTGTAGATATTGTAAATCCAGGCGGAACAGGCAGCCCTAATTTAGCCATTCGAGCTAGATTGGCCCCTTTTCCTCCTAAAATTTCTTTAGAATTAAATTTACTTTGAACGCCTTGATTATTAAATCTATAAATTAATTTATCCAATTAAGCACCTTCTACTTTCGAAAAATCTATAAAATTATTATAAGTCTTACAAAACATTTGTAATAATTCTAAACGGTTTTTTTTTATATCTGAATTTTCATCATTTACAATTACATTTTCAAAAAAAATATCTGTGGTTGGCTTTGCTGCAGATAATACTTTTAATGTTTCATCAAAACTCTCATGTTTCTTAGCGTTTGAAAAGTATTGTCGTATTTCATTTATTTTATTATACAAATTTTTTTCCTCATCTTTTTTAAACAAAAATGATTCTGGTTGTCCTAGAACTTCTTCTTTTCTGTCTTTTAATTCATGCTCAATTATATTTGATGCCCTTTTATAAGTTTCTATAATGTTTTTGCATACATCTTTAGAAATATTTTTATTAATAATTAAGCATTTTTTATAAAGTATTAAAAAATCATGGCCACTATGTGAGCTGCCAACAGCTTCTATAATATCGTTCCTTATTTTTTTATCTTTTAAGAGATTTTTAAATCTTTCTCTTAAAAAAGCTAAAATCTCCTTAGCAATAGATTGATTTGTAAATTTTGTATTTTGTTCTTCGTAAAGAACTATGGAATAATTAATTAAATCTTTTATTTGAACACTTATTTTATTTTCAATTATTGTTCTCAATAAACCAATAGCGTTCCTTCTAAGGGCAAAAGGATCTTTAGAACTCGTGGGTTTTTCATTAATACCATAAAAACCTACCAATACATCTATTTTATCGATTATTGAAACTGCTACACTAATAGGCTTTTTTGCTACTTCGCTATTTATACCAATTGGTAAATAGTGGTCACTAATTGCTTTTGAAATATCTTCTTCAAAGCCTTGTTCACGTGCAAAATATTTTCCCATCACGCCTTGTAACTCAGGGTACTCTCCAACTAAATCAGAAACTAGATCTGCTTTACAAATTGACGATGCAATTTCTACCTTTTCTTTACTCAGATTAAGTTGTTCTGAAATCAAACTAGCTAATTTTCTTAATCTTTGTGTTCTATTATAAAATGTTCCCAGCTCATTAAAAAAAGATAAATTTTTTAACTTACCAACTTGTTTAACCAAGCTCTGATTTTTATTTTTTTCCCAAAAAAATTTAGCATCGGACAATCTTGCTTCAATTACTCTCTGATTTCCTGTTTTGATATAACCCTTTTTATCAGGTAAATTAGCAACTAATAAAAATAAATTTGTCAATTTATTATTATTGTCGAAAAGAGGAAAATATTTTTGATGTTGCTGCATGGTCACTATTAAAATTTCCTCAGGTACTTTTAAATAAATTTCATCAAATTTGCATAAAATTACATTAGGTTTTTCTATCAAATTAACAACTTCTTCGATTAATTTCTCATCAAAATGATTCTTTAGTTTGCGAACATTGCAGATACTGTTCATTTTATTAATTACAAAACTTTTTCTTTTTTCTTGATCTAAGATAATATTTTGAGATTTGAGTATATTTAAATATGTTCCAAAATTATTTATTTTTTTAATTTTTTCATCATTAATTCCTTCTACAAGAGTAAGATTTCCACTTTGAAGATGAAAAAAATTAAAATTAATTACCTTATTATTAAATAAAGAGAGAATAGATTTTAATGGTCTGGCCCAATTCAAATCGTATGTTGACCATTTCATTGATTTTTTCCATGAATATGCCTGGAGAGTTTCTGGAATAATTGTTTGTAGCTCTTTTAAAACATCTATAGTTTTAGACTTTGTTTCTGCAAAATAAAACTCTCCTTTTTCTATTTTCTTTTTATAAACATCAGATTTATTTAAATTGTTAGATTTTATAAAGCCATCCAACGCTACTTCTGGCGCATCTACTTTGGGTCCTTTTATAATCTTTCCCTTTTGTTCTATTTTCTCGTGAATCCCTTTTATAAAAAAAACAAGTCTTTTAGGAGTTGAGAATGATTGGCTTAAATTAAAACTAACTTCTTTTTTTCTTAGTTTGTCTTCTAAAATTTTTTTAATTTCTCTTCTGGCATTTATCTGAAGTCTAGAAGGAATTTCTTCGCTAAATAGTTCTATAAACAATTCAGCCATTTTCTATTTCTGACTTTCTAACCAAGCTTGTCCTGCTCCTTTGGCTAATTCTCTTATTCTAGAAATATACTCAGTTCTTTGAGCGACTCCTATTACCCCTCTGGCATCTAATAAGTTAAAAATATGACTAGCCTTTAAACATTGATCATAAGCTGGTAGAGGAAGTTTTTTTTCTAATAAAGATTTGCATTCAGATTCTGCTATTCCAAAATTTTTTAACAAATGCTCAGTGTTAGCAAACTCGAAATTATAGGCTGAGTATTCTTTTTCAGCTTGATAAAAAACGTCTCTATATTTTATGCCCTCATCATTCCAAATAAGATCAAATACATTATTCTTTCCTTGTGTAAACATACATATTCTCTCTAAACCATAAGTAAGTTCAACGGAGACTGGTTTACATTCGATTCCCGCCATTTGTTGAAAATAAGTAAATTGAGTAATTTCCATACCATCACACCAAACTTCCCATCCACGTCCTGCTGCACCAAGAGTGGGGCTTTCCCAATCATCTTCTACAAATCTTATATCGTGTTCTTTATGATTAATTCCTATTGTCGCTAAACTTTTTAAAAAAACTTTTTTTATTTCATCGGGAGAAGGTTTAATTATAACTTGGAATTGATAATAATGTTGTAGACGATTAGGATTTTTTCCATATCTTCCATCGGTTGGTCTTCTAGAGGGCTGGACATAAGCTGCCTTCCAGGGTTTAGGACCCAAAGATCGCAATGTTGTTGCAGGATGAAAAGTACCAGCTCCAACTTCAATATCATAAGGTTGCAACACCACACATCCATAATTACCCCAAAATTTCTGCAAATTTAAGATTGTTTCCTGAAAATTTACTGGGGTAGGTTTACCTTTTTTTTTATTTAATTTATTTTTTTTGGGCATTTATAAACCAAATTTTTGCCATTGTGCTCTTTCCTCCAAAACATTTGCAATACTATCAATTTGATTATCCATTGATGCTGATAATTTTTTAGCTATAAAACTTTTTGGTTTTTCAAGTTTTTTAATTACAACATCTTCGCCAAATTTTTCTTTTAAAATTTGATCAGCATTACCAATTCCATCTATTAGTCCTAATTTTAAAGAAGTAGAACCTGACCAAAATTCTCCTGTAAAAGTATTATTTTTTTCAGTATCTAAAAGTTTTGAGCCTCTACTAGATTTAACAACATTGATAAAATCTGAGTGCAACTCTAATTGTATTTTTTTTAATCTTTGGATATCTTCCTCTTTTTCTTCTTTAAAAGGGTCTAGAGTGCTCTTATTTTTACCTGCAGTATAAACTCTTCTTTCTACACCAATTTTTTTAATAGCATCCTGGAATCCGAAAGATGCAGAAATTACACCTATTGATCCAACTATTGAACTTGAATTTGCGTATATTTCATCTCCCGCACAAGCTATAAGATATCCTCCTGATGCCGCTACATCTTCGGCAAAAACTAAAACTTTTTTATTATTTTTTTTTGCTAGTTTTTTTATGTAACTATATATTAGATGTGATTGAACTGGTGATCCTCCTGGAGAGTTTATAGACACTGCAATTGCTAAAGCTTTTTTGATAGAAAAGGCTTTATCAATAATTTCTTGCTGGCCAGCAAAGTTTATGCCTTGCTTAAATCTTCCAACTGAACCAATAATCCCAGATAGCCTAATATGAGGAACTAATTTTTTCTTTTTAAAAATTTTAATAATCGAAAACATGTGATGGTTTATATATTAATTATCATAGTTTTTAGATCCTTTAAAATTTTATGTAAAGTTTTAAAGCTACCTTGGGTTGTAATTTCTTAGGTGCGTCATTAGTGATTAAAAAAGAGTTTTTTTTAATATAAAATAAAAAGCTATAATTACTTACATGGGATCAGTAATACCTTTAAAAAAAGAAATAGATAATTCCTATTTAATGCTAAAAAATCTTGTTGGAAGCAAGTTAGATGATGTCACTCAACTAATAAAGCACAAGCTGGCCAGCGAAATAAACCTTATTCATAAAATGACAGACTATCACGTTAAATCTGGCGGAAAGAGAATCAGACCTTTATTAACCTTAGCGTCTGCGAAGCTATGTGGATATAAAGATGGAAGTAGAGATATAAATTTAGCTGCCTGCATTGAACTGATACATAATGCAACTTTATTACATGACGATGTAATTGATAATAGCAAACTTAGAAGAGGGAACAAAACTGCAAATTCAGTTTGGGGAAATCAATCATCTATTTTGGTTGGAGATTATCTCTTTAGTCGTTGTTTTGAAATGATGGTAGAAGACGGATCTCAAGAAATATTGAAGTTATTGTCTTCAACATCATCAAGGATAGCTCAAGGTGAAGTTTTGCAATTAGAGCATAAAGGAGAAATTGATCTGTTGGAAGAAACATATTTTAATATCATAAATATGAAAACAGCCGCACTTTTTGCTGCAGCTGGTAAAGTGGGAGCATGTCTAGGAAATAAAAGCAAGAAAGAGAAAGATGCCCTAGAATCTTATGGAAAAAATCTTGGTTTAGCATTTCAGATTGCTGATGATGCGCTAGACTATTTTTCTTCAAAAACAATTTTTGGAAAAGAAATTGGCAAAGATTTTTACGAAGGAAAAACTACTCTACCCTTAATTATAATTTTTCAAAGAGGCAATAATGATGAAAGAAGTTTTCTTAAAGAAATATTCAAAAAAAAGAAAAGAAATGAAGATGACTTTAGTGAAACCCTAGCCCTAATAAATAAATATAAAGCTGTTGAAGCAAGTTTTAAAAGAGCTGAATATTTTGTTAATGTTTCCTATGATGCTCTTGGTATATTTCAAAACAGTGAGGAAAAAAAAGTTTTACAAAATTTAACTGAATTTAGCCTTAACAGATCTTTCTAAGGATATAAAATTTCTCTTTTCCAATTATTTGAAACTTTATTATATTTTAATCTTTCATGAATTCTGTGCTGAACCCTTACCCAAAATTCAATTGATAATGGATCTAAACACCATCCTGACCAATGCTTGGGTCTAGGTACATTATTTTTATCTTTGTATTTGTTTTTAATTTCATCAATTTTTTTTAAAAACTCTTCTCTTTTATTCATAACTTTTGATTGGTCGGATGCCCATGCGCCAATTTTGCTTTCGTATGGCCTGCTGTTGAAGTAAGCATCTGCTTCTTCATCGCTAACCTGATTAATATTTCCAAAAATTCTTATTTGTCTTTGAAGACTTTTCCAGTGAAAGCACATCTCAGCTTTTGGGTTTTTTTCAAGATCATTACTCTTTGGGCTATTTAAATTTGTATAAAAAACGAATCCTTTTGTACTCAAACCTTTTAAAAGAACCATTCTTACACTAGGTTCGTTTTTACTGTTTGTTGTAGCCAAAGATAGTGCGTTTGGATCGTTTATCTCCTTTTTCTCAGCTTCGGCCAACCATATTGTAAATAACGCCAATGGATCTTCTAAATCCTTGAAACAAGAGTCTAATCCTAATGAGTTTTTTTGATTCATAAAATAGTCAAAATATTCTATATAATATAATCTAATGTCATTTAATACTTTTGGAAAGATATTTCGGTTCACCACTTGGGGAGAATCTCATGGCCCTGCTATAGGATGTGTTGTCGATGGTTGTCCACCTAATATTCCTTTATCTATAAAAGATATACAAATAGATATGGATCGCAGAAGACCTGGTAAATCAAAATTCACATCACAACGAAAAGAGTCAGATAAAGTAGAAATACTTTCAGGCGTTTTTCAGGGCAAAACTACAGGAATGCCAATATCAATGATCATTTATAATAAAGATGCAAAATCCAGAGATTATGAAACCATAAAAAATAAATTCAGACCTGGTCATGCTGACTACACATACTTTTTAAAATATGGAATAAGAGACTATCGAGGTGGAGGAAGACAGTCTGCTAGAGAAACTGCATCTAGAGTAGCTGCAGGTGCAATAGCCAAGACTGTTTTAAATAAATTAATTGGAAAAAAATTTAAAGTTACAGGAGCCGTAATACAGTTAGGAGTTTTGGGCTGTAATAAAAAAAATTGGAATGAAAAAGTAATAAGAAAAAATCCATTTTTTTGCCCAGACAAAAAATCTCTTAAACTATGGGAAAAATATTTGTTGGCTGTTAGAAAAGCAGGCTCTTCCTGTGGAGCGATAATTGAACTCAGGGCTTCTGGTGTTCCAACGGGATTAGGTGCTCCTATTTATTCTAAATTAGATTCTGATATTGCAAGTGCACTTATGAGTATTAACGCTGTAAAAGGTGTAAATATTGGCGCTGGTATGAGTTCAGCTTTTTTAAATGGAGAAGGTAATTCTGATGAAATAAGGAGTATTAAAGGTAAAGTAAAATTTAAATCTAATAATGCGGGAGGCATATTAGGAGGCATATCTTCTGGTCAAGATATTATAGCTTCTTTCGCAGTAAAGCCTACTTCCTCAATTTTAAATCCTAGGGAAACAATTAATAAAACGGGAAGAAATACAAAAATTTCTGTTAGAGGTAGACACGATCCTTGTGTAGGAATTAGAGCTGTACCAATTGGAGAAGCAATGATTTCTTGTGTATTGTTAGATCATTACCTGATGCACAAAGCTCAGTGTGGTTAAAAAAAAATTTATTATCTAGAATTTTCTATTTAGAATAAATTCTACTGATTGCAATAAATCGGTAGATTTATCTCCGTACTTTTTAATTCTAATATTTATTTTATTTTTTAAGTTTTTTGCAAGAATCAACGTTTTTCTATAACCTATTAAATTAACTAATGTCCGTTTGCCTTTCTTTTTATCTTTTTTAGTAAGTTTTCCCACAACTTTGCTGTCACCTTTATAATCAATTAAATCATCTGCAATTTGAAACAGCAAACCAATGTCTAAACCAATTTTTTTAAGAATATTTCTCTTTTTATAATTTAAACCTTTAATAATTCCAACAGATTCACAACAAAATGAAAATAATTTTCCTGTTTTACTTTCTTGCATATTAATAATTTTTTTTTTTGAGATTTTCTCATTTTCATAAGTAAGATCAAAATATTGACCTCCCGCAAGGCCTAGGTGACCTGCATAAACAGCCAAACTTTTAACTAATTCATTTTTAACTTTTGCAGAAAATTTTAAATTATTGCTAGATAAAATTTCAAAAGCTAAAGTAAGTAGAGAATTGCCAGTCAAAATTGCTGTGAATTCATTAAATTTTTTATGTGTAGATAGTTTTCCCCTTCTATATTCATCATCATCCATAGCTGGCAAATCATCATGTATTAATGAGTATGAATGAATGCATTCAACAGCAGCTCCTAGAACAATTAATTTTTTGTAACTTATATTAAAAATCTTTCCTGTGTTAACTATAATAGTTGATCTAAATCTTTTTCCTCCAGAAAAAACACCGTATTTCATTGGTTGAGATAATTGAGATTGGTTGCCTTTGTTTGAAAATAATCTCCTAAGAAAAAGATTTGTATCTTTAGCAATTTTATTCGATCT
>Ga0208765_1002444_pt1 | contig 10339 bp, 9 predicted proteins | sample ETNtaG_2_FD_185783 | JGI IMG/M metagenome (GOLD analysis project Ga0208765, IMG submission 185783) | Marine microbial and viral communities from oxygen minimum zone, Eastern Pacific Ocean - ETNP201406SV203 (SPAdes) (version 2) | ecosystem: Environmental > Aquatic > Marine > Oceanic ... | reverse complement strand
TGGTGCGTACTGGTCCACAAGTTCAACGATTTTCGACTGTTCAGACTGCCTCTCTGGCCAGCCGTTAGCAGCGGCCAGAGGGGGAAGTAGTATCCAAATGAATAAAGCAACGAATCCAACCCCGACGAAGACACCGATTATCGAGTCGACCCAACGGAAAGGGCGGGGAACTAAACCCCGAAGGCCTCTCGCTAGGCGTCTTCCAACGCCGTGACCTAGTAATGCTCCTAGAAGTACAGCAGCAGCAGCCACTGCAAGTCGCTGGTTTTGCCCGTCTATGTTTACCAGCTCGATAGCTGATCCAACCCAACGCGCAGTAGCTAAACCTCCGACTGCGAAACCGACCCATGCGCCGAGACGACCAATAAAGCCTCCCCGCCAACCGGCTATTACTGCCAATAAGAGAAGCACCCCAGCAAGTGCGTCAAAGACCACTGTGCCCCACTCAGGCTTCGATCAGACGAGCGTGTGTCAAGAAGCCCGTATGTGCGACCATTCGATGGTCAGGGCGTACTGAATTTCCCTCGACATGCCACGTGCGGTTTAGAACCTCGACGGTTTCAGTCAAGGCCCACGGTCCTTCGCTTAGGCGTTTTCGTAAATTTTGAACTTGGATTATTGAAGGGTTGTACGCCACCAGAATCCCGCCGCTGCGGAGCGATGTCTCCAAATGTGGAACCACCTGCCAGGGCTCTGGAAGATCCAGAACTGCACGATCGAAGCCAACATCGACATGTGGTTGATATGCGTCCTGGATTTTGACGTCATAATGCCCCATTGCGTCAGGCCCAAGGAATTTCTCAACATTAGATTTAGCGGTTTCGGCAAAGTCTTCCCGAATCTCATATCCGGTGACATAAGCACCCGCCCTTAAAAGCGTTGTTGAGAGGGCCCCCGAGCCAACGCCGGATTCAAGCACCCGCTGTTTTGGTGACACATCCGCCAACATCAGAATCGGACCGAGATCCTTTGGGTAAATAACTTGAGCTCCTCTGGGCATTTTCAGAACATGGTCGCTGAGCGTGGGTCGCAATCCGACGAAGCGAGCATTAGAGGCGGTCCGATACTCGCTTCCTTCAGGGCTGCCAATAATCTCATCATGGGAAACGACTCCTGCATGAGAATGGAACTCTCCCCCTGCTTTCAATTCGACTAGGTATCGTCGTTGTCGATTGTCGATCAGGACGATCCGCTCTCCGGCCTTCAACTCTGGGCCTTCACCGGCCATCAGCCGTTACCGGTTTGTTTTCTTTGGAGATGATCGATCCTTACCGACTGGCCAGGCAACAGCTCCCTCTTGTGTACTGTCCTCGGTTTCCGTTTACTCAGATGACGAAGGGCCCTCATTGTCGCAGCAACAATGGCGAACGCCATCCAGAGCCCATTTCCTTGGCGTCCTCGTTGCCAAGAAGCCTTCACAAAGCGGCTCAACCTGATCCCGCTAATCTCATCCTTTATCTTCATTAGACCCTGACGATCTCTACGAAGGTGGAGCGTTTATTTCCCAAGCGTCGGCCAAGAAGGAAAGCGACGACCAACATTCCGGAAATCAGTACTGCCCCGGCGACAATGCCCGGACGTTGCATTGGAGCAGGGTTCTCGTCCGACTCCCCGGTTAGGCGGCTGAATCGTTCCTGCAAATCGTCGGAGGTGATCCGTGAATCGGATTCGCTGCTTCGGTTACTCATTCGCGTGTCGCTTTCCGTCGTGTTTGAGAGCTACCACCGCTAGATAAACAAACGCTACCGAAGCGAGCACTCCCCCTAGATAGGGAACGAAACTTAGATTGTCTCTGAAGGTTGGAGTTGTGGTTTGCAAAACGCGGACCACGCCAAGTACCCAAAAGCCCTCGGCTATAGCGAAGCAAATCGTACCTGCAAGCCCAAACCCCAAATATCGTCCGAGTCCCCGGATTGGGCCAAGGGTCTCTTGTTTCACGTAGGCGCGCAAAGTCGAAACGAGACCTTCGAAGTCAGCCTTTAGTCCTGTATTTTCACGTGCCATAGTGCCTGCCAACTCGGACTTTCCAACGTTCAGCATGCCAGACTCACAGGCCGACGCCACAAAGAGTTACTGCTCACCTTGCTCAGCTGAGAGAATCTCTTCCAGACCCTGCAGCTGTTCTTCGATTATGTCCAATCTTTCTCCACAACTAGAGGCTGTTAATACTCTTTGCCGGTCAAAGGGTCCAGACGGCGTCAGGTCAGCTATCCGATACGTGAGTTCGGATGCCTCGACGCCTACTGTCAAAGCTTGTTCGTCAATCGGTAGCACTTTGTAGCCCCTGTTTTGTGCAGCCTCGACGAACATGCAGAGCCGCCGCAACACCTCCAAGGCTCGAACGGGTGACTCTTCAGTGGGACTATCAGCAATTTCGGTGACCAGCGCCGTTGGGTATGGCTGATTTGGTTTCCACTCTTTTATATCGATCCGTGTTGTCCCTAAAACAACTAAGTTTGCTCTTCCGTCAGGGAAAACTTCATGTTGAATGATGTCTGCCAAGCAGCCGACAGGCGCCCTCACATCGCCACCGCCGACCTCCTGTCCTCTCTCAATCAGCACTACCCCAAACTGGGCTTCATTGCTGAGGCAATACTCAGTTAATGCCCGGTAACGGTCTTCGAAGACGTGTAAGGGGAGAATGCCTCCTGGGAGAAGCACCGTCCCTAAGGGAAACATCGGGACTTCCCTACCTGCATCATGGTGAGAACTCATTCGATTTCCAAGACTTTCTGCACCGCGAGAGCAGGTGACATCCAGCGAAAAACTTATCCTTAATTGGAAATCCTGCAACAGACTTGAGGCGAAGCGCTTCACCTCGCATAATCTCAGTTTGTGGAGATCATTACAGCGCTCTTTGTCGAACACTTTGAAATGCGTCAAGCTGAAGGTGGGTCGGCGCGGCTGGACCTATCCGGGGTTCATTTCTCATTGACGCCCCAAGGGGCTTTCCCAACCACCATCCAGCCTCACCTGATGGTGTTACTTCGATGCCCTGAGACACACCAGGGCTTAGCAGCTTTAGAGGTGACCTTCGAAGCTGACGGTGAGTCGATGGACGTTCGCAACGTCCAACCGGTTACTGTCGAACCGGGAAAGTTCGGTTACAACCTGGTTCAGGCAACTTTGGAACTAACAGAGCCAACCAGTATTGAAGCTCATTGCCGAATAGACAATGGTCCAATAACCAAGGTACCGCTCACTATCCTCGCTCCTTAAGGAGCCCCAATGCCCTATGCATCGAGCCTTTCGACTCATGACGATCCTGCTATCGCTGTGGCAGAGGCAATTGGCCACATCCTGGACAAACTTGGACCATCCCCTGACTTCGCAGTCGTTTTTGTATCTGGCCACTTCAAAAATCGGGTCGGCGACATTCGCTCAGCAGTTGCCGAATTGCTTCGCCCGAATGTACTGATCGGGTGCACTGCTGGTGCGGTTGTCTGCGGGAGTAGGGAAATTGAAGACCAAAGCGCCTTGGCTATCTTTGGGGGCAGTTGTGACGGTGAGGTAGTACCACTCCGAATTGACAACCGTTCCGATCTACTTCACGACACTGAGAAACCGTTAGCTGACACCGACATTCACACAATGCTTCTGTTGGCTGACCCTTTTTCGTTTCCGGCGGAAACAGCTTTAGCTCAATGTCGTTCGTTATACCCCAAGGTACAAATCATTGGCGGCCTCGTATCTTCGACCGATCCGTCTTCTGGAGATTGCTTGCTTCTTGATGGTGAGATTTATCGCGATGGGGCCGTAGCTCTTCTAATTAAGGGAGAAGTCGTAGTTGAACCACTGGTTTCCCAAGGATGTCGGCCCGTCGGAAGTCCTCTTATCATCACCAGGTCCCGGGACAACATGATTTACGAGTTGGGTGGTCGACCAGCGCTTCAAAGACTTGAAGAGATGATTGAGCTCATGCCCGAAAAAGAAAAAATGTTGGTAAATCATGGACTCCATGTCGGACGGGTAATTGACGAACACAAGCTGGAATTCAGTCGCGGAGACTTTCTCATTCGCGCTGTAATTGGTGCCGATCGAGATAGTGGGGTCGTCGCCATTGGCGATCTAGCACCGGTAGGAAGCACCATTCAGTTTCAAGTCCGGGACGCTTCCTCTGCGACCGAAGACCTGACCCAACTGTCTTCGCGAATCCCTATGGCCGACGGTGCTTTGTTGTTTACCTGTAACGGGCGCGGAACAAATCTCTTTGAGGCACCAAACCATGATGCGTCCGAAGTCGCCGCACGAATAAAAGGTGAGGCTGTCGCCGGCATGTTTTGTGCCGGGGAGATCGGGCCGGTTTCTGAACAATCCTTCCTCCATGGGTTTACCGCATCAGCAGCTGTTTTCCGTGACTGATGCTCCCCAGAATCATTCAACCTGGCGACTAGGATCGCCCTCTGGGAGGTTCCGTGACTAGCGATCTCGAGGCTCGACAGATCAATACAATTCGTGCACTAGCGCTTGACGCAGTGAAGCGCGCGAACAGCGGCCACACAGGTACAGCAATGGCCCTGGCACCACTCGCCCACGTGCTCTTCAGCAAAGTAATGAAGTACGACGCAAGCGAACCAGCCTGGCCAGATCGAGACCGCTTTATCCTCTCGGCGGGGCACGCCTCGATGTTGTTGTACTCCATGCTTTACCTCACCGGCTATGGAATCGAACTTGATGACCTGAAGGATTTCCGTCAGATGGGGTCCCGTACGCCTGGCCATCCAGAGGTTGGAGTAACACCGGGTGTGGAAGTCACCACAGGCCCGCTCGGTCAAGGTATTGCTAATGCCGTCGGAATGGCACTCGCAGAACGGCACCTTCAGAAGCGTCTAGGGCCAGAGGTCGTCAATCACAGGATCTGGGCAGTCTGCGGGGACGGCGACCTGATGGAAGGTGTCAGCCACGAGGCAGCCAGCCTTGCGGGTCACCAGCAACTCGGAAACTTGGTCGTAATTTATGACGACAACCGAATCACCATCGATGGAACCACCGATTTGGCACTCTCCGATGATGCGCAGCTCCGCTTCGAATCGTACGGGTGGGAAGTGCGTGATTTGGGTGAAGCATCTGAAGATACGGCTCTGCTGGAAGAGGCCCTCATAGATGCAAGTGAACAAAACCAAAAACCCACTTTGTTGATTCTCCGAAGCCATATCGGATTCCCGGCTCCGACAACAGTCGACACGCCGAGTGCCCACGGAGCAATCACTGACGACGCTGAGATTGCCGGTGCTAAACGGGCGATGCAGATGGACCCTGAGGCAACGTTTCAGGTCGACGATGATGTTCTTGCTGCTTACCGCGAAGCAGGACTGCGCGGCGTTGAACCGCGACAAGACTGGTTGGCGAGGGTCGCTGAGAGCGACTTGGACGCTACTTGGATTGACACGTTGCTGGCAGGCACTCCTTTAGCCAACTGGACTGATGAATTACCCAGTTACGAAGCTGGACTATCACTAGCTACTCGTAACGCCAATAACCAGGTCGTAGATGCTCTGATCGATGTGGTTCCCTCTTTAGTATCGGGTTCAGCTGACCTCACTGGGAACACTGGAACCAATATTGCAAGTGACCCTATGACGCCCAGCACCCCCGAGGGTCGCAAGCTTTACTACGGGGTCCGAGAACATGGCATGGGAAGCGTTGCTAATGGCATGGCCCTGCATGGCGGGATAATTCCAGTAGTCGGCACTTTTTTGGTCTTCGCCGACTACATGAGGCCGTCGGTTCGAATGGCAGCTTTGAGTTCGGCAAAGGTAATTTTTGTGTGGAGCCACGACTCTATAGGCGTCGGCGAAGACGGACCCACCCATCAACCAGTCGAACAGGTTGCCTCCTTGCGAGCTATCCCAGATTTACCGGTTATTCGACCTGCCGATGGAAACGAAGTGAGTCAAGCCTGGGAAATCGCAGTGAGCAGGGAAGGACCTACAGCAATAATTCTGACACGACAGAACGTACCGGTCCTCGAGGGCACCGCAAAACCAGGTCAAGTGCAACGCGGCGCGTATGTCCTGATTGACGCCCCGGATCCCGCTGTGATCCTCGCGGGAACAGGATCTGAAGTACAGCTGTGTGTCGAGGCCGCCGGATCATTAGCCGAAGACGGCATTGCTTCTCGCGTCGTGTCGATGCCTTCTTGGGAGCTGTTTCAGCAACAAACAGCGACCTACCAAGAAGAAGTCTTACCTTCACATATTCCAGTTGTTGGCGTCGAAGCAGGGATCTCTTTCGGCTGGGATCGCTGGGCAGACGCAACAGTGACGATTGACGAATTCGGCGCCAGCGCACCAGGCGACCAGGTAATGGAGCGATTCGGCTTCACGGCCTCAGCCGTAGAGACGGCTGCGCGTTCACTACTTTCATGACTAACGATCGGAGACCACAGTGACTCAATCATCTGCGACAGAACAGCGGCTCCTGGACTTACATCTGCAAGGACAACAGAGCCCATGGCTCGACAACCTACGTCGAGGGTGGATCACTTCAGGGGAACTCGACAAATGGGTCAGCGCTGGGATCAGAGGACTCACCTCTAACCCAGCAATTTTCCAGAAGGCCATCGAGGGCAGCGAGGACTACGACCCGCAGTTCAAACAACTCATCAAAGACGGCATCGCAGTCAAACAGGCTTATTGGGACCTAGTAACGAGCGATATTCGGGGCGCGCTTAAGGCCTTAGCCCCGGTTTACGAGTCATCCAATGGTGTCGATGGCTTCGTCTCTGTTGAAGTGGACCCTGCACTCGCTCGAGATACAGCCCGAACTACCACGGACGCCAGATCACTTCATGAACTCATCAGTGCTCCGAACTTGATGGTGAAAATTCCGGGCACTAGAGAAGGCCTGCCCTCCATAAGGACGATGATTGGTGAAGGTAGATCAATCAACGTCACTTTGATCTTTTCCGTAAGCCGCTACATCGAGGTCATGGAGTCTTATGTTGCAGGCTTAGAAGATGCTGTCGCCTCAGGTCAGGACGACTTGTCTGATATTGCCAGCGTTGCGTCCTTCTTCATATCTCGAACTGACACTGAAGTAGATCGACGCCTAGAAGAAATCGGAACCGACGAGGCGCTGAACCTTCGTGGCAAAACTGCTGTGGCTCAAGCCCAAACCGCCTATCAACACTTCCTGACAACATTTTCAGGTCCACGTTGGAACGCTTTAGCTGCTAGAGGAGCTCAAGTTCAACGCCCGCTCTGGGCGTCGACCAGTACGAAAAATCCCAGATACTCAGAGACGCTATACGTCGACGAGTTGATCGGCCCCAACACTGTCAACACAATGCCGGACAACACGATCGAAGCCTTTATCCATCACGGGACAGTCACTCGAACCATCGACGCGAATCCAATTTCCGCGCAATCAATCCTTAAGTCGGTCGCCGAAGTGGGGGTTGACCTAGAAAATGTCGCCGAAGTGCTCGAAGAAGAAGGTGTTGCTTCCTTCGTCAAAAGTTTCGATGAATTAATTACAAGCCTCACCGCTAAGGCTGACTCTCTCATGTAATCGCGAGTCGGTTGCAAATAGAAACCGACTGTCCTATCTTCTGCCGTGTGCAAAAGATTTCAGGACCAGGCAACGAATGTTCAATCCAACAGACCCTTGACGTCATAGGCGACCGTTGGATGCTACTTATTCTTCGTAACCTCTTTCGCGGCGCACGTCGCTTCGGTCAGCTCGAGAACGACCTCGGCATAGCCAAAAATCTTCTAGCTTCACGATTATCCAAGCTCGTAGAAGCGGAAATCATCGCTCGGGTCCCCTACCAAGAACGACCAGTGCGCCATGAATACCTCCTAACCCAAAAGGGTCGCGACCTTTCACCCAGCCTTGTAGCAATGATGCGCTGGGGGGACCGCTGGTACAACGAGGGAGAAGCTCCAACTCTCCTGGTCCACTCCGAATGCGGAACTCCTCTCGATCAAGTCACTCGTTGTCCAAGTTGTAATGACGCCCTCGATCCTGCACAAATCCGCAGCCGACCCGGCCCAGGATCAGTAGAGGTGCTCCAATGATGGTCGATCGCAGCGAAGTTGCCCAACAAATCGAGCAACTATCGCGTCTGCCATTAGACGAGTTGCTGCTGCGGGCTGCATCCATCAGAGATGCAGCTCACGGAACTCGCGTCACCTATAGCCCGAAGGTCTTTATCCCCTTAACCATGCTGTGTAGAGACAAGTGTGGATACTGCACCTTTGCTCAGCCTCCGGGCCGCCTAGACCACCCTTATTTAGAACCCACCGAGGTCCTCGAGATAGCCCGTCACGGAGCGCTTCAAGGTTGCCACGAGGCGCTTTTCACCCTAGGTGAACGCCCAGAGCTTCGATATCCAGTCGCTAAAGAATGGCTCGCCGACAATAACTACGACAGCACCATTCATTATTTGATCGAAATGTGTCGTTTGGTCCGCGACGAAACTGGTCTTCTCCCACACGCCAACCCCGGAGCACTCTTCCCGGCTGAGTTAGCTTCCCTGAGAGAGGTCAGCCCCAGCCAAGGCATGATGCTTGAAAGCCTCAACGAAGATCTCTTGTGTCATCGAGGCTGTCCCGATAAGGAACCTGCGCGCCGGTTAGCCACTCTGGAAGCCGCTGGCACCCTTCAGATTCCGTATACAACCGGACTGTTAATTGGGATCGGGGAATCGCTGGAGGACCGATTCGAAGCATTGCTCGCCATCAGCAGAAGCCACGAGATCCATGGGCACATCCAGGAAGTGATCATCCAGAACTTTCTTCCCAAGCTCGGAACAGCGATGCATAAAAGCCCTCCATGTCCACCTGACGAGTACCTCCAGGCGATCGCCCTAGCCCGAATACTCCTGCCGCCCGAAATTCATTTGCAGGCTCCTCCTAACCTTTCCGATGATTTCGGCGGCTTACTTGACGCAGGTATTGACGATTGGGGCGGTGTGTCTCCTGTAACAGCTGACCACGTCAACCCCGAAAGGCCGTGGCCGGACTTGGACCGACTCAAAGAGGTCACTGAAGCCCGCGATTTCACACTTGCCCCCCGTTTGACCATTCATCCCACTTACGCGTTGAATCCCGAAAAATGGCTAGACGAAAGCAATCGGTTCCCCGTACTAGACCGAAGCGACGCCGAAGGCCTCGGACGAGACGATCCGGGTGCCCAGATGCCTGAATTAACCATGGAGAACCGAGATGCTGGTTCAGGTGCTGATGTTTTGGTTGCCGACGAAAACAGCACACAGTGGTACTCGGGTGGGGCAGCCCACTCGCCCCGAAAAATTGTCCCGGGCAAAGCTTCCGCCGGCGGAGCAGTGAAAGAAGTTCTAGACGGGGTTATGAGCGGCCAAGAAGTTGACTCTGAGCAAATCATCACCCTGTTCAACGCTAGAGGCCCAGAAGTAGCAGCAGTTGCGGAAGTCGCCGACCAACTCCGTAAAGATACAGTCGGCGACAAAGTCACTTGGGTCCACAACCGAAATATCAATTACACCAACGTTTGCACCTTCAAGTGTCGGTTCTGCGGTTTCTCTAAAGGACCGCTCTCGTTAAACCTCCGCGGGACCCCTTACATGCTTACGCTCGGGGATATCCAAGAGCGGGTTATCGAAGCCGCTCAACTTGGAGCTACTGAGGTGACCCTCCAGGGAGGAATCCATCCGAGTTTTGACGGTGATTACTACATCGATGTCTGTAAGGCCATTCAGGACGTCGTTCCGGAGATGCACCTTCACGGGTTCACAGCACTCGAGGTAATCGAAGGCGCCAAGAGGTTGGGTGAGTCGTTGGCCGAGTACCTAACCCGCCTTAAGGCGGCTGGACTTAAATCTCTTCCCGGTACAGCAGCCGAGGTCTTAGACGAAGAGGTTCGTCAAATCTTGTGTCCCGACAAAATTTCGACCGATGAATGGCTGGAGTGCCATGAGGCGGCTCACGCTGTCGGGCTTCATTCGAACATCACCATCATGTTTGGGTCTATAGAGGAACCACGCCACTGGGCGAGTCATATCGTTAAAACAAGGGCCCTTCAAAAACAGACTGGGGGCTTCACTGAATGGATTCCTTTACCTTTTGTGCATATGGCAAGTCCCATATATCTCCAAAGGCAGGCGAGAAGGGGGCCGACCTTTAGAGAAACTCTGTTGATGCACAGTGTTGGAAGGATCGCTTACCACGGCCTTATTGACAACGTTCAGGTTTCCTGGGTGAAGATTGGCATTGAAGGTGCCCAGCAAATCTTGAAGGCGGGGGCCAACGATTTGGGTGGAACCCTCATGGATGAGAACATCAGTCGCGCCGCTGGGGCCCAACACGGCCAGGGCCTCGTCGAAGAAGATTTCCGAAACCTCGTTCGACCGCTTGGT
>Ga0208765_1002441_pt1 | contig 10352 bp, 10 predicted proteins | sample ETNtaG_2_FD_185783 | JGI IMG/M metagenome (GOLD analysis project Ga0208765, IMG submission 185783) | Marine microbial and viral communities from oxygen minimum zone, Eastern Pacific Ocean - ETNP201406SV203 (SPAdes) (version 2) | ecosystem: Environmental > Aquatic > Marine > Oceanic ... | reverse complement strand
GATCCTATCGCCACAACTTTTCCTTCTTGGGGTTTTTCTTTAGCTGTATCTGGTATAATTATTCCTCCTGAAGTTTTTTCCTCACTATCTAAAACTTCAATTAAAACGCGGTCATGTAAAGGTCTAAATTTCATATTAAATATACTCCTAATTTTGTTGGTGGTAATGATATAGATATCAACTTTCAAAATATCAAGCCCAGACCCAAAAAAATTTTTAAATTGTAACAAAAATCAGCTAAAATAGTGTATTTTTTAGGCTTCTTTTAAACCATGAAAAGTAAAAAAATTAAAGGTTTGGCAGAGATTTACCACAAATATGATGCTTTTTTTATAGATTTGTGGGGTGTTGTGCATAATGGGGTAAAACTTTATCCTGGAGCAATTGAGGTTTTAAAAAACCTGAAAAAGCTAAATAAAAAATTTATTTTACTATCTAATGCACCCAGACCCTCAAAAAATGTTGAAAAGTTTTTATTAAATTTAAAAATGGAGAAAGCTTTTGCAAAAAATGTTTTTACATCAGGTGAAGCAGCTTTGAGAAGTTTAAAAAGGAATATTTATGGAAAAAATTTTTATCATCTTGGCCCTAAAAGAGATATTGATTTATTCAAGGGATTTGAAAAAAATAAAAAAAGTTTAGAAGATTCTGATTTTATTTTATGTACAGGATTTTTAGAAAATAAAAAAAATTCACTAAATTTTTATAAAGATTTGATGATAAAACATATTAAACTAAAGATGATTTGTACAAATCCAGATCTGGTAGTTCATCGTGGTTTCAGAAAGGAATATTGTGCTGGTACCCTAGCGGCGATTTTTGAAGAATTGGGTGGGAAAGTAATTTATTTTGGCAAACCATATCCAGAAATTTATAATTTTTGTAGTAAAAAAAATGAAACCATTCTTACAATTGGAGATAATATTCGCACGGATGTTAAAGGAGCAAATAATATGAAATTTGATTCACTGTTTATTACTGGCGGCATCCACAAGAATGAATTCATGCACATACCACAAAGTGAGTATGATAAAGTTTTAGAGAAGTACAAAACAAAAACCAATTACTATCAAAAAAAGCTAACTTGGTAAAATATGAAAATTTTTAACAACACAACTATTCCTAAAAAATACAAAAACTCTGCTATAGCGATAGGGAATTTTGATGGACTTCATAGAGGCCACCAAAAAATTTTTAATCAAGCAAAACAATATGCAAAAAAAAATAGTATTAACTTTGGCGTTTTAACTTTTTCTCCACCACCCGTAATGTTTTTTAATAAAAGTGTAAAAAATTATAAACTAGTTTCCGATGAGCAAAAGTTTAAGCTTTTTAAAAAATATGGAGTTAATTTTATAATAAATATTAAATTTAATAAAATTTTTTCAAAAATAAAAGCAGAAAAATTTATTAACAATATTATATTTAGAAGAATAAACCCTAGCCTAATTTTTGTAAGCAATAATTTTAGATTTGGTTATAGAAGAAAAGGTAATCTGAGATTGTTACAAAAACTAAGTAAAAAATGCAATTATCAATTAATAAATACTAAAGCATTTAAACATAAAAAAAAAACTGTCTCATCTACTTTGATAAGAAAAAGTTTACAAAATGGACATTTGGATTTGGCCAATATTTTATTATCAAGAACTTGGTTTATTGAAGGTGCGGTTAAAAGTGGAAAAAAATTAGGCAAGAAGTTAGGTTATCCCACTTGTAATATTAATATTAAGAATTATGTGCTACCAAAAATTGGAATTTACACGGTAAAAGTTTTAATAGGAAAAAATAAGAAAATTTTTAACGGAATAGCTTATCTAGGATATAGACCCACTTTTGATGGAAAAGAAATTGTTCTTGAAGTAAATATATTTGATATTAAAAAAAATCTATACAATAAGACATTAAGAGTTTATTTCTTAAAATTTATACGAGGTGAACAAAAATTTAGAAATTCAATAAGTTTAATACGACAAATGAATAAAGATGTAATTATTGCAAAAAAAAGTTTAAAAACAAACTTAGTTCTATGAGTAAGGAAAATATTAATTTACCCAAAACTTCATTTTCGATGAAGGCGAATTTACCTATCAAAGAACCTGAAATTTTAAAATTTTGGGAAAGACAAAATATGTACAAGAAATTAAGGGAGTCTCGAAAAGGAAAAGAGAAATTTGTTTTACATGATGGGCCGCCCTATGCAAATGGACATATACATATGGGAACAGCGTTAAATAAAATTCTCAAAGATATGATTACAAAGTTTCACCAAATGGATGGAAAGGATTCAGTTTATGTCCCAGGTTGGGATTGTCATGGATTACCCATAGAATGGAAAATTGAAGAACAGTACAAAAAAAATAACAAAAACAAAGACGAAGTTCCGATAAAAAAATTTAGATTGGAATGTAGAGATTTTGCAAGTAAGTGGATTGATATACATATTAAAGAATTCAGCAGATTGGGAGTAAAAGGAGATTGGAAAAATTATTATTCCACGATGAGTTACGATGCCGAAGCGCAAATCGTGAGAGAATTAGGTAAATTTTTATTGGATGGAAGTTTATACAGAGGTTTCAAGCCTGTTCTTTGGTCAACTGTCGAAAAAACAGCTCTTGCTGATGCAGAGGTAGAATATAAAGATCACACCTCAAGTACTGTATATGTGGGCTTTGAAGTTAAAAGTTCGAAAAATGATACTTTGAGAGATTGTGAGATTGTTATATGGACCACTACTCCATGGACTATACCAGCAAATAAGGCTCTGGCGTATAACAAGGATTTAGATTATTCAATTATCAAAATCAAAGCAGCATCAAAATACTTTGATAACAAAAAAATTGTAATTGCTACTCGGCTTCTTGATCAGGTTTTGAAAGAGTGTGAAATAGAAAATTATATATTAATCAAAGATCTTAAAGGAAAAGATTTCGAAGGAGCAGTCTGTTCTCATCCTTTTGAAAAAATAGGATACCAATACGACGTTCCTATGTTAGAGGCAAATTTTGTAACACTTGAACAGGGAACAGGCTTTGTTCACTGTGCCCCAAGTCATGGGCCAGACGATTTTAATCTGTGTTTAAATCATGGGATTAAATCTTTAGATACAATAGATGATGACGGAAGATACACCAAACATATTAAAAAATTTGAAGGAATTCATATTTTTAAGGCAGATGAGATTGTAATTGAAAATCTTAAAAAGTGTAAAAGGTTATTGGCAGACGGAAAACTTACTCACAGCTATCCACATTCTTGGAGATCGAAGGCGCCTTTGGTTCATAGGGCTACACCCCAGTGGTTTATTTCTATGGAAAAAACAAATTTAAGAAAAAAGGCACTTAAAGCCATTGATGATACAGAATTTTTTCCAGCAAGAGGAAAAGAACGAATTAGATCTATGGTAGAAACAAGGCCAGATTGGTGTATTTCACGACAGAGGGTATGGGGAGTTCCTCTTCCAATATTTGTATCAAAAAAAAATCATGAACCCTTAAGAGATCCAGAAGTAATAGAAAACATCGCGAAGATATATGAAAAAGAGGGAGCAGATTGTTGGTTTGAAGGAAATTCAGAAAAATTTTTAGGAAAAAAATACAAAAAGGATGATTATATTCAATCAACTGATATCTGCGAAGTTTGGTTTGATAGTGGATCTACACATAGTTTTGTTTTAGAAAAAAGAAAAGATCTATCTTGGCCAGCATCCATGTATTTAGAAGGTTCAGATCAACATAGAGGGTGGTTTCACTCGTCTTTATTAGAGTCTTGCGGAACAAGAGGTAGAGCTCCATTTAAAAGCATTTTATCGCATGGTTTTGTAGTAGATGGAAAAGGTCTAAAAATGTCAAAGTCTACAGGCAACATAATAGCACCAGATGAAGTACTTAAAAAATATGGAGCAGACATACTGAGAGCTTGGGTAGCTGCATCTGATTATGCTGAAGATTTAAGAATAGATTATTCAATTTTAGAACAACACGCAGAATCATATAGAAAAATAAGAAACACTTTTAGATTTTTGCTGGGTAATTTGCAGGATAAAAAAATAAATTTCAATGTAAATTCTAAGGAAATTGAAAATTGGCCCGAATTAGAACTTTTCATGTTACACCAAATTTTTATTTTAAACAAAAATTTTAAAAAATATTTCGAAGAATATAATTTTCATAAACTATACAGAGAACTATTAAATTTTTGTTCTTTAGAATTGTCGGCATTTTATTTTGATATTAGAAAAGATATTCTTTACTGTGACGAAAAAACGTCATCAAAAAGAACAACATGTATTAACTTTTTGGGCATGATATTGGACATGTTGTTGAAATGGTTTGCACCTATATTATCTTTTACTACAGAGGAAATTTTTCAAATTTTGAATAAAGAAAAAAAGTCAAGCATTCATTTGGAATCTTTTCCAGACATACCAGCTGGTTGGAAAAATGAAAAATTGTTTGAAAAATGGGACAAGTTAAAAACCATAAGAAATGTTACCAATGCGGCCATTGAAGTTAAAAGAACAAGTAAAGAAATCGGCTCAAGCTTGGAAGCGGATGTTCAAGTTTATCTTGGAGAAGAATATTTGAAATTTAGCAAAGGTGTTGATTTATCTGAATATTTTATTACCTCAAAAGCTATGGCAAATCCACTAACTGATGATGATGGACTCTTTAAACTAGATGGTGTGGACAATATTAAAGTTTTAGTGAAAAAAGCTAAAGGTGAAAAATGTTCTAGATGTTGGAAAATCCTGGAAAGCCCTTGCAAGAGGAATAGATGTGGATTGAAGAATTAACTTTTTTATGAAAAAAATTATACTTGTTTTAACCATTTTTTTTTTTGATAGAGCAACTAAAATATATTTGATCACTTTACAATCTAGTGGCACTGATATTGATTTTTATATATTTCCTTTTTTGAATTTTTATTTGACGTGGAATACTGGAATTGGTTTTGGTTTGGCGTCATTAGACGCAAATATGTTTTATCATGCACTGACCGTGATAATTTTAATAATTAATATTATTCTTTTGTTTTTTGTTGTAAAAGCAAAGGGTATTTATGTTTACTTATTTGCGTTTATAATTGGCGGTTCCTTGGGAAATTTATTTGATAGAATTTATTATTTTGCTGTACCAGACTTTATTGATTTTCATTTGGGCAATTTCCATTGGTTCATATTTAATGTTGCTGATATTTTTATTACAGTGGGTATAATTGGACTTGTGTTTACTGAATTATTAAAAAAAGAAAAGTTATCTGAAAATGCTTAGAAACAAAATCATATATTCAATAACGTTAATATTTTTACTTACATCTTGCGGCGGAGGCTGGGATTCAGTAAAGCGGGGTTTAACTGGAGAAAAGAAATTATCGACCGATGAGTTTATGGTTAAAAAAAAAGATCCACTTATTTTGCCTCCTGATTTTGAAAGTTTGCCAACGCCTGCCGACAGACAGGAGGCTATAGAAGAAGTTTCAAGTTTTGAAAAAACTTTGACAAAATCGGTTAAAAATGTTGTTGAGTCGAAATCTTCAGCTAAGCAGTCAATATTAAAAAAGATTCCAAAAACATCTTCAACTCAAGGAACTTCTTCAACAACGACTTCTTTAGAAAAATCAATATTAAAAAAGATTCCCAAAACATCCTCAACTCAAGGAACCTCCATAGCCTCAGGCTCAGCAGAACAATCGATATTGGAAAAAATTAAAAAAAAATAAATGTTAAATAAAAATAATTTTTTTAAAAATTTTTCTTTTCATTCAAAAAAGCTTAATCAAAATATAACGAAAACAAAAAAAATTTTTAAATCTTTTAAATCAGATCTAGAAAATTCCGAAATTCCTCTACTCCAAAGTTATGAAAAAAAATATTTGTACGATTTCTCTTCAACAATAATTAAAAAATATTCAAAATATAGAAATATTGTCATTATTGGTATGGGAGGATCAATTTTAGGTACAAAAAGCATTTATTCATTTTTTAAGACAAAAATTAAAAAAAATGTATTTTTTTTTGATAATTTGGATGAAGATTTACATTTGAAATTTAGAAGGCTTAAAATTTTAAAAAATTCTTGTTTTATAATAATTTCAAAGTCAGGAAATACATTAGAAACGATAACGAATCTTAGTGTAATTTTTTCAAAATCTTTATTAAAAAATAAATTAATCATTATTACGGAAACAAAAGATAACAGTCTTAATGACATAGCAAATAAGATTAATGCAGAAATTATTGAACATAAAAATTTTATAGGCGGCCGATTTTCCGTTTTATCTGAGGCTGGAATGTTCCCTGCTGCATTAATGGGACTTAATATAAACAGATTTAAAAATTTGAAAAAATTAATTTTTGATAAAAATTTCGTTTCATCTTTAATTCAAAACGTTGCAAATATTTATACTTTTAATATGCATGGCAAGAAAAATTCTGTAATTTTAAGTTATGATTCTGACTTAAACGATTTAGGTTATTGGTATCAACAACTTGTTGCCGAAAGTTTAGCAAAAGAAAGAAAAGGGATTACTCCAATCTTATCTATTCTACCCAGGGATCATCATAGCGTTTTGCAGCTTTATTTAGATGGACCAAAAGATAAATTTTTTACTTTTTTTAGTTCATCGAACCCAAAAAGTAAATATAAAGTTTCTGGAAAAATTATTCCCAGTGGCATGAAATTTTTAAAAAATAAAAAGTTAAAATCCATAATCGATTTACAATGCGAGGCGACAAAAATTGTTTTTAAATCACATAAGATACCATTTAGACATTTCGTTTTTGAAAAAAAAACTGAGGAGGAATTGGGTATGACTTTTACATATTTTGTTTTGGAGACATTGCTTTTGGCACGTTTAATGAATGTAAACCCTTTTAACCAACCTGCTGTTGAAAAAATTAAGATAGAAACAAGAAAAATTCTCTCAAGATAAAAATTTTCCAAAAATTACTTTTGATATTCCGTATCTTCTTTCATCAATAATTTTAAAATAATTTGGTAATTTTTTTTTAGTGTTTTTATTTCTATGCAAAACTAAAATACCATTCTCATGAAGCAAATTAACACTAAAAATTAATTTTAATAATTTGTCAGTATTGGTATCTTTAAATGGCGGATCACAGAAAATTAGATTAAATTTTGATTTGAAAATATTTCGTTTTTTAATTAAATCAAAAACATCACCAAAAAATATATCTACACTTTTTTTTACTTTTAACTCTTCAATATTTTTCTCTAATATTTTTTTTGCAATTTCCTCTTTTTCAACAAAACAAACTCTTCGAGCTTGTCTTGATAAACATTCTAGTCCAAATGATCCTGTACCGGAGTATAAATCAAGAATATTTGATTCCTCAAATTGAAACGATATTTTATTTGAATGAATTAACAAGTTGAAAATACTTTCTCTTGCTCGATCTTTAAGTGGTCTTGTAATTTTATTTTTGGGAAAGTGTATTGTGCTTCCTTTAAGTTTGCCTGCTATTATTCTCATTTAAATTATTATATTATTGATATATCAATAATTACTTATAGATGAATAACATTAAAGCAAAACTTAAATTCAAACCAAACAATTTTGAAGTAATAGAAGAAGGTGATCATGTCGTTTGTGCTGTTTCAGGCAAACATATTCCTCTTAATCAACTATCTTATTGGAATGTTGAAATGCAAGAAGCTTATTTTTCTCCAAAAGAGGCACATCAAAGATATGAGGAGTTAAAAAAAAATGAGAATTCTGACTAGTTTAGTTTTATTATTAATCACAACCTCAAGTTTTGCCGCAACATTCAATGGAAAATTTGTACAAGGTTCATTTATTCTTGGAAAAACAGAACCAGATTCAGAAGTCTTTGTTGACAAAAAGAAAGTAAAAGTTACCTCCGATGGTTTTTTTGTTTTTGGATTAGACCGAGACAGAAAATACGATGTTGTAATAACTTTAAGCAAAGACGAGATTAAGGAGAAAATTGTAAAAAAAGTTTTTAAAAGAGAATATAAAATTCAGAGAATAGATGGGCTTGAAGAAAAGAAGGTAACTCCACCAGAAGAAGTTTATGAAAGAATTAAGAGAGAAAATAAATGGATAGGTGAGGCTAGGGCCATTAATAGTGACTTAGCTTTTTTCAAAAATAATTTTATAAATCCATTAGAAAACGCAATCGTCACTGGCGTCTATGGAAGTCAGAGAATTTTAAACGGAAAACCTAAATGGCCACATTACGGCATAGATTTTGCTGCTGAAGAAGGAACAGAAATTAAAGCTATGTTAGATGGAGTTGTAACTTTAGCGGAACCAGATCTATTTTATACAGGTGGTACTTTAATATTTGATCATGGGCATGGTATTTCAACGCTGTATATGCATATGAAAACATTGATGGTTCAAAAAGGTCAAAAAGTTAAGCAAGGAGATGTTATAGGAACTGTTGGGTCAACAGGAAGATCAACAGGAGCGCATTTAGATGTTAGACTGAATTGGTTTCAAGTGCGATTAGATCCAGCAACTGTACTTGATATTAAATATTAAGAATTTAAGATTTTTAGTTTATTTTTACAAAGTATCAATCACTGATCTTTGTCTTGAATAGGCGCAATTTTTGCAGCTTTTATTTGATGTTGGTATTTTATTCGAATTAATTGCATTGATCATTTCTTGAATTTCTCCATCCAAATAATCTGTTTCTACTCTATGATGTATTAAAGTTTCAGAAAATATAATTTTTCCATTAAATCCTTTTTCTACTTCTAAACCATTAACTACGTATAAATAACTATCGTCAGATATTTTGTACTTTAAATTCAATCCTTTTATTAAATAAGCATAAAAATTTAACTGAGTTTTATAACTATCGTGAAAACCACCTTTTGGAAAATATGTATCCTGCGAAACTTCTTTAGAGCTAGCTTGAGATTTATAATCGACAACTATAAGTTCTTTAGTTTTTTTATTAAACCAAACATCATCAATACCACCTCTTAAAATTATATTTGTATCTTTAAACCTACGCTTAAGACCATGATGCTTAGCGTCCCTCCAAACATCAATTAATGGTAGTTTTTTTTCCTCTCCTTTGCTATTTTTAATTATAGTTAGTCCAGCATCATAGGGAACTATATGATCGAGTCCTTTTTCAATAAATTTTCGATGAGGTTTTTGATCCTTTCTACATTGATCAAATTCTTTTTTTAAAAGTGTATCTGTTAATTCATTTAATTTGAATTGTGGCATACCAGGTTCTTGGAAACCTTTAACAATTTTTAAATAAAAACATCTAGGACATTTTTTAAAATCTTCAAATCCGCTGCGACTGATTGGAAAATCTTTTTTTTGATTTGGTTTATAAATCCGCCAAGCTTGAGAGTTTAATCCAGTAGCTTCTACAAACTCACCTTTAGAATTTCTTTTTAAATCAATCATTATTTCCACCTATTATGTGACCAAATCCATTGCTTTGGGTTTTCAAGTATCATTTTTTCAATAATACGATTAATTTTAAGTGTAATATTTTTTGTATCTTCTTCATCATTACCTGTTTTTTCAATTTTATAAGGTTCATGAATTGTCATTTCAAAATTAGGACCTTCTTTTCTTTCCAAAGAAATAGGTACTAATTTACAATCATACTTTAAAGCTAGTTGCGCAGGTATAGTTGTAGTGTGAGCAGGTTTATTAAAAAAATGAGTTCTAGGTCCTTCACTAACACGCTGGTCTACCATTAGAGCTATACTGTAACCATCTTTAACTTTGCTAATTATTTCTCTCATACCCATTCTTCCTTTAGGGATTTGGTTAGGGCAAATATATTTCATTCTTAGATATTCCATTAATGGATTTAAAAAATAATTATTTAATGGTCTATAAATTGCAGCACATTTAATTCCAAATTTATCTAACTCCATAGCCATTAGCTCAAAATTTGCAAAGTGGGCCGAATAAAAAATTACTGGTTCATTATTTTTCTTAATTTCATCAAGGTGGTTCGTGCCGTTAATCTTCATATGGTCAAAATTTGTTCTATTAAACTTAAAATCTTTTAAAAAAACATATTCAGCAAAAGTTCTTCCAATGTTTGACCACATATCATTAATGATCTCAGATTCTTTTTGCTTATCTATTTCACCTAATCCAGTTTTTATATTTTCTTTAATAATTTTTTTTGATCTAAATAATGGCCCAATAATCTTGCCCAAACCGCTTCCAAGGTTTGAAGCATTTTTTAGACCTATTATTTTAAAGATACAAAATAAAGAAATTATGATTACAAATTCGAAAAAGTATTTAATAATTTTCATATAATTTTATTAATCTCTTCAATAAATTGTTTTTTATTTTCTATTTCAACTTTTATT
>Ga0208765_1002439_pt1 | contig 10352 bp, 10 predicted proteins | sample ETNtaG_2_FD_185783 | JGI IMG/M metagenome (GOLD analysis project Ga0208765, IMG submission 185783) | Marine microbial and viral communities from oxygen minimum zone, Eastern Pacific Ocean - ETNP201406SV203 (SPAdes) (version 2) | ecosystem: Environmental > Aquatic > Marine > Oceanic ... | reverse complement strand
TGTCTAGTTAAAAATAGCGCTACCGTTCGGGTTGATTTAGGGGATAAGCCAATTACTTTCAAGCGAGTCTGCTCTATCCCAAATGAATTGCGCGCGCCGATGGCCACGCCGTGGCAGATAGAGCCATTCTAGCTCGTTAATTGTAAAGACAATCACAGAAAAGTGACTGTAGGCGATTTCGTTTTCATCATTTGTTGGCACTGATTCGGCGTTGATAATCGGTCGACCATCAGTGGCCTTCTTTGAAATTGATCCGGGATCGGGGTCGGTAAGGTAATTGCAACGATTGGGCCCTGGCATTTGAGCCCATGCGTCGTGTGTGACTCTGTTGTTGTGGTTGACGAGAGCGCTAGTACTAAGACGAAGTTGAATCATTGGGTTCGGCTGGTAAACAACTAGTGTACACGTCGGCTGGGCTTGCAGTTGCGCTACTTTTTCTGAGCGAACATCGGTGTAGATTTGTAATTGACGTTGTTGGCGATTAAAGCCTCGCAGGACCACCGTACGTCCCTGTGCTAGACCATCGACTGAAACACTGATTAGCACCGGTGTGCGGGTAGGAGAGGTGGAATCGTTAATAGCTTGTTCAAGCAAGCGCCACGATCGTTCCAAGACACCAGACAGGTCATCGTAGAATTCGTTTTCATGCATGATGCAGTTACCTCGGTGAACGTGCCAGGTTGTTCTCTTTTACTCGAAGGTTATTCTGCTAGGGGATTGTGCGGTTTATACCCTTCACGATGTTCTTTTCCCGGTCAAAGAATGGCAGATCCACGATCTCACAGGGAAAGACGTTCCCATCGAGTAATCGCAGTTGTAGCATACGCCCGATCCAGTCTCCGGGTGCATCGAACCGCACATACCCAATGCCGCACTCGAGGGTTGGAGATGGGATACCTGATGTGATATGGCCAACGGTGGTATTGTTGTCGAGAATGATACTGCCCGAGGTCGGTGTAGCTTGATCACAGGTCAGTCCGTATAGCACAGGTCGTTGATCTCGACCCTGAAGGGCTGCGCGACCGATAAAGTCACCCTTATTCATGTCGATGAATGGTGCAAGACCAGCCTCAAACGGAGTCATGGTCATGTCCATATCGGTCAGGTTGCCAAGGATGCCCGCCTCAATTCTACGAATCGTCATTGCACGGCTTGAAGAAAACTCCATGCCATGGGGCGTGCCAGCTGAAATTAGGTGGTCCCAGAGTGCGAGATGGTCGGTCGTAGCGTTATTACAGTAAATCTCAAAGCCTAATTCGCCCGTAAATCCTGTGCGCGAGACGAAGAGTTCTTGCCCGCCGATTTCGAAGAATCCGGAACTGAAATAGCGAATGCTTTCATCAATCTTACCGTCTGATGCAGCTTTCATAATGTCGATTGAGGCGGGGCCCTGAATTTGGATCACGCGCGATTTGGGATCCGTGATCGTGACGTTGAATCCGCCGCTATGAGCAATGAGCCATGTTTCGAACGCGCCGTCGGCCTGTACGTACCAGTAGCGGTCTGGGCCAAGCTTGAAGAGCACGCCGTCCATAAAGACGCCACCCTGTGGCGTACAAGCGATGGCATAACAGCCGCGGCCTTCCTGCAATGCCGTGACGTTGCGTGATAGCACTTTGTCAAGAAATGGAACGGCGTCGGGGCCATTAATCTCTAAAGGCTTTTCAGAGACATCAAAGATTAGAGCCTTACGACGCAGTGTCCAGTATTTCTGCACTGGATCCTCGCCGCAAAACACTGCATGGAACCGATCGGCATAGACACCCCGCACCATCTTCGAGGTGTCTTGACGCGAAATAAAAGGCGATTCCTCAAAACGACGTGCACTTATCATTACTGTGTCGTTTAAATCTGCTGCTTCTTGTAAATTCGTCATCCGGTTTCCGTTCTCCGAAATAGGGTTACTGGAATATCACTGCCTAAATTGATGGGGCGGTAGCAAACGAATTATCTCAAGGTCGTGTCGATAGCAAGTTCTTGATTTCTAACCTGCTCTCTATAAAACATATAGACACCTGCACCTACAATTAGGAGCATTCCAGCTGCTTCACTCACTGAAGGTATGTCACCCCAAAATAGGTAACCCCAAAGGATCATCCAAATAAGAAAGCTGTATTCATACGGGCTAACTACCGCTGGGTCTGCAATTCGATAAGCCTGAAGCAACAACCCGAAGCCAGCAACACCCACTATGGAGAGCCCAACAAGAGATAGGATAATGCTTGGATCGTCAAGTGACCACGCTCGAACAACAAATTCGATCTCAGAATATTTTTCATTATCAAACCTACCATCACCAAAAGCTAGGCCAAGCACAACTGATATTGATCCAGCAATAAGATACTGAAACACAATTGTCTGATACAGCGTATCTTTGTCCGCGGTCTTTTTTGCAAGGATAACTGATAGGGCATAAGCGACTGCTACAAGTACAGGTATCACATAATAAAGATTGAGCTTTCCTCCTTCCGGGCTACAGATAATGATTACCCCACAGAAGCCAATTACCATTGCTAGCCACCGGCGCCAACCGACCCGACTGTCGAAGAAATATATTGAAATAATGGTGATAAAAAATGGACTTGTAAGAAATAGTACTGAAATATTGGCGATCGGCATTTTTGATTGTGCAAGATAGAAAGCAGAGTAACCAAAAAAGCTCAACAGTCCTCGTACGACGGTCAAGAAGGGATAACCTGTTCGGAAAACAAACGGTTGATGCGTTAACTTCAGGTAGACAATGATTGTCAAGACACCGACTAATGAACGAACGAATTGTAGTTGGATTAAGGAGATATCAGTCGACAGTACTTTGATCAACGAATCGTGGATGGAGAATATGGTCATCCCGATGATGATGAGAAAGATGCCAGTCCGGTTGTTTTGTAACATGGGATGCCTCAGTGGCGCAGGCCTCAGAGATCTTTCGAAAAATTGGCTCACGTAATATCAGTCAGTACGGTTCCTGATGCAATTATGACCTTGTCGTCAATTAGCCAATTTATTGGGTTAACTGGTTAATTCTTTAGATGCATTGAGTATGATAGGAACTTACCAATTAAGGAGGATAAGTAATGGCAACTGATGCGATGACTATCCTGTATGGTGCCGACGGTACCGGTGGAGTGGCAGGTCATATCAGAGAGGAAACAATTAAAACCATCCATAACTACTTGGGTGAGCTGTCTACCGATGAGGTAGTCGACATGCTTTCAGAGATTTCAGAAGCAGACGAGTTTCCTGACCTTGTTATTGACTGGTTTGATTTGATTGAAAACTATCTCGAGGCAAGACACCAAAGTGAATGATCTTTTAAGAGATTGATAACTTAGGGAAGAAGTGGGTGGTCGTAGGTTTGAGCGCCAGCATTCCAGCGCCGGTTTAACGCCAAGGAATTTGTTGTGATTAATGAATAATGACTAACAAAACGGAATACTGGGACGTGATTGTGGTTGGTGCTGGGAACGCGGCTCACGCGGCCGCGGTGTCCGCTTGTGAGAGCGGTGCGCAGCGTGTGTTGATGCTCGAAAAAGCGCCCGAGGGTCTACGCGGTGGTAACACCCATTACAGTGGCGGTTTGTTACGGCTTGCTTTTGATACCCCGGATGCACTGCTGCGGTTGATCCCTGATGTTCAGACCGAGTTACCTGATTTCCTGGCGGGTGTGGCACCTTACCCGGCCGAAGCGTTCTGGTCTGATCTCCGCCGCGTGACACGCGGTGGGATCGATCCTGATCTTGGAGATCTGCTGGTATCGCGTTCTTTCGATACCGCTTGCTGGATGGTCGGGCAGGGAATTCGCATGGAGGCAGCCGTGTCACTGGCCGCGATCGAGTTTGATGGCGTGGTCAAGTGGCCGTCGGGAGCCGTTGTCAGGGCCGTGGACGAAGGAGTCGGGCTGTCCAGAATGTGGTTCGAGATTGCCAGCAGGCGAGGTGTTGTCTTGCGTTACCAGACCGGGGCGCAGCGACTGATTCAGGATGGTTCCGGCAGGATCAGCGGCGTGGTAGTCCGAGACCCCGATGGGATTAGTCAGCTTGATGCCGGAAGCGTGGTTCTAGCCTGTGGCGGTTTCGAAGCAAACCCCGAGTGGCGAGCCCGCTACCTGCAGCGGCCGTGGGACATGGCGCGGGTCCGCGGTACAGCCTACAACACAGGCGATGGACTGCGAATGGCGCTGGAACTGGGTGCCCTGCCGTTCGGGCAGTGGAGCGGTAACCACGGCACGCCAATTGATGCCGATGCGCCGCCGTTTGGCGACCGTCACCTGACAGATAAGACGAACAGATTATCGTATCCACTGGGCGTGATGGTGAACACCGATGGTGATCGGTTCATCGACGAAGGTGAGGACTTTCAACTCTATACCTATGCCAAGACCGGTGGCGCCATCTTATGCCAGCCCGGCAACGTGGCTTATCAAATATTTGACGCTAAAGTCACCAGCCTGCTCGAGCCCCGCTACGTGACGGGTGATCCGTTGGTGGCTGATACGCTTGACGAACTAATCGACAAGCTGCCGGCTGGTAAGACCCGATTGAAAGAATCTCTCGCTGCCTACAACGCTGCCGTCGGTGGGGCACCCTTTGACCCGACAGTGCACGATGGGCTGGAGACCAAAGGACTCACACCGAGTAAAAGCAACTGGGCGCAGGCCCTTGATACCCCGCCTTTTCGGGCCTACCCGGTAACCGGTGGGATCACATTCACATTTGGCGGTCTGCGCATCGATCAGAACGCGCAGGTGCTGGCCAGTGATTGGACGCCCATCGAGGGGCTGTACACCTGTGGGGAGATGGTTGGGGGTTTGTTCCATCACAACTATCCGGGTGGGTCGGGTCTGACCTCAGGCGCAGTTTTCGGGCGTATTGCCGGACGGTCGGCCGCCGAATCTGCACTTCCCTGAGTACTAGCCGAACGGAAGCATGAAATGCCACCGGCAGAATCGTCTTTTACCCCGGGCGAGCGTGTCTGGCGATGAGCAACAGCATACAACCGGCTGCGAGCGTTGTAGTGGCGATTAGATAAAAGGCGTTGCCGTAGCCGCCGCCGAACTCAACCATCGCACCGAATATTGGCGGGCCACTGACGATCCCGAAGAACAGGAAAAACTGGGCACCACCGACGGTCTCACCCACTTTATCCTCGGGTGCGAGCCGGGCAAATTCGGACATCAACAGGCCAAGCACGCCGTTGGTGCTCGCACCCAGCATGATAGCGATCAGTGCAGTGAGCCAAAAAGGCCAGGTGGGCACAAACAGACTCATCGCAAGGATGCTGCCCGACATCATGATCCCGAGCAGGCCCAGCAATACCCAGCTGCTCAGAAAACGACCTGCGACGGCTCCCCACACAATTCGCGCCGGAATGGCTGAACCATGAATGATCGCGAAGATACCGCCCGCGAATTCAGCTGAAAGGCCATTTGCCTCTTGCAGGTAGATCACCATGAATGACAGGATTGACATCTGTGCGAAGGTATAGAGATAGCCCGCTGTGGCGAGCGTCACAAGTGGTTTACTCGTCAGAATTAGGCGCAGTGAGGTTAAGATTCCTGCGAAACTGATACGAAAGGCTGGATCTCGATCGTCGTCCAGATCGCTGCGAATCAGCTGAAGCCCAAAGAGCGTGACTAGCGGTAACGCACAGATCACGACAACAGCTATCCGCCAGTCATAAAGCATCATCAGCGGTGGCAACAAGAGTCCAGCCAACATGCCACCGAGCGGTGTTCCGGTCTGCTTGACTGAGAAAACAAAGGGCTGCCATTGTGGCGGAGTGTGCCTTGCCAAAATCCTCGAGCCTGCCGGGTTGAGTGGTCCCGTTCCTATGCCGACCAGCACAGCCGCCCCGATCGCTACCGGCCAAAAAGGAAGAGCACTGGCCAGCCCTAGGCCGAGTACACCCACGAATAAGGCAACCTGGCAGGTTCGAATGACACCGTAACGGGCAAGAAAACTGCCGGCAATCAGACCCGACAACATGCCAGTGACGTAGATGACAGCCGTGTAGATACCAATACTGGTGGACTTAACACCAAGATCAGCGGCAGCCTGTACCGCTACGACAGCACCGGCAAAACTGCATATCGTGCCAAAGGACTGAATCGCCAGCATTGTAGGTAGGACAATGCTGATTTTCCTTGCAAATAATCTGTGCATAACCCTTCTTACACAACCGGGAATCTTAAAGTTGTTGGTCAGCGAAAGAGGGCTGTTGGCCCTTAGCAAGAGGTCCCATAAGAACATTTTCTGGGTAAGTATTCAGAATCATCCGTCGACCCATGATATTGCCTGGGGTGAACGAGCCTTGAGGCTTGGGTTCTTCCCCCCAGAGTTTCCTTGAATTTGACCCTCGTACTAACTGACCTGACCCAGTACCAACGGATTGCTGTGCTGTTGCTGGGCTATAGTCATTGACGAGCGCAAATCGTCTATTCCGAGAGTTGTTTGAACTCGAGCCATGTATGGTGTTGCAGTCAAATATGCCGACCTGGCCTTGCTGTAGAACCATGTCGACTGCGCTGGATTCGTCAACCTCGTTGACTCGAGCAACTTGTCGTTCGGCGTAGCTGGTTAGGTGAAACGGCTCGATCTGTTGATTCGAACCAGGTATTACCCGCAGACAACCATTTTCAGTTGTGGCATCGCTAATGGATATATAGACAATTACGAAAGCAGGGTTGACCTCAATACGCGCAGCATCCTGATGCCAGCCGTAATGTGTTGGACTAACTGGTTCTTTAATCCGGAAGATAGAGTTGGTTAGCAGTACATCGGGTCCGATGAGGTCTGAAACGATATCTAACAGCAAGGGAAAAGTGCTGAGCTCATAAACCCAGTCAAAAAGTAGGTTGCATTTGATATCCAGCGCCCAGTTGACGTCTTCCGGGTAGCGATGTTCGAATTCTTCTGTGCGGGCCCGGAATTTCTCACACTGTTCGATTGAGAAAACATCGAGTCCGGCCAAATACCCCTGTGACTGGAAATGCTGAAGCTGAGTTTCTGACAGGATTTTGGCCATGATTAGGAGTGTAATGCGCGATGTATAAATCGTCGGATAATATCAATATCCTGACGATGAGATTCCGTCAAGTTCTGGCCACTGTTGGACTTGACTGGATGGGGGTCTGGTGGAGGTGAGCGGGATCGAACCGCCGACCTCTACGTTGCGAACGTAGCGCTCTCCCAGCTGAGCTACACCCCCATAATGCCCTGAACTGATGATCCTGGCACTGGCGTGAAATATAGTCGACCCGGTGAGGACCGTCCAATAGCGCCACTATAAAGCGTGTCGGGTTGTTACCGCGACAAAGCGGTGATACTGATCAATGACCTGTGATCATCAGCACAACGCAGTAGTTCCAAATTGCTGCAGGTCGTCATCGATTACATCGTAGTCGTGAACATATGCCGGTACGAAGCCGGTAATGCCGAGCGCACTGCGAGTGGCAGGGTCGAGCATTGTCACGGCTTCATCGAGTGCTGAACGAAAGCTCGCAAGTGTTTGTGTGTCGTGCCCTGTTTGGGTGATCAGGGGAAGTCCGGGCCGATCATCGGTTTTCGCCACGACGCTCAGACGCTGGGTGGCCGGCTCGACACGTTTTGCGAGACACCAACTCACGTGATCGATGGCGGCGGTATCGGCAAGGCCGTTTGCCACGGCACACACCGAATCCCGGTGGCTGCCGGTCGCGATAACGCTGGCAAAGAAAGCGGTCTCTCCGGCTTGCCGACCTGCCCATCGCTTGAGCGTAAGGCACCCCGAGTAGGAGTCCTCGTGATTGATGGCGGCCCGTTGGCCGCGTAAATCTTCGGGATGATCGATTGAATCAGATTCACGCACAACGATCACACTGTGGTAATCCCCGATTGCAGACAGATCCTGGTAGGTAAATCGGCCCAGCACGGTCACTTGGTTACGCAGATCCTGCACCAGCGGCAGGCCACAGGTCTGGCTCAGCAATAGCCGGGGTGAAAGCCACGTCGTTTCCGTGGCTTCTTCTCGATCCAGTGTGTCCGGCGATTCGATGCCTCGCTTCTGAAGTGCAGTGTGGATCGTTGCCCACAGGGCATCCGTCGCGGCGCGAACCTCGGGCCAGTCGTACATCGGAAGTTGGGCGATGTGATTGCTCATCGGTATGCGGTTATGCGCTCAGACGATATAGTCACGAAGGTCGATGTCGTTAGCTCCGGGGATCTGTTTACGTTCGAAATCGGGCCGCCGATCCAGTGCCATGGTGCAGTCGAATCCGATGCGCCCCCAGTGTTCTTTGCGCTCACCGTAGTAGAACCCAGGAACGTCAGGGACAATGATGACGCGATCATCGGCCCGGCCGCGGGTCAGGAATGCCCAGTAGACATCGGAAAGATCATTCAAATCCACATCCGCATCCACCACCATGACGCTTTTGACGAAGTCGTGGTGTACGCCGAACGCACCCAGAATCACCTGTCTCGCATGGCCCTCAAATTGTTTGTCAATCTTGACCACGGTATTCAAAAGATTCGGTACACAGCTGACATCCAGAATCCCCCGCAGCGTGCCGTCGAGGTGTGCAAATACCCGGTTACACAGGGCGAGTTCCAGCAGCCGTTGGTCTTCGGGTGAGCCGCAGACCAGCGCATGGTAGGTGGCCGATTCCCGGACGGTCACGCCTAAGATTTCAAGCACATGGTTGTCGCCCTCGGGTACGTAGTAACCCAGAAATTCACCGAACGGTCCTTCGGGTTTTCGTACGTTCGGTAGGATTCGCCCTTCGATTACGATTTCTGTGTCATAAGGTACGTCCAGCGCCACATGGCGGCATGGCCGCATCTTGAGCGACCCACCGATCAGCCGTGAAACCAGGTCGAGCTCGCTTTCATCGGGCGGGATGGGTGAGGCCGCGGCCATCGCCACTTCCGCTGGTGGGCCGATCAGGATGGCCACTTCCAGGGCTGCATCCCCAGCCTCGGCTGCTGCCTGGTAATGAGTGAGATCGTGACTGGTGCCGAGCCTTACGCGCACCTCATCATTACTGATATGCATGCCCCGGTGATAACTGAGATTGGGTACACCGGTGTCGGGTTCGTTGGCAAGAAAGATCCCTGATGTGATGTAAGGGGCTGCATCTTTTTCGAAATAGGTGAGTTGCGGCAGTTCATCCAGCGAGGCGCTGCGGAATTCACCGTTGGCTTCGGGCACCACGGTCGGCGCTGCTATCGGGTTTTTCATCAAGCTGGCCCAGCGCTGGCAGAAATGACCATCGCCAGCACCGAGATATTCGCTCAATCGTTGCCGGCTGCCGAAAAGATTGCTCGCAACCGGCAGGTCGCTGCCTTTTACATTGCGAAACAGGATCGGTCGGTCGCTCTCCTGCTGCGCACGGGCAATGACGGCCGCGCATTCGAATTTGGGATCGACTTCTCTTTCGACGATCTGTATGTCATCGGAGCCGATCCAACGTTCTATAAGTTCTTTCATGGTGCGGTCCTGTAATGCCTTTGCCGTGGTGGGTTCACAGTCGGGCACTTCTTCGGGTTTTATGGGGATGATGGTAGATCCAGTTGTGGTCATAACGCAGCTTTGATCGGTTGGCGGCTTCACAGAGTTCCGGGATAGTGCTGATCGATTCCTGACTGAGCAGTGCGAACAAAACGCCTACGAATTCAGCGCCGTGATGCGGATACTTGCGATCATCAACCAATGTGTGCGCGATCTCGTGCAATACGATCACGGTCTGGCGCGCCCATCGGGGCAGGGTGATCAGGTTCTCGCCGAACGAGGCACCCGCGTGGCGACGACCGCGGCCGTCTTTCACCTTGATCCTGGGGTTGTACTTACGGGCGAGCGTGGTGCACTCGGGCAGCGTCAGGTCTAGATTAAAAGGGTGTTTTTGTAGCCTGGCTTCTTCGAACCGGTACAGTTTCTGGCGCTGAAAGTCCCGCAGATTCGGTGGTGGTGGATTATTCGGCATCAGATGGCCGAACATATCCAGGCTGAGGTTGTCGAACATCGGTTAGACCCCTTTTGATCCAGGCGGAGTTGCTATAATACCCTCAGTTGTTCTCGTTAATAACTGTTTTTTCTAGGTAAAGCCATGTCGACCGAACCGACCGTTGACGAAATACCCAGTCCGGGTGAGCAACTTCGCAAAGCGAGGATGGGGTATGGCTGGTCTCTTGGGGACGTCGCGGCCAATCTGAATCTGGACGTCGACGTCGTGCGGGCGCTGGAATCGGGTGATTATGCGGGATTACCGGAGCCGGCTTTTATACGGGGTTACCTGCGCGCCTATGCCCGGCTAATGGAAATGGACGACGTGAAGTTGCTCGGTAGCCAGAAGCCACAGACACACGCCCGTCTTGGTT
>Ga0208765_1002433_pt1 | contig 10376 bp, 12 predicted proteins | sample ETNtaG_2_FD_185783 | JGI IMG/M metagenome (GOLD analysis project Ga0208765, IMG submission 185783) | Marine microbial and viral communities from oxygen minimum zone, Eastern Pacific Ocean - ETNP201406SV203 (SPAdes) (version 2) | ecosystem: Environmental > Aquatic > Marine > Oceanic ... | reverse complement strand
GGAGTTGAGTTTGGTGGTTTAACCCGCATGCGGCATTTCTTGTCACGGCAGCAAGAGAGGCAATCGGATCGATTTTCAATCGGTGCGTGACCAACGAACCTGCCATTGGTATCGACAGTGATTGACAGTTCGGATTAAAATCGGTTGCAATCGTCCATGGCCATTCTTCATCGATACATTGTTGAATGGGGGGCCAAGCGTCTGAACCCATGACATATGGTGTTCCTGGTAGAAATCCTTGGATGGTTCCAGCATCCGCTGCTGCTGCACGAGCATCATCACTAGAGTGGATGGCATGATCTGCGGTGACGACACCCAATTCAGCCGCCAATTCCAATCCACCACCATCTGTGAATTCATCGACATGGAGACGGATTGATAATCCACCTTGCGAAGCTGCTTTGCAAATTTCCTCTGTATCCTCGATTGTAAACCACCCGGGCTCACAGAAAACATCGGCTGAGGTAGCGATACCCTGATCGAGAATTGCAGGCAGTTGTTCAGATAGTATCTGCTCCACATACAATTCTCGCTTGGTTCCATGAGGGATGTCGTGAGCACCCATCCATGTTGGATACAACTGTGGATGTTGTAGTTCAGTTTGTATGTCATCATACACCTGCAATAATCTCAACTCACTCTCGGTGTCTAGGCCATAGCCCGATTTGACCTCGAGTGCTGTGGTGCCGTGGGCCATCGAAATTTCTCTGCGTTGGATGCCAATTCGATGCAGGTTCTCGCTACATCGAGTCTGTGAGACCGTGTGGCGTATCCCTCCTCCGGCATCAGCGATTTCTGCATAACTCATACCCTGTTGTCTCATTCGAATTTCATTAGAACGATCGCCGTCCCATAACAGGTGAGTATGTGCGTCGACAAAGCCGGGTGTAATAGCGCGTCCTTCGAAGTCATGGATATTCGATATGTGGTTGAATTCGTCCAATATCTCCTCGGATTCTGCTATTTTCTTGAAAATTCCAGACTCAACCACGAATCCGAATCCAGGTGGGTGTATCTGTTCAGATGATGACATGTCTAGTCCGACTAGAGGTGCTTTCAAATCTCCTGTAGAAAAGTGTGCCATCGCTCCGGCGTTGACGAATATGTGTAAATCATCGACAGGAGCCATGAATTTGCGTAGGACATTAGGCTTGAAAGGGTGTGCCTGTTCGCGATACCATGGTAATCGATTCCCATACACCCTCTTGCGAGGCGAATCGCTCGCGGGATGTTGGCGGGATTGTGATTGGAATCGAGTCGACTGCTCACACATTTTCGATTGGATGGGTGGATGGTTTGGGAGCCCCCGGCAAATCTGTTTCAGCCTTCGTGCGTCCGGTTGAGGGTGGTATTCATCCTCGGGAAGCCGCAGATCACCATGCACAACACGCCGGCAAGATATTGCGGGAATTGCTCGATACGCATGTCGATTCATCTGATGTCAAAGCGATTGCATTTTCACAGGGCCCTGGCTTGGGCCCCTGCCTCAGAATTGGTGCTTCAGTGGCTCGCTCACTTGCCGTACAAATGGATGTACCACTTGTCGGTGTCAATCACTGCGTAGCTCATATTGAAGTTGGGAGGGAACGTTGTGATTGTGATGATCCCGTCCTACTCTATGCCAGTGGAGGGAATACGCAAGTCATCGCAAGATTGGATGGTCGATATCGTGTATTGGGTGAAACACTCGATATTGGTATCGGGAATATGTTGGACAAGTTTGCTAGAGAGCAAGGAATTCCATTTCCAGGTGGTCCGAAAATCGAAACATTGGCGCTTGAATGGTTGAACAACAATCCAAATCCAAGTCTCGATGGTTTGGAGCTCCCCTATGCTGTCCAAGGTATGGATTTGGCATTCTCTGGCTTGCTTAATGCCGCCTTGAATCTAGTTGCGAAAGGTACCCCTCTTCCGGCTGTATGCTGGTCACTGCAAGAACATGCATTCGCCGCATGTGTTGAAGTTGCAGAACGGGCCATGGCACATGCTGGCAAGTCAGAGTTGTTACTGGGAGGTGGTGTTGCATGCAATGAAAGGTTGCGAAATATGTGTGAAGTGATGTCGTATAGTCGGGGTGCAACCTCGCACGTTCCAGAAAAATCACTCTGTGTCGATAATGGCAGTATGATTGCTACTCTTGGCCGTCTCCAATTGCTATGGGGGGAGCCCACTAAATTAGACCAATCTGGTGTCCGTCAAGATCTGCGTACGGACGAGACACCCATACTGTGGAACTGAAGCGAATCGATGAAGCCAACCCTTATGGCAGGTGGGCTTGAGGTCCGGTCGGAGGCAGGAGAACTTGGTGTCAAAAGACGAACCATCAAACCCATTCAGCAAGAACCCTAGAAAGTCTACCTCTAACACAAAATCAACTGCACCAAAATCAAATCGCCGTGCTCCTAACAAAGCACCCCGTGGCCCTCCTACGCCTCCAGGTCAATCCAAGAAAGCGCCCCCTGTTGCACCAACAAGCGCGAAAAAGGCATCTGAAGAGAAGCCCGCAACACCCGCCCGTGCACCTGCTCGTGAATCCAAAAGTGTCGGATTGAGAAAGGATTCAACAAAGGCAAAAACTGAGGCTCAGAAGAGAACAGACGAACGAGCGAAGGAATTAATCCAAGCGAGTCGAACGAAAGTTGCTGCAGCCCAAAATGAACGTTCTGAAGCTGCGAAAACCAATGCAGAACCATCTAACCCGTTCAAGAAAAAAGGTCAGGCGAAACGACCCAGTCCAGCCCCTCGAAGAGGGGGGCGCTTTAACAAACGCAACAAGCCGCAAGGTCCAGCAAAGCGTGTGAAAAAGTTGCATCGAGGGAAGTATATGGAATTCAAATATGACGTTCGACGAATCTTGGAGGAAGAAGGTGTCGAAGATGAGCACAGATCAAATGTTCTCGGACAAACCTGGGCTAAAGGCGAACGTCAAGGTGTTGGAGATGCAAAGGAATTTCTTGAAGATAAGGTCGCTGATGGAATCATCAGTGAAAAATGCTCAACTCGAATCATCAAATTGATTGATTCGCTCACAACAAGAAGGTGAAATTATGACAGCAATAGCAAAAGATACAGTAGCAAGCGTACACTATACAGGAACATTCCCGGATAGTGGTGAAGAATTCGACTCTAGTCGTGGTGGAGATCCTCTAACGTTTCTCGTCGGCCATGGTGGAATGATTCTTGGATTTGAGCGTGAAGTGATGGGTGCTTCTACTGGCGATACTCGTTCATTTACTCTGGAGCCTGAAGATGCATATGGGCATCCCTCAGAGGAACTGGTTCAGGAAGTCCCACGGGAAATGTTTCCAGAAGACATGGAAATCGATCTCGGTATGATGCTAATGTCTGATGCTGGACCGTTTCGTATTGTTGCGGTAACTGAGAAAACTGTGCGATGTGACTTTAACAGCCCTATGGCTGGAAAAACACTGCACTTTGAAGTCGAAATCATGGAAGTAAGGGCGGCAACTGAGGACGAAATGTCCCATGGACACGCACACGGTCCAGGTGGCCATCATCATCACCATGAACATGATCATGGCGAAGTTGAGAAAGATGGCTGCGACGATGATTGCAACTGTTGAAGTCACCAGCACGGAACGATTGAAGGGGCGCATCGCCCCGTCACGGTTTAGGTGAGAGGGTGCGACTGCGCAAGGATTCGTTTGAAACACTAGGCGGTTTGCCCATTTCACCTATCCCTGGGCCAGAGGATTCAGCCAGTGAATCTGAAACTCCCGGCACCCCTCCTTACACACGTGGTGTGCATGAAACCATGTATCGAAGTCGGCTCTGGACCATGCGGCAGTATGCGGGTTTCAGTTCTGCTGAAGAAACAAATACTCGTTTCCGTACACTACTGGATCGGGGGCAAAGTGGTCTTTCAGTGGCCTTTGATTTACCAACCCAACTAGGTTTGGACAGTGATGACCCACTGAGTTTTGGAGAAGTGGGGCGCGTAGGTGTTGCGATAGACTCAATACTCGATATGCGTGAATTGTTTAATCAAATTCAATTGGATCAAGTTTCTACGTCTATGACCATCAACAGTCCGGCCATAATTCTACTTGCATTGTATATCGCAGTGGGTGAAGAACAGGGTGCTGCACCAGATCAACTACGCGGTACTGTTCAAAATGATATACTCAAGGAATACATCGCACGAGGGACGCATGTATTCCCACCTGAACCGAGTATGCGACTGATTACTGATGTGATTGGATACTGTGCCGAAAAACACCCTGCATGGAATACAATCAGTATTTCTGGATACCATATTAGAGAAGCCGGGGCGACGGCTGTCGAAGAATTGGCATTCACCCTTTCAAATGCATTGGCATATGTCGATGCGGCACTTTCGACGGGCATGGATATTGATGATTTTGCCCCACGGTTGTCATTCTTCTTCGGTTGTCACAACGACTTCTTTGAAGAAGTGGCGAAGTTCAGAGCTGCCCGTAGATTGTGGCATCGCTTGATGAATGAAAGATACCAACCAAAAAATCCGAAATCATCGATGTTACGATTCCATACACAGACTGCTGGTGTGACATTAACGGCTCAACAGCCATTGAACAATGTCTCCAGAGTAGCATATCAAGCCATGTCCGCTGTACTTGGGGGCACTCAATCACTGCATACCAATTCGTACGATGAAGCAATTGGTCTGCCCACAGATGAAAGTGCAACAATTGCACTTCGCACACAGCAAATTCTCGCAGAAGAGACTGGTGTGGCCGATGTTGTTGATCCCATGGCTGGTTCTTACCATGTAGAAGCGTTAACAGATAAAATCGAGAGTGAGGCGTATGCACTCATTTGTGAAATCGATGAGATGGGGGGTGCATTGGCAGCACTCAAAACTGGATTTCAACAGCGAAGAATACACGAATCAGCGTGGAAACAAACGGTGGATGTGGAAAAGCAAAACCGTATGGTGATTGGAGTCAATCATGCACGTATTGACAAGGAACCGGAAATTGAAGGGCAGGTGATTGACCCGTTAATCGCCGAACAGCAGTTGGCAAAACTCGCAGAATTACGTGGAGGGCGGAATGCTGCTGATGTGGCCTCTGCCTTGTCGGCATTGACTGTTTCAGCCGGGACGGATGAGAACCTCTTCCCATTAATTTTGCACGCCGTAAAGGTTCACTGCAGCGTTGGAGAGATCATGAATGCGCTCAAAGAAGAGTTTGGAACTTGGATGGCCCCAAGTGGATTCTGAGGTGTTGAAATGGGTATTCGAATTGATCACATCGGAATTGCTGTGAATAATCTTGATTCGGGTAGCACCTTTTGGAGATTACTCGGTCTAGAACAGGGAGATGATGAACTCAACGAAGAACAAGGTGTGAACATTCGTTTCTTCGGTACTGAACACGGCGATGATGCCACAAGAATTGAGTTGCTTTCTCCAACTAGCCAGGATACACCAATCGGTCGATTTCTTGAAAAATACGGCCCCGGGGTCCAACAAATCGCCTTTAGGGTAGACGATTTGGAATCATTGCTGTCAAAATTGAAAGCCGAAGGTGTTCGGCTCATCAATGAAACACCAACCCAAGGCGCACACGGAAGTCGAATTGCTTTTGTCCACCCTTCAAGCACTGGCGGTGTTCTTGTCGAATTGCTTGAATATGACTAGGCGAGGGTGTTTGTAGATGGGTGAGGCGTTGCTAAAAGTCTCGGAAGTGACCAAATCATTCGCTGAAATTACGGCACTTTCTACTGTTTCTGTCGATTTCAATGCTGGGGAAGTTGTTGGCCTTGTTGGCGGCAATGGTGCTGGAAAAACCACCCTATTGAGGCTGCTCTGTGGTTTGTATCAACCATCATCGGGCACTGTACAGGGCGTTGTTGATGAACAACCAGTCGACATACACCGCATGCGCGAACATGTTGGTGTCGTTCCTGAATCAACTGGGCTGTATGCCCGCTTAACGGCATGGGAAAACATTCGCTACCATAGCAGACTCAACGGAATTGATGACGATATGTCGTGGGCCCGAACCGAGAGATTTGCCAGATTGCTCAATTTTGATCAAGATCTACATCGATCTACTCGTGGGTTCTCTCGTGGGATGCGACAGAAGACTGCTTTGCTTCGGGCGCTATCACATGGACCCAAAATTTTGCTTCTTGATGAGCCGACAGGGGGGCTAGATGTGACCAGTGCGCGAATGGTGCGAAAATTGGTGCGAAAATTGGGCGATGAAGGTGGTACCGTCATTTACAGCACCCACAATCTTGCTGAGGCGCAACAGGTTTGTGACCGCATCGTTATCATCCATAACGGAACAATCCGCGCTGATGGATCCCCTTCTGAATTGATGGAAGAAGCAGATTGCCAAGACCTCGAAGGGGCTTATGTTGCGTTGACAGAAGATGTTGCTCGTGCTGACGCGCCCGCTGAAGATGAGGGGAGAATCGCACGCGCATGGAGACGCTTGTTGACACGAGGAGGTGGTTCGGTTGAGTGATTCAAGAATGCATCTATCTCGAATCTTAATTGTCGCGAAGAAGGAACTCATTGATTTCGTAAGAGATTGGAGGACTGTCTTGGCCATGATTTTGGTCCCATTACTCATTTTCCCCGCTATTTTCATTGCATTGCCGTTATTCCTACAAGGGGAAGCTGCTGAATTGTCAGCATACGAATTAACCGTCGAGGTCCAAGGAGAGTTGCCAGATGATTTGAGTGCACATCTAGATGGTCGTAATTTGATCATTATTCAAACTGAATTGGTGGTCAGTGGTACGTTGTCCGAACCGGGAGCGGATGCCGAGAGGTTGAATTCTGCCGAAAGTCTCCATGCGATTCTACGGTTACGTCAAGTTGACTCAAATGCCTCTCAATCGTGGTATTACGCTATACTTTCAGATTCAACGGATGAACTTTCACTCGAAGCGAAAACCAGGACACTTGAAGCCGTCCTCACATGGGAAGACGATGTTATCAATGCCACACTCTCTGAGAATAACCTCACTCGGGATGAAGCATTTGACCCCATTCACTGGGATGGTGACCAAGATGTTGCTGATGTTGCCAGTGGCGGTGATCTTGCCGCAATGGGCCTTGCGATGTTCATCCCTCTGGTTGTGGCAATGTGGACCACGACTGCCGCCATTCAACCATCGATTGATTTGACTGCAGGAGAACGCGAGAGGGGGACGATGGAAGCCCTTCTCTGCACACCAACCGCACGCTCGGACTTACTGTTTGGCAAATGGTTGGCTGTGGCAACTGTAGCGTGTGTGAGTGTGCTTGGTCAAATGGCTGGGCTATTATTCGCGATTAATTTCCTCATCGGAGGCGGATTAGAAGCACCCAGCATATCCACCAGTGGAGTTCTGTTACTCTTGCTTAGTGTCATTCTCTTTGCAGTATTTGTGGTGGCCATCGAATTGGCTGTGGCTGTTCGTGCCCATAGTGTACGGGAAGCAGGGAGCATCCTTGGCCCGATGGTTCTGATTTTCATTGGACCCACACTCTTCGCCCAATTCGTTAACCTACAGGGCATTGAATCTTGGTGGTTCATCCTGCCTGTATTCAACATCACATTGGCCATGCGTGAGGCATTGATGGGGATCTATGATCCTGTGCACATTTTCTTGTGGGTCTCAACTTCTTTGTTATACGCCATTGGATCCATATGGTGGGCCTCAAAACAGTTCAATCGGGAAGATTTAGTGGAATCGCTCTCGTAATACCCCAGTATTACTCAGTGAATACCTTGATAAGCCATTCGTGGGACCGCGAACCATGCCCAAAGTCAGTTTAGACATCCCACAGGAATTGCTAGATGACCTGAAAAACCATGTTGGTGATAGCGGTAAATTCGTCAGTGTTGCCGATGCAATTCGCACTGCCTGCCGGAAAATGCTCGATCAACTCGATGCCATTGACGCCCGACATGGTCGAATCGGAGATGATTGAATGGTGACGCGTGAAGATGCTGAAAAAGCCGTACAAACTCTACTTGAGTACATCGAAGATGATGTGACAAGAGAAGGTCTTGTAGATACGCCCGCTCGTGTAATCAAATCTTGGGATGAAATCTTTGCAGGATACGATCAGTCTGCTGCTGAAGTCCTTGACTCTACATTCAATGGTGAAGGATATGATGGAATCGTCCTATTGCGTGATATCGAATTCCACAGTACATGTGAGCACCACATGCAGCCGTTTAGTGGGAGTGCGCATGTCGCATACATTCCAACAGAGCGAATCGTTGGCATTAGCAAATTGGCAAGAATTGTCGACCTACATGCACGCCGTTTGCAGAATCAAGAACGAATCACCAAGAATGTTGCCGATGATCTTGAAGAACATCTTGGTCCTCTAGGTTGTGCAGTTGTAATCGAGGCATCTCACGGATGTATGCAATGTCGTGGCGTCAAAAAGCAAAATGCCGTCATGACGACATCAGCGATGCGTGGTGTCTTCTTCGATAAAGCGGAAGCGCGTTCAGAACTGATGCAATTGATTCGAACCAGAGAACTTTGAGGTGTTTGTTTGACCCAGACCTACCCGATTGTCGAGATTTTTCACTCGGTGCAGGGCGAGGGATTCCATGCAGGAATCCCACATGTTTTCGTTCGCTTTGGAAATTGTAACCTACGATGCGAATGGTGTGATACAGATTTCCTAACCTACGAAGAGCGCGGGATTGATACGATTGTTGAAGAGGTGTTGTCGTACAACTGCGATCGAGTCATTTTCACGGGTGGTGAACCTGCAATGCAAGATTTAGCAACCATTGGTGGGCGACTGAAAGAACATGGAATCAATCTATCCATTGAGACCAATGGAACGATTCCTGTTGATCCAATCATCGATTGGATTTGCGTTTCACCCAAGGACCAAGTCTATCCAAATGTGGCCATCAAACAGCGTACTGGGGATGAAATCAAGGTTGTCTATTGTGGCCAAAGCCTCGACATCTACGATGAATTGAAGGATGGGTTTGCCCATCATTTCATACAACCCTGCTACATCGAAACTGATACTGTTGAGGAGAACGGGAAGTCATTCCAAGTGGTTGAACAATTGGTCAAAGAAAGTCCTGGATGGCGACTGAGCCTACAGACACACAAGTGGATGGGGGTGCTCTGATGCGGGCAGTGATGGCTCTTTCTGGTGGCATGGACAGTACAGGACTCCTCATGCGATTGCTTGCAGACGGATACAAGGTCAGTTGTTTGTCTTACAATTATGGCCAAAAACACAGTATCGAATTGGAACGAGCGAAGGCGAATATTGCCTACTTGACTTCGAATGGAATCGAAGTTGAGCACAGAATTGCAGATCTCAGTTCGGCCATGGGGGTTTTTCACTCTGCTCTAACCACAGAAGGATACGAAGTTCCAGAAGGTCACTATGAAGAGGAACAAATGAAACAGACTGTTGTTCCCAATCGCAACGCTATTTTCGCTTCGATTCTCTATGGATATGCACTATCAGTGGCTCTATCCGAGGAAACGGATGTTGTCATCGCCTTAGGAGTCCATAGTGGCGACCACGCCATCTACCCGGATTGCAGGCCAGAATTCTACGAAGCTATTGCACACGCGTTTGAGGTCGGCAACTGGGACAGCGAGAAAGTTTCGTTTCATCTGCCGTACATTGATGGTGACAAAGAAACCATCCTTCGAGATGCGGAGGATGCGATCACAACTCTCAAACTCGATTTCGATACTATATTCGCTAACACGAATACTTCGTACAATCCCGATTCACAGGGGCGCTCATCAGGCCGTAGTGGGGCGGATGTTGAACGTATCTTGGCGTTCCATGCAATTGGGCGCAAGGATCCGGTGACCTATGTCGATTCATGGGATGCTGTGCTTGCAAATGCGCTTCAAGTTGAACAGGAGATGAGAACATGACCACACGAATACGACGCTGGATTGAAACCGATACAGGACACCGAGTGCCCAATCACAAGAGTAAGTGCTGCCATTTACATGGACATCGTTACCGATGGGAAGCCGAAATTGAAGGTGATGTAGTGGATGTTGAAGGTGTGTCCGAAGAAGGCATGGTCATGGATTTCAGTGATGTTTCAGCCATTCTCAAGGAGCATATACACGATGTTGTCGATCATGCATTTGTGGTTTACTCAGGTGATGATGATGCTCGCACTGCATTGGCGATGATGGGGCCCCAACATCGAACTGTGATTGTCGACTTTATTCCAACAGCTGAGAATCTTGCAAAGTGGGCCTTTGAACAGGTCGAGGCTCACATCCAGACTGCATACGGTAATCAACTTCGACTAGTGGCGATGCACGTGCGTGAGACTCCGAAGTCTTGGGCTTCATGGTCAGCGTAATCGCATGGGTAGCGTTCCGAAGGACGCACTGAAAGCCCTTTG
>Ga0208765_1002432_pt1 | contig 10376 bp, 6 predicted proteins | sample ETNtaG_2_FD_185783 | JGI IMG/M metagenome (GOLD analysis project Ga0208765, IMG submission 185783) | Marine microbial and viral communities from oxygen minimum zone, Eastern Pacific Ocean - ETNP201406SV203 (SPAdes) (version 2) | ecosystem: Environmental > Aquatic > Marine > Oceanic ... | reverse complement strand
TCCGGGAAAAACAGTTTTAAAAAGCGGGGCTGGTGGCTGACACTTATTGGATTCACTTTTCCACTCATATTCTTGATATTCTTGATTTAAAAGCCAGGTTAAACCGGCTTTAAAAAAAAAGGGCTCCGTATGGAGCCCTTTTTCGTTAACTAAAGATCAGAAATCAGATTGTGTAAATCCCTATCTGGTTAGATTGGGTATCTGATTTTTTAGACATATGATATTTTAAAACCGAACCGTTAAACCACTCAGTATAGTCATTCCCGTAAATCCAAACTGGTTTACCTCCCAAGGATATTCAAACCTACCACCCAGGTCAGCCTCAAAATCACCTTTTGTGTTGATTTTATCGGGATACACGTCACCCAGATTATTGACCACTAGACTTAAACCAAGCATCTCATTAATTTGATAATTCAGGTTCAAATCCGTCAGCATTTTTGCGGAAAACGTTTGGTCGGTAGCGTCATCATAGTCCAGCGAGGCGTCGCCTGCGGCATGCCTCCAGGTGACCTCTCCAAACCTTGTGTTATTAACTGCAATGGATAGGCCTCCCATATTGTAAGTGAGACCAATCGTTGCCTTTTGTGCCGGTCGGGCAGTCTCGATTCTGGATTGTTCTTTACGATCAAATAGATCCACACCTGCTGCAGTAATAGGGGCTGGAGTTGCAATGGCACCGACAATTTCTGTTTTGTTGACGTTAGCAGCCAGATTGATGTCCATTGTTCCAGGTCCCAGATTCATCCCGGAATAACTCACAACAATATCCATACCGCTGGTTTTGGTATCTATAGCATTCGTAAAGAATTTCAGACTGGTAATGTCTGCTGCAGCAAGTATCTGTCCAACCTGAGTTGTCGCATCGGAGGAAGCAATACTGCTTGAATACACAATTCTATCATCCACAGAAATATCATAATAATCAAATGAAGTGTATAATCCCTGCATGGGTTTGAATGCGAAACCAAAGGTCATGTTGAATGAATTTTCTTCCTTCAGTTTGTCCACACCCAGAGAAGCGACAACATCACTTTCGTTATTATAGGTTCCCTGGTTGGATATTGTACTGCCTGAAAGTAACGTCTGGATATTACTCATATACATCTGATGCAGTGATGGTGCGCGGAAACCGGTAGAAACAGAACCGCGAACCGATAGATTGTCATCCATCATTTTGTATCGTCCAGTTGTTTTCCAGGTTATGCTTGTTCCAAAATCATTGTAGTTTTCATATCTGGCAGCTGCACCGACAAGCAAATCATCAGTTACATCATATTCCGCATCACCATAAAACCCTATATTTGATCTACTTTCATTCACTGCATTCTGAGGTTGAATCCCTGGGAAGGATTGTACACCACCACCATAATATGAAGCCTCATCACCCGCTAATGCCACAAAGTTATCCAAACGATACTCTGTACCTAAGCCGAGAGATAATTTGCCGAATGTATTGGCAGCATCTGCATTAAAAACTGTATGACCAAATTCATAACCCCCTGGTTTGAATTCAGTTGGGCTATTCGCACCCATATCCATGTTCAGGGAATTATTCACAGAATAGTCCACCTTATTTCTTCCTGAACTAGCACTCACGTCAAATTGCCAACTGCTCATTGTACCGCGGATACCAGCCGTTAAGGAATTATCTGTAATATCGGTTTCAAATGTTGGTTGAAAACCATTTATTTTTGCACCAGCTATAAGATTGTAGCTATCGGAAACTCCAGGCCAGTAAGGAGCTCTATAGAGAGCATAACTTTTACCGCCTCTATTTGTAAAACCGCCGAACGAATACAACTCCATATCATCATTCAGGTCATAGGAACCGTTTAAGAAAAGATCCATGGTGGTCATATTTGGAATCCCGATATGCGTACCTAAATCAGGATTTGCCTTTTGCCAATCTGTATCTCCGGATCGAATTTGCGCCCCTGTAGCAGGAACCCCGGATCCGGGGGTCGCTTCCCAGCCTCCAGCAGCCTGAATTGGTATGGCTCCAATATCATACAAAAAGCCAAAAAGACCATCGCCGCCAGGTTCCCCAGCGCGTCTGGTCTCTTCCTGATCATGATAGGATGCCGTTATATTTAATGAGCCCTTATCGCCTATATTCATTCCATGGTTTATGTTTAATCCCTTATTCTTTCCATCACCTGCATTTTTATGACCGCCTGCGGTCTGGCCGGTTGTTACGTTAACTTCCGTATATTCAACTTTTTCTTTCATAATTACGTTTATAACACCCGCTATGGCATCCGATCCATATTGAGCCGATGCACCGTCTCTAAGAACTTCTACCCGATCAATGGCCGCGGTGGGGATACTTTTCATATCTACGCCGACCTCACCTTTACCCGGGGTATCATTAATGTATATCATAGAACTTGCATGTTTCCGTTTTCCATTGACAAGCACTAAAGTACGGCTGGGTCCAAGCCCTCTTAATTCTGCAGGATCAAAATGAGCAGTGGCATCGGAGATCGTCTGTTGCGAAGCGTTATAGGAAGGCACTTTATAGGATAACATATGATCCAAACCATTCTGACCCGTAGATTGCAGTTCTCTAATTTTCAGATTATCGATAGGAACCGGCGACGTTATCACGGTCCTCGACTTAAAGCGAGAACCAACGACTGCTACTCCTTCCTGTCTCAACACGTCTGTTTTAAGAGAAATGTCAATCGATGTTTCGCCTTCTTCTACATTAATTTCTTGGGTTACATATCCAATATATGATACCACCAGCACATCTCCTGGATTGGCTTCCAAGGAATAACTCCCGTCATCCAGCGAGGTCGTACCCTCAAAGGTGCCTTGCACTAGGATATTGCATCCTACCAAAGGGTCGCCTGTCTGGGCATCCGTTACCTTTCCTGTAACTTGAGCGGCTTGTGCTGATAAAAACCCTATTAACACCAATAATATTGTGGTTAATCTCATAGTAATACCTCCTTATTCTATTTAAAATATAGAAGAATTGTTGGCACAATGACAAAACTTATTATTGATTGTCGGATTGCAACCAAGTTTGAGTTGGAAAATATTTTTTAATCGAAAATCAGTTTGGGCGGCTTGTCAAGTTTATCTATTATACTGGAGTACGTATAAGAGAAGCAGTCACTATAAAAAAGGATAATATGAGTGAACTTAATTCCAATTATACTACACTCCTGAAAAAAACAGAAACTGATTTACATAAAAATTGAGGAAAACGAAAATATGTCCGCTGAAGGAGGGTTTCAGATTAGTTTAATAACCGGATGCTTTATTTGCCATTTTTTCCAACAGGGTTTTGAATGGATTCGATGGGTTTAATTTATTCAGCTTATTCATATAAAATATTCCCCTATCCATATTCTGGGATTCAAAATTTAACCTGGATAGATTAGCTAGGATTTTTTGAGAGTTTGGATGCCGTTTTTCCCCGCTCTCTAATAAAAGCAAACCTTGGGAGACATTTCCTGTTTCTGCTTCTAAAAGAGCAGCGTTAATAATTCCCTCATGGTCATCCGGAAAATATTTCAATAAATTATAATAACCGGATTTTGCCAGAGATCGATCTTTTTTTGCAAATTGGTGTAAAAATGCCCTTTGGTACAATGCATCTCTATAAAACGGATTAAGGTCTATTATTTTTTTAGTATATGCCAGAGCGTGATCAAATTGTTTTTGTTCATAGTAAAGACGGGACAATTCCATGAGTGTCTGCAAATGGTTGGGATATTCAATTAATGCTCGTTCCAAATACCGCTCCGCTTCATAATAATTTTTCTTTTCAAAATAGGATTTCCCAAAGTACATATAAAAATCCGGTTCCGGGTCATAATACTCTATATCAACTGTCTCAAGATCTTTAAACTGTTCAATAGCTCGATTATATTTACGGGAATGAAATAATATTTTCCCAAAGAGAAGCTTGTCATCAGGAGATAAGAATTTTTGTTTTTCCATGAGGTTATATGCTAGTTTAAGCGTGTCTGTACGGACGCGTACAGTTCCAATGCTTTCCTGATACTTTCTCAGAAAGCCGGCTGCCCTCTTTTTTTCCCAGGTCGATTTACTTTCAGGAACAATATAATCGGTATAACTTTTGTTAATCCCCTCGTGGTAACTTGGACTCGACTTGTCCCAAACCTTTATCCAATGTTCTGTCGGATTTAAGTGTGGAATATCCGTCGAACCTTTCCCCGGCATATGGCAGCCGGAACAATTTTTATCTGGTTCATGATTTTCAAATGTATTTAGGATTTTCTTATGGCAGTCTAGGCAAGGTTGATTCAATTGAGGAATTGTTTTATTTAACTTCTTATGAACGTCGTGGCAGGTAATACAGGTAATACCTCCTTCAGTAAAACATTTACTTAATGATAAACGAGATGCATGGGCGGTAAACCGTATTGCACGGGAATCATTTTCCTCAAGGAAATCAACTTCCTTCTTTTTATGACAATCATAACAGACCATATCATCCTGATTTTCATCTTTTTCCGGATTAAGGATTGCTCGGAATCCTAACTTCTTTTTCCCTTCATACCTTGCCACATGCAGCGAACCTGGGCCGTGGCATTTTTCACAATCAATCCCGTGATTAACTTTTAAAAACCGGTTAGTAGAGTATTGTTCGAATGTAGTTTCTTCGGTATGGCAATCAATGCAGGATTGGATCGTTTCCCGGAAAAATCTGAGGTTATACCGTTCATATCCCGGGCTTAAATCCCACATTTTCTTTTTTGAATACCACGTGACAGGCATTTCAAAAAAATAGCCATTATTTTTCATGATAAAGGATTTTGTATTATTGCCGGAACCAATGACATAATCAATTTTGAATTCAAGAAAATGAGTGACATTATTATTATCGTCTACCCTTTCTTCTGTCATAAAATAATCTTCGCCTTTTTGTTCAATATTATATCGAAGTTCATTGTTTTTGTCAAATACATTGCAAGTAGAAACATTCAAATCCTCATGTTTATTTGACATCAAGCTGAAGGATGTTCCCATTTCACTGGTTAAATAACTTTCATAAATATCACGGTGACACGATGCGCACGCTTTGTCGCCCACTTTATACGCATGCTCTTCCCAATTATAATGATTAAGGCTGAATTTTTTTCTATCAAAACCCGCTTTTGTGATTAAGAAAATTGAGGCAATTATCCCAACAGTTAAAACAAACCGACCACGATAAGCCTTGGGTAAACCATTAATTACAGAAAATAAAATGGCGCCGACCGGTAGGATATATAACAACGGTTTAAACCGATCGTTAATGTACCATGCTTCAGCAACGCTGGGCAGAGTATTAATATAATACAATAAAATGGATATGATAATGGCACTGAACTGACTTTCGCTTTTTTTTATAAACCGATCTGCTAATTTAAAAATGAGATAGCTGATGAATGCAAAAGTGAATATTTTCAAGTAGATGTAATAAAATAATTCATTCGGTTGAATGATGTAGTACCCCATAATAAATCCTGGGAATGAATATATAAAACCATTGAAATTGCCATTATACTCTGCAATTCTATCCTTTTGGTCTACAAATAATCTTGGGCAATTGGATACGCATAAATCACATGAGGAACAAATTTCCGGTCGATTTTTCTCTGCATTCATCTGACTGTACATCAATTCAACCGGACGTATGGGACATAGCCCCATACACCATCCGCCGAGTCCCGAAAACACAAAACCAAAGCCGAAAGCCAAAAGTAACAATATATTTAATGTGTAAAAACTGATTTCACCTTCGACATTAAATATGAAAAACCTTGCCGGGACCAAAAAATACAGTAAGATTATCCCTGTTATATTTAAATATCGAGTTTGTCGCTTGTTTAAATATTGATTAAACCCTATCCCAAGTCTTTTCGGAATCGATTGCATAAAGACCAATGGACATAACACAGTCCAGATATTTGGGATTAATAAAAAGATTAATGGCGCCAGTGGAATAATACAATACCATATCACCTTAAGCCCCAAATCGGCATCAATATACAAAAGCCAAATGGTAAGCAGAAACCCGGTGAAGGCAGCAAAAGAAAGCAGCTTTAATACTAATTCTACTTTTACCGAATGGCGGTTACCATCTAATAGTTGTTTCATGGACTAGTCAAAGTGATTATGGATTGTCGATAAAGACCAATATTAAATGTTTTTAATCCGTCAAAACAAGATGTTTAAGGCACGAAAGTAGCATAAATGAAAAAACTGGGATAAAGAATTATTTATTCAATTGTGATTTATTATTTGATACTGGGCTGTGAAAAGTTATTAAATGATAATGATTCTGATCAACTTCCGAAATCCGCAGGGAGCTGGTTGTATTTTGTAAGATAAATTTTACCGATACTGCTGCGGCTATTGCTTTACCGTCAACAAATATTCCGCCAGTGCCAAGCGCAAGTCCTTAGACAGGTATTTCTGCGGCGGCATCTCAGGGAAATCTTCCCGTTTGTGCTCCGGTTTGACGATATAGTCCGCGATGCCCTGGGGGTTATTCTGGTAAAGCGCTTGGATGACCAGTGTAGGCGGCCCCACCATGCGCACCTCGTAGGCGTGGCACCCGGAACAGATGCCATAGTATGCCATTTTTACTCGTTCTTTTTCGGAAATCTTCCGTGGCGCTACTGGTTTGTCCAGCATATAGGTCTGGATGGCTCTGGTATCAGTCGTCTGGCACTGAGCCCAATCACCCAAACTGACGGTGCGATAACGATCCCTGTTGACGATGCAACTACCTGTACCGCCGCCCACAGCGACGATATCCGGACCTCTGGTGGATAGCTTGGTCATCATAAGTGCTTTCAACTCGCCCACCGGACTATTGCCGTTGTCGATCATGATGTTGTCCAAAATTATGAGACGGTCTGGATTAGGCTCAACTTCGGGATCATTGGCAGTATTGGCCCCGTAGGCCAGATCAGTGACGGTGATACCGGCGTTGTTGTTGCCTGTGATGATATTATTCTCAATAGTCACCTGATCTGCTGCCATCACCAGGATGCCGGTTCCTGATGGGATGCCGGCCACCAGGGATCCAGGCGCACCGAAATTCACGTGGTTGTTGTCGTTAACGAAATTGTTGCGGACAATGATGTCGTAGCAGGTTTTGATAGGCAGTCCCGGCGTAATGAAAACTAGAATGCCGCCGGTGTTATTGTAAGAGTGATTGTTTTCGACCAGCACATGGCGAGAGTTCTCGATCTCGATGCCGGCCACATTTCCGTAAACCTCATTGTGGCGCACATCTACATTGTCGCACATACCCACGTAGATGGCCGCGTCCTCAATCCCTGTCAGGATATTGTGCTCGATCAGGCCGTTTTTGCCGAACTCAGGGAAGATGCCGTAAACGCCCGCATCCAAGATCCAGTTATTGCGGATCACGAAGTTATTGCCGGCCTGCCCCATAACGCCGTTCCCCTTGTAGTTGACGATCTTGAAATTCTCGATCAAAATACCGTTACCGGAGTAAAGTAAAGCATCATTCAGCTCCTTTTCCCCATCCAGAGTGGGCCATTTCCCATCTTGAATCATACCCTGCAGGCTGATGTTTTCCTTGTCAATGTAGACCGTCTCCTTGTATGTACCGGGGTAGACGCGGATCAGATCGCCGGACCGGGCTTGTGCCACTGCAGCCTGGATAAGCTCGCCGTCCCTCACTTCAATTACCGTCCCGGACACAGGCGTTATCACCTGGTCACCAGATGCTCCGGCCGTGTCTGGCGCCAGAGAACTGCGAAAAAACGTTGGTGGAGGCGGAGGGGTGCTTTGCGTTTTATACATTATTCTGCCTACCCACACGCCTGCTATGAATAATACCAGAACTGCGCCCAGACCCAGCCATATTTTTGGTTTTTTCATCATTTATTTGCCCATCTTTCGTACGTTTGAGTTGTGTACAGATTCTGCTTCAGAGGCCAGTTTTTCCGGTACACGCGGTTTAAAAGTTTCGTCTGTCAGTGTCTTTAGGAAATCCACCAGTCGGTCCAGTTCATATTCGCTCAAGTTCGGCTCCGAAATGTGCCAGTGGATCCTCAGGTCCTCATCCTGGGGCACCGCATGGCCCCGGCCTCTGTTGTAGAATTCCACCGTCTCTCGCAGGGTAGCGAAACGGCCCGAGTGCATGTAGGGTGCTGTTTTTGCAATATTGCGCAGACTAGGGACCTTGAACCCGCCCCGCATGGTGGCGTCATCAAATATTTTCTCCGCACCTGGATCCAGGGGCCTGCCATCCGGTTCCGGCGTCCCCAGCACCGCGATCTGTTGGTTGGTGAAAAGCGGCGGCGTGTGGCACTCGGCACAGCGGGCAACGAATGAGCGGAAAACATTCAGTCCTTCTATTTCCTGCTTCGTCAGCGCCTCGTGGTATCCGTGTGCGTAGTGGTCATAGCGGCTATTCAGAGAGATGAGTGAACATTCAAAAGCCGTCAGGGCCGTATAAATTTCCTTCAACCTAATTTTTTCGTCGATTCTGTCCGGAAAAGCCTGAGCGAAGAGCCGTTGGTATACGGGCAGGCTGTTCAGTGTGCTCAGGAGTTGATTGGGTGTGGTGCCCATTTCATGAGGGGCGAAGAGCGGACCCTCCATCTGTTCTTCCAGAGTTTTGGCCCGCGCGTCCCAGAAGAAAGATTTCATAAAGGAAACGTTCCACAGGGTGGGCGCATTGCGCGAACCTTCCTTTCCGTTAATGCCCACACTGTGAGTCATCCCATCACTAAAGCCCAATTCCGGATTGTGGCAACTGGCACATGATAGCGATCCATCCCGGGAGAGGATCGGGTCGAAGAACAGGTAGCGTCCCAGATCGATCTGTTGTGGAGAAAAGCCATCACGAACCTTGGGCAGACCCGTCTTCAGACCGCCTACGCCGCTATTCCGTAGGGACGGATACTGTTGATACAGTGATCGTGACACGCACCGGTTGTCATCGGTCAACTCGAAGCCAGGTGGACAGTTTTCTGCTAGTTCAATAGGTTTGGATTCTGGTTTCTGGGTCAAGACAATAATTGGTAACAGCAGCAGCGAAAAAGTTCCGGGAAGGAATTGAAGAAAACGAATGTTACTTATTCTCATTTTCAGCTTGAGCCTGCAGAGAATGGATATAAACTGCCACGTCCGCTGCGATGTTTTTGCCCTGCAGTTTTTGGGCAATGAAAGCCATCTGTGCACCGAACTTGTCGTCCACATGGGCGCCGCGAATGCCCTCTTTGAAATTGAGGTACTGGCGTTTCAGGTATAAGTCATTGATGCCCACCAACCGCGGTGCATTTAGAATCTTATTGCCCATTGCATTTGGCCCGTGACAAGCTCCGCAAATCATCTGATAGTACTCGTGGCCTTTCTCTGCATTACCTTTAATCAGCCCGCGGGTTTTCGTTGGTGGCAATGACTTGATGTAGGCCACTACGTCTTCTCTGGCCTGCTGGCCTTTGAGGGCCTTTGCATTTGGTGACATCCGCTTGCCGAAAAAGTCTGATGGGTCCTCACTGCGGACTCCAGCAGCAATGTTCGCCAGCTGCCGCTCCAGATACCAGGCATCCTGATTGACCAGAGCTGGCGCCCCCAGCGTTATATCGCCCTGGGCATTTTCACCATGACACAAGATGCACTGGCGAAACAGCACTTTGCCCTGGCGGACTCTGCCCTGAGCTAGGATGTTATCAGCTATGAGTATTAACAAGGAGAGAAGTGCCAGATGCTTTATCATTTGCATGACTTATTTTTGTTTTCTATAATATTCTCCAAAATAGATTGACTTAAATCTACTACAACCATCACAAACAAAAAACTCCGCTGCTGCGGGGCTCTTGTTTGAATGGTTTTATTCAGGAATGTCATCAAAAATCGTTTTATATAAATCTCTATTATATTTTTTAGTTTGATAAAAAAGATCACAAGCTAATATGGCTATAGTTATGTTCCCGGCTGTATCTATACGTTTCTGAAAAGCCTCATCTGATGTATCAATTCCACCTAATGTATCATAAGTTCCGAGACCTAGAAGCGATTGAGTTCCAGCAAAAAACATAAAATATTTTAATATACCTTTTCCGAAATGATTAATTTTATAATATCCTACAAAAATGGAAATGGGAGGTATTGGATATATTAAGTTCAAATAAGGATTAATTTTATGTTTTTCATATAATAACAATTTTTCTTCTTCTGTCATCATTTCAATTTCAAGCTTTGAAGGTAAATCAGTAGTATGAGAAAACCCAAGTGAGAGTAGTAATACAATTAGTAATATCTTTTTCATCCCTTGCTTAAATCCTTCGGATGGGTGAAAAAAACATGCCAAATACCTGATATCATTGTTATAGCAATCCCGGCTATAATTGCCCGCGCATTTC
>Ga0208765_1002428_pt1 | contig 10388 bp, 8 predicted proteins | sample ETNtaG_2_FD_185783 | JGI IMG/M metagenome (GOLD analysis project Ga0208765, IMG submission 185783) | Marine microbial and viral communities from oxygen minimum zone, Eastern Pacific Ocean - ETNP201406SV203 (SPAdes) (version 2) | ecosystem: Environmental > Aquatic > Marine > Oceanic ... | reverse complement strand
ATTTTGGTAAGTTTTATCTCAAGCATACCTGCAGGGTATGTTTTATATAAAGCTTATTGCGTTAAACCATAAAACACTTTTAATTTTATTGGAGTAACACAATGGACATGAATATAGTTCAAAAAAGTTTTACGTTTGGCAACAGCCAAATTTCATTTGAAACAGGAAGAGTTGCTAGACAGGCTCATGGAGCTGTTTTAGCAAGTATGGATGACACCCAAGTACTAGTTAGTGTCGTTGGCGCCAAAGAAGCAAAGCCAGGCCAGTCTTTTTTTCCACTTTCTGTAGACTACATCGAAAAAACATATGCTGCTGGCAAGATTCCAGGTGGTTTTCTTAAAAGGGAAGGTCGACCTAGTGAGAAAGAAACACTGACCTCACGCCTTATTGATCGCCCGATTCGCCCTCTCTTTCCAAACGGCTATATGAATGAAGTGCAAGTGATGATTCAGGTTATATCTTCGAATAAAAATGTGGATCCTGATGTTTTGGCAATGATTGCTACATCAGCGGCCTTGGCAATCTCAGGCGTTCCATTTAAAGGACCAATTGGTGCTGCTAGAGTTGGTTATATAGACGGAAACTATATGATTAACCCTTCATATTCTGATCTTAAGACATCTGAATTAGATATGGTTGTAGCTGGAACTAAAGATGCCGTTCTTATGGTTGAGTCTGAAGCTAGCGAGCTATCAGAAGATGTTATGTTGGGGGCAGTTATGTATGCTCACGAACAATTTCAGGTAGTTATCGATAGTGTTGCTGAATTTGCTAAAGAAGTTGGAATATCGCCGCGTGAATGGGTTGCGCCTGAGGAAAATGAGTCTCTTTTAGCATCTATTAAGTCAAAATTCGAAAGTCAAATTTCTGAGGCTTATCAGACAGTTGATAAGATGGAGCGCTATGAAAAAATGGGTGAAATCAAAGATGCTGCTGTTGAAGAATTTGTCAGCGAGGATGAATCTATAAGTGAGGATGAGGTTAAAAATTATATTAAAAAAATTGAGAAATCAACTGTAAGAGAAAGAATTTTAGCTGGAGAACCTAGAATAGATGGAAGAGATAGTTCAACAGTCAGAGAGCTTGCTATTGAAACGAGTGTTCTAGAGAATACTCATGGCTCGGCCCTTTTTACAAGAGGTGAAACTCAGGCATTGGTAGTTACCACTCTAGGCTCAAAGAGAGATGCTCAGTTAATCGAAAAACTTGAATCAAATGATCGTATTGAAGATCACTTTATGCTTCACTACAATTTTCCTCCATACTGTGTAGGTGAAACTGGACGCGTTATGGGTGTTAAAAGACGCGAAGTAGGACATGGAAGACTTGCAAGAAGAGGTATTTCAGCTTGCCTTCCTAATCTTGATGACTTCCCTTACACGATTCGTGTAGTCTCTGAAATTACTGAATCTAATGGCTCTAGCTCAATGGCAAGTGTCTGTGGATCATCGCTTTCATTAATGGATGCAGGTGTCCCTCTCAAAGCTCCTGTTGCAGGAATTGCAATGGGACTAGTCAAAGATGAAGATCGATTTACAGTCTTAACTGACATTCTTGGTGATGAGGATCATCTTGGCGATATGGACTTTAAAGTTGCTGGAACCTCAAAAGGTATTAACGCCCTTCAAATGGATATCAAGATTGATGGTATTACAGAAGACATTATGTCAATAGCACTCAAGCAGGCAAAGGATGCAAGACTTAATATACTAGGTCAGATGAATCAAGTGATTTCTGAGCCAAATAAAGCCTCTAAAAATGCACCTAAAACCAAGGTAATCAAAATACCTACCGATAAAATTAGAGATGTTATCGGAAAAGGTGGAGAGACGATTAGAGGAATTGTTTCTCAGTCCGGAGCCAGTGTTGATGTAGATGATGATGGCAATGTAAACATTTTTGCTAATGATTCTGAAAGCTTTGAAAAAGCGGTTCAGATGGTCAAAGACGTTACCGCAGTACCAGAAGTCAATAAAGTCTATACGGGTAAGGTTGCCAAAATAGTTGAATTTGGTGCATTTGTAACAATTATGCCGAATCAGGATGGCCTGTTACATGTATCTGAAATTGCTCACGAAAGAGTTGAAAAAGTTGAAGACTACCTTAAAGAAGGCGAAGAAGTTGAGGTTAAGGTTCTTGGAATTGATCGAGGACGAATCAAACTTTCTAGAAAGGTATTAATAGAAAAGTCATAAACTAGGCCACCGCAAGGTGGCTTTTTTTTATTTGGAAAAAAATTATGTCAGAAGAGAAAATAGTCGAACTGGAAGAAAAAATTGCTTTTCTTCAAAATATGATTGATGAGCTAAATATGATTGTATTTCGTCAAGGCGAGAAACTGGAACAGCTCAATTCAAAGATCAAGGAAACAAATGAAAAAATAATAAGTCAATCTGAATCTCAACCCAATCTATCGGAAAAAGATAACAAGCCTCCACACTACTAGTTATATTATAGTTTTAGTAATTTAATTGGTATATCATTAAAGCAATTGACAAAAAGCATCGCATATTGAAAGCAAATAGTTCTGAAATTAGAAAAACTCTGTTGTCTTTAGATGAAACTTCATCTTGTGCGACTCTTAATCCAAATTCAATTACTCCGGTACTTCTTGTTTGTGATCATGCTAGTAATAGATTCCCAAAATCACTCGGAACAATGGGTCTTGATTATTTAGACAGAGTTAGCCATATAACATTTGACATTGGCTCTAGAGCCACTACAGAGAGCCTTGCAAAAAAACTTAATGTCACTGCAATCCTGTGTCAATATTCGCGATTGGTTATTGATTGTAATCGTAATCTCTCAGATAACAGTACCTACCTTGATAAAAGTGATGGTATTGATATACCTGGCAATCAAAATCTCAATAGCATTGATAAAGAGATTAGAGAATCTGAAATTTATTGGCCATATCACAATGCTATCGATGCTCAAATTTCTCGACTCAAGAGAGAGAATCCTAGTCCATTAATTATCTCTATTCATAGCTTTACTCCTGTGTTTAATGGTAATAAAAGAGAATGGGAAGTTGGAGTTCTTTGGGATAAAGATCCAACTACTGCAAAAATCTTTATAAATAAACTTAAAGATGCAGGTTTTTTGGTGGGTGATAACAAGCCATATTCAGGAAAAGATCCTGAAGACTTTACATTAGATTATCACGCTGAATCAATTGGTCTACCTCATGTTGGAATTGAAATTAGACAAGATCTTATCAATCATGATGATGGTATTATGCGATTATCAAATACCCTACACGAAGTAATTAGTTCACTTGTATTGACCAATAAATCTAACAATATTCAAATTAAGAAATCTTTAAGATGAGTCTTGAAATACCACAATTCTCAATAGGCATAGAGGAAGAATATCTTTTAGTTGATAAGACTACGCGAAGTCTTGCTATAAACCCTCCAAAATCTTTATTGAAAGAGTGTAAAGAGCTTCTCGGCAATCAAGTTACCAATGAGCTTCTACTTTCACAAATTGAAATTGGTACAAAAGTATGTAACAACATACAAGAGGCTCGTGAGGATCTCTCAAGATTACGTAAAAATATAGTAGAAGTAACAGCTCGATATGGATTAGCTCCGATTGCCTGCTCAACTCATCCATTTAGTCGTTGGTCTGAGCAGGAACAAACACCAAAAGATCGCTATGAATTACTAACAAGGGAGATGCAGGCGGTAGCTCGAAGAATGCTTATCTGTGGGATGCATGTCCACGTTGGTATTAATGACGATGAATTGCGTATTGATCTGATGAGTCAGCTTGCTTATTTTCTTCCTCATCTGCTCTCATTATCATGTTCATCTCCATTTTGGAATGGAGAAGATACTGGACTTAAAAGTTATCGTCTAACAATATTTGATAATCTACCAAGAACAGGTATTCCTACAGAATTCCAGAGTTTTTCTGACTACAAACGACATATTGAGATTTTAACTAATGCTGGCGTCATGGAAGATTCAACTAAGATTTGGTGGGATATCAGGCCAAGTGCAAAATATCCAACACTTGAAACTCGCATTATGGATGTATGCACAAGGATAGATGATGCAATTTCACTCGCAGCTCTCGTTGTTTCTACATTACGTGCTCTTTACCGCCTAAGAATGAAAAATCAGCGTTGGCGTGAATATAGCTCTATGCTTATTAGGGAGAATCGTTGGCGTGCAATGCGCTATAGTTTCGATGAAGGTCTAATTGATTTTGGCAAAGGCAGTATTGTTCCATTTGAAGAATTATTAGATGAATTTATAGAAATTTCAATTGAGGATGCAAAAGTTCTTGGATGTGATAAAGAAGTAATGGATGCGAAAAATATATTGAAACGTGGAACAAGCGCTCATCGACAACTTAAAACATACGAATCATCCATTGCTACAGGTAAAAATAAAGATGAAGCACTAAATGATGTGGTCGATATGCTTATTAACGAAACTGCTGCAAATTTATAGACACTACTTATAACCTAATCGCCTCATCATAATCAATAAGGCAACCCCATTTAATCCCCACACAACACTTAATAAATACATATTGAAAGTCAGACTCAAAAATTCTGCTAAATAACCTACTAAGGCAGGTCCAAAAATAAAACCAGAAAAACCAAGGGTAACTAAATTTGCAACTGTAAGATTTATTGGTTCATCAGTAATCCTTATCGCTTGCCTATATATAACTGCAATAAAATTTGCAGTTCCAAAGCCAAAAAGCAACACTCCAATAACAATAATATAGAAGTTAGAGCTCATTATTGAAACAAACAAAATTAATCCAGAGGCTATACTTAAGTAGCCGCCAACAAGTTGCTCACTATATTTATTAATCATTTTTGAAGCCATTAATCTAGCTAATATTTCACCAATATTAAATGCAAAAATGATTGCACCACCGAGATATAAGGGAACCAGTAAATCCTTTGTTAACCATAGAGCTGACCAATCTAGAATAATCCCCATCGTTGCATAATTAAGCATCATTAAAATACCTAATATTAGTATTGTATTTTTTGGTAGTTTAAATTTTGGAGTTTTTTCGAGATCTTCAAAAGACTTGTCCAGTCCAATTTTATTGATTAACAATGCTCCTAAGATCAGTACAGAACCAGTAATTGAGAATATCAATATAGGACTATCAATATATCTGATAGTAAAAAATGCACTAAATGCGCCCGCCAATGATCCAAAACTAAAGGCGGCATGATAAAGAGGGGTTAGTACTCGAGACGTTTTACTCTCTATCATTGATATTTGTGATTGAGATGACGGGCTGAAAAGCCCCACAAAAAAACCTAAAGGCATAGAGGCAATCAAAAACCAATAATAGCTTGGCGCTAAGATTAAAAATAATGGACAATAGGCGATACCTAAAAGGCCAATAACGATGGAATTTTTAGTTCCAATTTTAGGAACAATCAGTCGACCTGAAATCTGATTACCAATCAAATTTAATAGTCCAAATGCAAACAGCCCAATTCCAATTTCGGCTTCTGTAATTTGAAGTCTTTCAGCATTCCATGGAATATAAACAAAATAGATTCCAATTTGAAATAAGACTAGGAATGCTCCTAAGAGTGTTGCATAAACTCCTTTATTAAATGCATTACTCTGCTCTAGAGAAATTTTTTTTTCCATGTGATTAACTATTAATTTTTAATGCATCAAAATCAATTAAAAGCCCTTTCCAACCATGGAGCATAAAACTACGAATATTTAGATGCGAATCTTCATCCTCAGGACTTTCCATTACTGACTGGTAATGCTCTGCGAAGCAATTAAGCACTTCTGATTCAGAGAGTGAATGCATATGGCCAAAACAGAATACTTTGGCTGAACCCTGATTCTCATTTTTTGAATTAATGATTTCTCCATTTTCAAATGCAATATTTGAAAAGCTATACTCTCTATCTATTAATTCAATAAAATCAGAAAACTTTAATTTTTCTCCTGATTTAATTTTGTTAAGGTACTGCTTAGTATTCATTAAATCCTAAGTATGCATTGGATTAGACTTACCAGCATCAATATTAAGTTTTTTGGCTGCCTTACTTAAAATTTTGGTATCTAAACTACCCTCATCTACCAAAGCACTTAGGGTGGCATAGGTAATATAATCGGCATTCACTTCAAAAAAGTATCTAAGCTCTTGACGGGAATCAGACCTTCCAAATCCATCAGTACCCAAAACTTCATAACGACATGGAACATATTTACGGACCTGTTCAGCATAATTTCTCATGTAATCAGTTGCAGCTATTGCAGGGCCTTTTGATTTGCTTAAACATTCAGTAATAAACGGAACTTTTTTAGTTTTGGCTTTACTGTATAGATTCTTTCGATCAATAAGCTGAGCTTCTCGGGTAACTTCATTAAAACTCGTTACACTCCAAATATGAGACATAATTCCCCAATCTTTTTCAAGCATTTCAGCGGCTTTCTCAACCTCTCTGAGGATTGCACCACTTCCAAGTAATTGCACCTCTATTTTGGATTTACCTACAGTTTTCAAAGGGTACATTCCTTTAATAATCCCTTCTTCGACCCCTTTAGGCATCCCTGGATGAGGATAATTCTCATTCATAAGGGTAATGTAATAGAAAATATTTTCCATGTTCTCATACATACGTCTCATGCCATCTCGAAGAATGACTGCAAGTTCATATGCATAGGTAGGATCATAAGAAATACAATTCGGTATAGTGTTGGCAACAATTAATGAATCACCATCTTGGTGTTGCAATCCCTCACCAGCAAGAGTTGTTCTTCCAGCTGTACCGCCCATTAAAAAACCCTTGGCTTGCATATCACCCGCAGCCCAAGCTAGGTCACCAACCCTTTGAAAGCCAAACTTTGAGTAATAAATATAAAAAGGAATCATTGTTACATTGTGTGAGGCATAAGCTGTTGCAGCTGCAATCCAGTCTGAAATTGCGCCAGCTTCGTTAATACCCTCTTGTAAGACTTGACCTTTAATATCCTCTTTGTACCACATTACCTTATCTGAGTCTTCTGGCTCATAAAGCTGGCCAGATGATGAATAGATACCCATTTGTCTGAAAAGTCCTTCCATTCCAAAGGTTCTGGCTTCATCAGGCACAATAGGGACTACTCGAGGGCCAATATCTTTATCTCTAATTAAAAGGGACAAGAAGCGAACAAATGCCATAGTACTGGACATCTCTTTTTCCTTAGTTGACTTTAAGAGAGACTCAAAAGTATTCAATTTAGGAATATTGAAAGACTCTAGCTCAAAACTTCTTGTAGGTAGATACCCTCCTAAAGCCTCTCTTCTCTCTCTTAAATAAGTTAACTCTTCACTATCTTCAGGAGGTTTGTAAAAATTTAATTCCTCAGCATCTTTTTTAGTTACAGGGATATCAAACCTTTGGGCTACACGAACAAGCGCATCTACACCTAATTTTTTTTGACTGTGAGTCGTATTTTTGCCCTCTCCAGCTTCACCCATTCCATAACCCTTAACAGTCTTAGCCAAAATAACTGTTGGCTGACCTTTGTGCTCTTTGGCAGCCTTATAAGCTTGATACACTTTATTTGGATCATGTCCGCCACGAGTTAAGGCATAAATTTCATCATCTGACATATCCTCAACAAGTTTAAGAGTTTCCGGGTATTTTCCGAAAAAGTGTTTACGTACATAAGCACCATCTTTTGCTTTATAGGCTTGATATTCTCCATCAACAACCTCCTCCATTCTTTGCTTAAGAAGTCCAGACGTATCATTTGCGAGAAGCTTATCCCATCCCCTACCCCAAATAACTTTAATAACATTCCAGCCTGCCCCTCGAAACATCCCCTCTAGTTCTTGAATAATCTTGCCATTGCCTCGAACAGGCCCATCTAGACGCTGAAGATTACAATTTATGACAAATATAAGGTTATCGAGTTTTTCTCTTCCTGCAAGGGATATAGCGCCAAGAGACTCAGGTTCGTCAGTTTCACCATCTCCTATATAAGCCCATACAGTTCTCTTATCAGTTTTAATAATGTCTCGATGTTGCAAATACTTCATAAAGCGAGCTTGAAATATTGACATAATCGGACCTAGGCCCATTGAAACAGTCGGAAACTCCCAAAAATCTGGCATTAACCATGGGTGCGGGTATGAAGATAGACCTTCTTTATTAGCTTCTTGTCTAAAGTTTAGCATTTGATCTTCAGAAATTCTTCCTTCAAGATAAGCCCTTGAATATATTCCGGGAGCAATATGACCTTGAAAAAATATTAGATCAGCGCCTTGATCTAAGTTTTTACCTCGATAAAAGTGATTAAATCCAACTTCATACAAAGTAGCACTAGAAGCAAATGAAGCAATATGACCACCGAGCTCTGATGAAACTTCGTTAGCCTTAACAACCATAATCATTGCATTCCAGCGAATAATAGATTTAATACGATGCTCAATTTCATGCATTACAACTAACTCGCTCTCTTTTTCGACTGGAATTGAGTTTAAATAGGCTGTGTTTACGCCATCTGGCAAATCCATGCCATCCTCATGAGCCATATCCATTAGCTTTTGAAGAATATATTTAGCTCTATCTTTACCCTCAAAACGAGCAACTGATCTAAAGGCTTCTAACCATTCAATAGTTTCTTGGGGGTCGATATCTTTTTGAGACATGAAATATCATTTTTGTGAAATTTAGGATTCTTATTATCCCTTAAAAAACTTTAAGAAACCAAGTCGGTCGTGTTATATTTTTCATTTTTAGATACTGTAAAATATTCCTCTTCTATTTAAACAAATAATTTAATGAATATCGCTAGTTCAATCTTTAAAGCATATGATATTAGAGGCATTGTACAAACCGAATTAACCCCTGATGTTGTTAAGCTTATTGGAAAAGCCGTTGGTGCTGAATCTATACAAAATGGTGAAAGAGGGGTAGTCGTAGGAAGAGACGGCCGACTATCAGGCCCAGAACTCTCTGAAGCGCTTATTTCCGGACTTATAGAGAGTGGATGTCACGTAGTCAACATTGGAATGGTTCCCTCTCCAGTTCTTTATTTTGCGACTCATACTAAAGCAGCTTCATCGGGAGTAATGATTACTGGATCACATAACCCTGCTGAATATAATGGATTAAAGATTATGATTGCGGGAGAAACTCTCTCTGCAGAAAGAATTCAAGCTCTTTATACAAGAATTCTAGAAAATGACTTCACTAATGGTAATGGAACATCAACTTCTATAAATATTGATCAGGACTATATAGGCACGATTAAATCTGACATACAATTAGAAAAAGAGCTTAAAGTTGTTATTGATTGTGGAAATGGTGTTGCAGGAAATATAGCACCTCAACTATTTGAGGCTCTAGGAGTAAAAACTTCTAAACTATTTTGTCTGGTTGATGGTAGATTTCCTAATCACCATCCGGACCCCTCAAAACCTGAAAATTTAGAGGACCTCATTCAAGAGGTAATCGATACAGGAGCAGATCTTGGCCTTGCTTTTGATGGTGATGGTGACAGGTTGGGAGTAGTAGACAACAAAGGTCAGGTAATTTGGGCTGATCGGCAAATGATGCTCTATGCAAAAGACGTGCTAAGCCGCAAGGAAGGAGCGAAAATTATCTTTGATGTTAAATGTACTTCTCTCCTGCCTAAAGTAATTTCAGAAAATGGAGGTGATCCAATTCTATCTAGAACTGGACATAGCTTTATTAAGAAAAAATTAAAGGAAACGAATGCAGAGCTTGCAGGAGAAATGTCCGGACATATCTTTTTTAAGGAGCGTTGGTATGGCTTTGATGATGCCCTATATACTGCAGCAAGGCTTTTAGAAATAGTATCAAAAAGTGACAAGTCTTGCTCAGAGATTTTTAATGAATTACCGGCAAATATAAGCACACCAGAAATAAACATTAATTTTAAAGAGCATGGCCAACAGTACGAAGCCATGGACTCTCTATCAAGTAACATAGATTTTCCTGGCGCCAGTATTAATACCATAGATGGCTTCAGAGTCGACTATGAGAATTGCTGGGGGCTCGTTAGACCCTCAAATACAACGCCTTGCTTAGTTTTACGCTTTGAAGCAAATAACGATGCAGAGCTCATTAAAATTCAAGAAAAGTTTAAAAAATGGCTTGAATCTAGTGGTATTTCAGCAGACGCTTTATAGTTGTAAATTCAAAAAAATTAGGTATAAAATACACATTTTTTACCCTAGAAACACTGAGAGGAAATTTTACTCGTAAACTTGGAGCATACCAATGGAAGGACATGTCAGCTTTACACTATCAGACCGCTTAAGAAAGTCGCCTTATTATGAGTCTACCCTGAGAGCTGGCGCTAAAACCTTTACAATTTATAATCACATGGTTATGCCTACCTCTTATGAAGGCACAGAGGCAG
>Ga0208765_1002426_pt1 | contig 10397 bp, 8 predicted proteins | sample ETNtaG_2_FD_185783 | JGI IMG/M metagenome (GOLD analysis project Ga0208765, IMG submission 185783) | Marine microbial and viral communities from oxygen minimum zone, Eastern Pacific Ocean - ETNP201406SV203 (SPAdes) (version 2) | ecosystem: Environmental > Aquatic > Marine > Oceanic ... | reverse complement strand
TCATCGACACCAGAAATTGTCATTCTTACACCCCTCAAGTAAATTGGTTCATCGGCCTCGCCGTCCGCCTTTTCAGTAAATTCACCAATGCTACGATAGAGAGTGTCTTCTGTGATACATGTCGTTGCCGTAGTGTCATTTTCATCATAGTTGATTGCTGTTGGATCATTGCATCCAGGAGCCAATTCCTCAACTACCTCTTCAACGTCTCCAGTCAATCCTTCTATGCATCCTGCCAACAGAATGCAAGTCGTCATCATCAATACCAGTGCCTTGCGCATGTCCCCCAACTGTCCCCAACGGTAGATAAACTGCCCCCACCACCGTTTAACCACGCAGTCAGCCGTTGAAGTCGATTCAGGGCGCGTAAGGATTGAATAAGGAACACAGCACCAATACACTACAGAGGTTGCACCATGTCAGAGGAGAAATCAGTCCGTAGCAACCTGTTTGGCATTCTGTTGATGCTCACAGTTGCACTTTCACCTCTGGCCACAGCTCAAGTTAGTCAGGTCGAAGCCACGGTTCTCACACAATGGGTGGATGATGGCAATGACAACATCACGCACGGGTATCGAATTGTGTTGAGTGAATCTCTTTCGTTTTCAGAATTGGATGAGTTGGCAGTCACGGTTTCTCACGAAGATGTCGATGGTAACCCCATTGGTGATTGGGCGATGGATTGGACAGGTGGAAACAACACAGAGTTGAGTTTCACAGTCAATTCAACATTGAATTGGAAGGATGAGATTACGGTTGAGGTTTGGCAAAATGGCTGCTGCTCACCATCGAGCATCATTGGTACACGGACCATTCAGGTCACAATTTGGAATGAACCACTCTCCGATCACGAAATCACGCGCGTAACGAATTGGCATCTGGTTCAGAACTCTGTGAATTTCACAGAGAGCGAATCATGGGACCTCACTTTCACAGGCCAAGGTTGGCAGCAGCGAACGGGGAATATTCTGGAATCCAACGAACTTGGAGCGGGCACACTCGCAATCCAAGAATCCACAGGGGGGGGCACTGGAACTGTGGCCATTCTCCTCTGGTTGGATACGGTTTGGCTGAATGAAACCGTCAATGGCATGGATTTGCAGAGCCAAGTCTTCGAGATGCGCGGCAATGGAACCATTGGTGTAAACAACAGTGAAGACGGCGTGGATACACAAATCTTCGGCAATGTCGTGAACTCCTACATCATTCGAAGTTTGGACCAAGGCATTGTTGAGGAACAATTGCGAATTGAAGCCAATGGAGGTCTCCACATGTCATCTGAAGGAGGCGGGGAATCCATGGAAGCCAATGGAACACTTGCCCTACTTCTGATTGAAACTCACGACCTTGATGGCCAACGAATTCTTTCCAATACTGAATTTGAAGGAACTGCGGACATGGATATTCGAGGTGAAGATTACCAGATGGATTTGGACATCAACCAAATTGTCAATCGTGCGCGTTGGGAGAACGGGGAGTTCCATTCCTCTTTGAATCGAATTCAAGGTGATGGTGCATTCGACTTCACCGATCAAGAAGAGAACAGTTCGATTACAGTCAATGCAACCGTCTACGAGATTTTCCAAGAATCTGTTGACGGTTTGAAGACAGGTGACAAACTCCACGTCGATGGAACATTTACTGGAGATGTCAATGGGGACTTCGGCATTGTTCGAGACATTGTTGCTACTGGCCATTCTCAGGAGAATGCAACAGGGGTTGCATTCGACACAAACGTCATTTTCACAGAATCCTGGTTGAATCTATCTGGAATTGGAAACAATCCATTCGACATGGAAGCAGCTCACAACAAGACTTGGGATTATGAAGTTCCTCAAGACCACTGGGACAACCGCACGGTCCGCTTGCGCTGGGATTCAATGGAAGGTGGAGAACCATCGGAAGGAGATGAATTCCCCGAACGCAGTCCAATCCAAGTCGACCTTGAAACTCCCGAAGCAGAGAGCACACTCGGTGATGTTGACATCACGCGCGAAACAGGTTTGGCTCCTGCTGGCTTGATTGTTGGAGATCGTGTTGACTTGATGGGTTCTGAATTGATGCATCTCAGTGTCACCGCCACAAGTACTGGAACCGTTGTCAGAGACGGACATACCATTCCTGTGACATATTGGAATGGAGCCTATGGTGGCGATGGTCAGGCAACGGGTGCGGCCATCAGTGAGGGTGTTCTTGCTGGCCTCATTGCGGAAGTGACCCGAAATGTCACCATTGATCTCGATGTCGGAGAAACTCTTGAGTTCGGTGAAACACAATCTCTTGCGCGCGTTCTATCTCCCTCGATTATCACCGAAGGTGAGAACACCGCACCCAGTATCGTCTCAGTCTCAATCCGAGAAGGTTCACTCACCAATGAAGGCTCAGCGAGTGTCCATTTGGAGGTAGAGGTAGACGATGTTGATTGGAACGTTCGCAGTGTGACCGCAGACCTCTCAGCACTTTCTCTAGGCACAATTACTCTGAATGATATCGGCCTTGAAGGCGATACTTCTGTGCACGATGAAACCTTCACAGCAGAAATTCAGTATTCAGGGATTATCGATGGTGATGTCAGTATTCAAATCGATGTGTCCGATGATTGGGTTACAGTCAGTGAAGCACACGATATTCAGGTTCTCAATCGTCTCCCACGCATTACATCGTTCTCATATTCACCGAACACGGTAAACCGAGGCGACATCACATCAGTCTCAATCAATGCAAATGATGGCTCTGGAGTTACGGCTGTGGGCGTTGATACCACAGAATGGGGTGGTAATGTCACTTGGCTCACACTTGCAGATGGTACTTGGACTGGTGACATGCTCGTTCCCGAAACGATTCCAAGCGGCGACCAAGTTCTATCCATTCGACTTGAAGATGGAGCTGGTGGAAATGGATTGACCACCCAGTTTGGTTCTGGTGAAGAATTGCCTAGCCTCCACATTTTGAATGAAGGCCCTGCAATTTCTGAGGTCACATTCTATGAAAATGGCGAGATTGTCACCAGCCTTGACATTCCACTCACCGGTTCAAATCAATACACCATGACTGCCAGAGTGACCGATTTGGATCCAGTCTCAATCGTTCAAACAAAACTGGGCCTTATTGCTCCACCTGGTCAAAGTGACAATTGGATTTCAATGCGCGATGACGGGATTGGGCCTGATGCAGTATCAGGCGATGGAATCTGGTCGGTTTCAGTTGAGGTTCGACCCGGTGTACCGGGTGGAGTGACGACGGTCGAAATCCGAGGAATCGATCAACAACTTGCACAAACACCGGTCAATGAACGCACATTCTCAGTTGAATTGGGCGCATCTGATAATGGTGGAGGCGGAGGACAAGCGGTCTTGGAAGGTGCCAGTCAAGAATGGTTGGTTTTCAGTATCATTGGCATCTTATTGATTCTGTCCATCGCTGGAATCACTCTTTGGATTCGTGGTGGCGGCCTTAAACAGATGATGGGGCCTTCAGATGGCCCGTGGAAATAGTCCACGGCTCATCACCGACGCTTACAAAAGTGATTCTTGTTTCCCGAGATTTACACGAGTGTAGTGTAGTGGTTATCACCGGGCGTTGCCAACGCCTGAACCCGAGTTCAAATCTCGGCACTCGTACCAATCATTCGATTAGAGCCCGCACTTGGACTTCAATCGCGTCACGTGTTTTTCGATAAACATCGATGCTTTTTCCAACAGGATCATCCAATTGCCAGTCCGCATTGAATGGGATATTGGGACACTGAACACCACAACCCATGCTGAACACTTTGTCGTAAGTCGTGTGATCGAAATCATCGATGAGAGATGGTGTTTGTTCAGAAATATCGATTCCTTTCTCTGCCATTACTGCAACCGCATTTTCGGCGACTGTAGACCCGGGCCACATACTCGTGCCTGCACTGGCTGCTTCGATTCCAAGATGCCGAGCCCATCCTTCCGCCATTTGACTGCGGCAGGTATTGCCAACACATACGAACAGTACTCGCATGCCATAGGACCACATCTCGGGATTTATCAATCCTCTCAGTATTCTCAAGAGATTGGATAGCAGACGCGACTTGAAGTACGGGTGTTTGGTCGGCGCTCTCAGAGAGAGCGACATGAGTGGCCCCATTTCACATCACAATCCTAGCGAAGGTGAAGAGAAGGCAGAGTCACCCGAAGCGACCGCTGACCAAAAAGCGCAGATGGAGCAAGCTTACGCTCAAATGCGACGTAAACTTCGAATGACCCGCCTCGCTGAAGATATCGGTCACAAAGTCATGGTCCTTTCCGGTAAAGGAGGCGTTGGTAAATCAACAGTCGCCACCGGTCTAGCACTGAGTTTAGCAAGGCAGGGGCAAAAGGTCGGCATCCTTGACATTGACATCACTGGACCTAACATCCCAAAGATGCTCGGCATCGAAGATACAGAGTTGCATGTTGAGGACAATCAAATCCACCCTGCCGATGGCCCCAACGGCCTCAAGGTGATGTCAATGGCCTTCCTTTTGGACGATCCAGATAAGCCCGTCATTTGGCGCGGTCCAATCAAATTAGGTGCCATTCAGCAATTCATCGGCGATGTGGCTTGGGGCAAACTTGACACCCTCATCATCGATTTCCCACCTGGAACCAGTGATGAGCCTCTAACCGTCGCTCAATATTTACCCAATATCGATGGAATGGTGATTGTAACCACTCCTCAAGACGTCGCTCTTCTCGACAGTCGAAAGTCGATTAATTTCTCGAAAACCGTAAAAATCCCAGTTTTGGGTGTGGTTGAGAACATGAGTGGATACACGCTTCGAGGCAAGGCTGAACCCAACAGTGAGTTGACCGTTATCGGTCCACAGGGATTGCCCGAGAAAGCAACCACTGATGGAAATGGAGATTGGTCGGTCACCCTCAACTTGTTCAAACAAGGTGGTGGCGAGGCTGCAGCGATAGAGTTCAAAGTTCCATTCTTGGGGGCGCTACCATTTGACCCGGGCGTTGTTCGCGGTGGTGATGATGGTGTTCATCGAATCGTTGCAGAACCAGAAGGCGAAACAGCACAGGCATTCGATACAATTGTCGAGAACCTTCTGGCTGAACTCGACAAGGGTGAAGATGAGGCTCCTGAAATCATCTAAGTGGGAATACTCTTCATTAGATACGTCCTAGACACCTTCCGGAAGGGTTGCAATGGTTGGAGGTACAGGCATCTACGTCACATGGGTGACAGGGGCCATCATTGTCTCATTACTCCTCATGCCGATTCTGAAACCGCCGTGGGCTCGAATCACACTCTCGGGCTTCCAAGACATGTTTCGTCGGTATTGGATGCATGGCATTGTCGTCTTTTCAATTTACATCTGGAAGGATATTTTTGACGGTGTCGATAGAATACTGATGGCCAATACGCGCATCGATATGACAGCCTACATCTATGCGATTGAAGGCGATATCGTTCTGTGGTTTCAGCAGACATTTGAGAATGCAATTCTCACATCAGTTCTCACTCATTTCTATGTCGCAGGTTACATGATGATTATTTTCTGCGCATTCGTTTACACCTGTTATTTTGACGATCGACATATGGCGGATAGAATTTCATTGACTCTGTTGCTAACCTACATGTTGGCCCTCCCATTCTATTTGTTTTTCAACGTCCGTGTAACTGGCGATTATATTCCAGAAATGCAGACTCTTGGATATCATTTGACACCTGAAATTCAGACTTGGTTCACTCGGATTGATCCTTTCACCAACGGTATGCCGAGTTTACACATTGGGATTCCATTTTCCATATGGTACTGTTATGCGAGAAATGATCTCGATGGTCGCTGGAAGATTTGGCGATATTGTTTGATTGGATACACTCTATTGACATCCTTCACTATTCTCTATCTGGGTATTCATTGGGTCAGTGACATCATTGGAGGCATTGCAGTTGGCATGCTCTCAGTCCACCTTTCTGAACGAATTGCACCCACTGTTTGGTGGTGGTTAGATGAACGTTCATTTTTACACAGAGTCTCTTGGTTACTCGCTGATTGGCGCCGTCCTGTCAAAGAAATTCAAACCATGATTTTGGGTTCGATTGCTTGGTTCAAACTCGCCGGTAGCAGACAAACCGGCGTTGTCATCATGCTCCTTCTTGCGGGCACAGGTGGCACTTTGTTGTGGGATGCAACTCACCAGCATTTCCCGGCAGAAGGGGTCACCCACCCTGGCTCAGCGGCAGGAGCTGATGGTTGGTTGGCCAGTCACGAGATCATTGACGAAGGAAACATCACGGTGACCTTGTGGAATCTTTCTACCGAATCGTCCTATCAGAGAAATTTCGGCCTCTACACAACTTGGGGCAACTATCCGGTGGAGATTCTGATTGGCGAATCACACATTGTGGTATGGCATGGATATCAATTGGAATTCTTCAACCTCAGTACGAATCAATGGGAAGGGCAATGGGTGACTGGGCCGCTGTTCGATGACATCTCAATGTTGTCAAATGGCGATGATACTTGGCCACGCATGGTCATGTTGAACGACGGCGACGTCGAGATTCGAGTGCGTGGAGGTGTGAATGAACCGACACCTCTCCCCACTTCCCCGGATGGTCCAGTTTCAATCATTTCGGCTGACAATAACCGTGTTGCCTACGTAGAGGAATCTACCCCCATGTCAATTCACGTTCAGACCATCGATGGTATTCAACAACACATCACAGTCGACATCGATTCGATGATTGAAGAAGAGCGGGACAATCTAGTCTTACAGATGACAGATACACCTGTGGATTATCAAAATGCAACCATCACAGAGGTCGCACTTGATGAAAATCACCTCGTTGCTTTGGTGAATCTCAGTGCCATTGATCGCTTGGTATTGGTTGATCTTTCAAATGGTGAACAGCGGATTCTAGGTGACCCTGTTTTCCCAGTTGCAGCACCAAGCATTGGTCACGGTTATGTCGCATGGCAACATCATCAATTCCTCATTTCGAATAATCCAATGGAGATGTATCTGGATTGGGAAGTCAATTACCACGATATTGTGATGAATCAATCGTATCAATTGAACGCCGAAGATGAAATTGATCAACTTCAACCACAGGTGATGGAGGATCATATCGCTTGGTTACAAGTGGATGAAGATAACGAAACGGAGATTCGAGTCTTCACACTTGAAGTCGTACTGGAGCCCTATTCATCCAACACTTTGCAATTGTTCATTCTTCTGTTCCCTCTTCTATTACTGATTTGGACAGGTCAGAGATTGAAGGAGAATGAGGGACACATCATGCCAAAACGTCACTCAAAAGAAGAAGAGTGACTATTCTGCTAGTCTAAACATCTCGTCTAGATTTCGTTGCGCTCGAGTAATGACTTCCGCATCAATTTCGATAATTTGATCCAATCTTGGTGCTCGCAGTGCTTGAAGAATGTCTTCCAATTGTGTTGCCTTCATGTGGCGACACATGACACAGGCACCATACAGATTGAGTTCAACTTCTGTTTCCGCAAGCACCCGTTCAGCAGTACCGCATTCAGTGATTAACATCACATCGGGTCTCCCTTCAACACCAAGTCGGATTGCCTCGTGAATCAATTTCTCTGAAGAACCGATGAAATCTGCTTCTTCCAAAACTTCAGCACTGCATTCGGGGTGGGCCAAGACATTGAGGTTCTCCCCAATTCTTTGTCTCCATTCTCGAACTTTGTCACCGGTGAATACGGCATGAACTTCACACTCCCCATCGAAAACAATGACCTCTTTTTTCCCAGCAAGAGCCTTTTGTAGATGAGCGCCCATGAATCGATCTGGCACGAAAATAAGGCGATTGCCCGGTAAACGTTCACAGATTCGTAGATAATTGCTACTCGTGACGCTGACATCACATTCGGCCTTGACTGCAGCGGTCGTGTTGATGTAACAGGCGACTGGAACCCCTGGATACTGTGCTCGCAAATCTCTGACGTCCTGAGCAGTGATTCCATCTGAAAGGCTGCACCCCGCTTCAGGGGATGGATGTAGAACGGTTTTGTGTGGGCTGACAATTTTTGCTGTTTCAGCCATGAATCTCACACTCGAAAAGAGAATTGTTTGCTGTGGTGCGTCCCGAGCAGCTTTGGAGAGTGTATAGGAATCAGCAACCTCATCTGCTACTCCGTAAATGATGTCTGGTGTTTGATAGGAATGGGCGATTAGAAAGACATCATTTTCCCTTTTCAAGCGATTGATTTCCAAGGTCAAAGGCGCTATACTACGGCATGTTTCAATCGGCCAACGTTGGTGTTGCTGGATGGCACCTTGAAGGCGAACCGCTTCAGCCTCAATTTCATCTTCAGAAAACGATGGGATGTCGAATTCCGCACGCGGCAAAGGCACGGTCGGCAAAGTGAGGCCCATTCGATTTGCCGTCTAGTGCAACCGCTTTGAACTCATCTCACCTCCGGAAGTCGATGACGGGGCCATGGGTCGGCGCAGAAATGCTGCATCAAGGTGCAGAGGCGGTCGTTCATGCGGGTCGCTGGATGGGTCGAGAAGCCGTACTCAAACAACGGCAACCACGAACATGGCGTCATCCAGATCTCGACGCTCGCCTTTCCAAATCCAGAATGTCCGCAGAAGTTCGCTTGTTGCGTCGACTGCACCTTGCTGCTGTGCCCGTTCCAGTATTGCTTGCCATCGATGCTACTGCCGGTTGGATAATCACGAGTCGCATGCCGGGCGGTCCCCTTTTTGACCATCTCCGAAGCGGTGGAGATTCGGATATGCTAGAAGAATTGGGGGCCACAATTCGTCGAATCCATGCCACAGGAATCAGTCATGGTGATTTGACGACCCACAACATTCTCTGGGATGATGAACATGGTCTTTCAATCATTGATTTTGGTTTGTCACAAATCACCGATGACATTGAACCACTTGGACTAGATTTACAGGTTCTGAATGAATGTTTGAAGGCCAGTCATCCAAACATCGAGGGAGCAATTGACAGAGTTCTTGCAGGTTATCTCGGTGAAGGTGGAAAAGATGTTGTGACCCGATTCAACGATATTCGAGGTCGAGTTCGATATCATGGCTAAGCAGCTTGGACAATTTTCATCCCGCCATAGGCGAGAAGAGGGCAACCGAGCAATGTGATTAGGAGATAACTCATTGCTGGCCCATATTCGCTATTTTCGAACAATTCGACGAGATCAACGCTGTATGCTGACATCGTTGTAAATGCGCCCATGAGCCCAGTCCCTAGAAGCAATCCCATCTCAGCAGAAAGTGACATTCCAACGAGGATACCGAGGAGGAGTGAACCCAGCAAATTAACCGTTAAAGTGCCCCAAGGGAATCCATCGGGTAACCATTCTCCAATCATGTATCGCAAGACAGCACCGATGGCGCCCCCTACTCCGACGATCGCGACCATCTTGGGCTCCATGGCCGCTTGGAATCAAAGAGAAGACTTCAACCCTCACCTTCGTTTCGCAGTTGCATGGCGACTCTGAACTTCTTGACAGGGAATTCGGGTAAACTCGCTGAGGCTCAGACTTTGTTTGGCCCACTTGGATGGGAAATCCAAGCCTTTGAGGTCGATGGTGAGGTACCCGATGTAATCGAACCCCAAAGTGATAATTTAACCACAGTTGCTCTGGCCAAAATAGCGCAGGCCGTTGAATTACTAGCGTCACAGAATCGTCTTGAAGAATCTCTTTTGGTCGAAGATTCAGGATTGTTTATCGACGCTTTACCAGAATTCCCTGGTGTCTATTCTGCCCACGTTCTACAATCGATTGGATGTGATGGGATCTTACGACTTCTAGATAATCAGAGAACGGCGTATTTCCTGACTGTTGCAGCATTGTGGACCGGTGAAGCAGTTGAGGTTTTCATCGGACGATGTGACGGCACAATTTCGACAGAAATCAAGGGAGAAGGTGGTTTTGGATACGATCCAATTTTCATCCCTGATGAAAGCGAAGATGGTCGTACCTTTGCCGAGATGACGCACGAAGAAAAGTCTGCTTACAGCCATCGTGGCAGGGCGCTACGCGCCCTCTTCGATTACCTCGATGAGGACGGAGCCTAGCGTCGGCATCCCTAAGACAGGCAAACAAGTGGATGGGCTGGAGGCGCCAAGATGGTCACGTTCAAGCGAACGCTGTTGTGGTTCTCTCTCGCCATCGGTGTCCTTGGGTTCCTCGCTCTTGCCGGGAGTTTGGAAGAAAAGGAACGTTTGATTTTCGGTGCCGTGATTCTTCTTCTGATTATTTTCTTGATGGGTACAGGCGGAGGCCGCAAAGTCAAACGAGTCCGCCATCGTTCTGAAATGGAACAAGAAGAGACAACGTCAGAACCGGAACAAGAAATCCCTGCTCCCGTCCAATCCGATGAAGATGCATCGGCGCGTCGAGATGCCAAATTGTC
>Ga0208765_1002424_pt1 | contig 10401 bp, 9 predicted proteins | sample ETNtaG_2_FD_185783 | JGI IMG/M metagenome (GOLD analysis project Ga0208765, IMG submission 185783) | Marine microbial and viral communities from oxygen minimum zone, Eastern Pacific Ocean - ETNP201406SV203 (SPAdes) (version 2) | ecosystem: Environmental > Aquatic > Marine > Oceanic ... | reverse complement strand
TTCATAGAGATAATGTTTAATCTCCATTTCTTCAACGAGTAAAAAAACTCCGAGAGCAATCAGAATTACAACAGTGATTTCAAAATTGTATTCTTGATAAAATAGCTTACGTTTTGGCTTTGGTATTCCTTTACGTTCTTTAGGCATTTGTTAGTCCAAAATTTCAGGGGTAAAGTTAAATATACACTAACAATAAACATCCCAAAATATTCATAGGATGATACTTTGTTCCTGTGTGTTAGGTCTGTTAAAATTGCCGTCTGAATTATTAACAGTTGAGAAGGAATGCTGGTTATTGAAAAACATAACGAACTTTCCTTCATTCTAATACTTCATTAGTGAAAGGACAATAAATGAAACTTATATCATGGAATGTAAATGGAATTCGCGCTGCAGTGAAAAAAGGATTTCTCGATTATTTAGATCAGGAACAACCCGATATTCTTTGTATCCAGGAAACAAAAGCACATAAAGATCAGCTTACGAATGAAATTCTTAAAGACCATGGTTATCATACTTATTGGCATTCTGGCGTGAAAAAAGGGTATAGTGGTGTAGCAAGTTTTTGTAAGGAAGAGCCACTCTTTGTTCAGGAAGGTTTGGGAATTGAAAAATATGATAATGAAGGTCGTGTACTCCTCACTGAGCATGAAAATTTTCTCCTTTATAATATTTATTTTCCCAACGGACAAAAAGATGAGATACGATTGCAGTACAAATTGGATTTTTATGATGAATTATTGCCAATCATAAATGAGCAAGTAGAGTCTGGAAATAATGTAATTGTTACGGGAGATTGGAATACTGCCCATCACCCCATTGATTTAGCTCGCCCCAAAGCAAACTTGAAAACATCCGGATTTATGCCCATTGAGCGGGAACGATTGGATACCTATGTTGCCCATGGGTGGAAAGATACTTTTCGTGAATTTCATGAGGAAGGTGATCGATATTCCTGGTGGTCTTACAGATTCGGCGCAAGAGACAGAAATGTGGGTTGGCGTATCGATTACTTTTTTGTAAGTGAGAGTATGTTTGATATGTGTATTGATGCAGATATTCACTCAAATATTTTTGGTTCTGACCACTGTCCTGTATCCTTAATTTTGGACCTATGATTAACAAAGAAGATATAACACGTAACTGGCTAAAGCGCTACACAGGTACCAATATCGAAGAGTTCGGTGATTGGATACTTCTGACAAATTTTCAGATTTATGTAGATAAGTTTTCAGAAAAATTTGATGTACCTATAATGGGTCTTGGTGGTGCCATGACATCTGCTACAAACAGAGATGGTTTATCCATTATCAATTATGGAATGGGAAGTGCAAATGCAGCAACTATTATGGATTTGTTATCTGGGATCCACCCAAAAGGCGTTTTATTTTTAGGGAAATGCGGTGGTTTAAAACGATCAACAGAGTTGGGACATTTTATTCTTCCCATTGCTGCTATTCGTGGTGAAGGGACCAGCAACGATTATTTTCCTATAGAAGTACCTGCCATGCCTTCATTTAAATTGCATAAACATGTTTCATCACTTTTAGTTGAGAAAGGGATTGAATATCGAACCGGTGTTATTTATACAACTAATCGTCGTGTTTGGGAACATGATGAAGAATTTAAACAATATCTCGGCAAAGTGAGAGCCATTGGTATTGATATGGAAACGGCTACCATATTTATTACTGGTTTTGCCAATGGGATTAATCGAGGGGCTTTGCTTCTTGTTTCTGATACACCTATGGCACCCGAAGGTGTAAAAACTGAAGAATCAGATAAAGAAGTGACACGGAAATATGTGGATCTTCATATCAATATGGGTATTGAAGCCATGGCACGAATTGGGGAAGAGGGGGAAACTATTAAGCACTTCTCATATTGATTCATTAGATAGGCAAGTCTAGAGCATTAAATCCACCCCAATTGCATCTCCAAAAACCATACCTGTTTTTGTAAGTGAAATAGAATTTTCATTTTTTATAAAACATCCTTCCCATTTTTTTTCGATGATTTTAAGATTTTCTCCAAATTGAATCTGAAATATTTTTGGAATTTTCTTTAAATCAATACCATCATTCATTCTTAAGCCGAACCCAATTAATTCATTTAATTTGTCTTTTTCGGTCAATGTCTCTATTCTAGAAATTGGAGAATTTCCTGATTCAATTTGTTGTAGAAATAGATCCAGAGATTGGGAATTATTCCAACGATTTGTTCCATCAAAACCATGGGCTGAAGGTCCAAATGCGAGATAAGGATGAATCTTCCAATAATGAAGATTATGTCTGCATTCAAATCCTGGTTGAGAAAAATTGGAAATTTCATAACTAGGGTATCCCTTTGATTCCATTAACTGATGTGTTTTTAAGAACCATTCCCCAGTCATTGCATTTTCTGGCATTCTCACTTTCTTATCTTTTACTAGTTTGAAGAGATCTGTGCCTTTTTCAAGGGCAAGGGTGTAGGCAGATATATGGTTGGGTTGCAAATCAATAATTCGATTAATATCTCGTTCCCAAACCTCCCAAGTTTGGCCTGGAATGGAATAGATCAAATCAAAATTCACATTGTCGAACCCTATCGATCTAGCATTATCGTATGTCTCAAAAACCTGCTCCACTGAATGAATACGCGTGAGAAATTTTAACAGATCGGGCTCTAAAGATTGAACACCCATGGAAAGACGATTAATACCAAGGTTTCTAAATTCTTTGAGTCGATCCCTTGGGGCTTCTCCAGGATTTGCTTCTATTGTGAATTCTGTTACTGATGACAGATCATATTTGGTTTGAATGGACTCTAGAATGGATTCAATATATTTAGATTCTAATAAACTGGGTGTCCCTCCGCCCAAAAAAATTGTATCAATCTTCCAATTTGATGTATCCACTTCACAGCGTTCAATTTCGGTTATAATTGCTTTCACAAAACGAGGAATAGCCTCTTCTCGATTAGCAATAGAATAAAAATCACAGTACATACATTTCACTGCACAAAATGGTGTATGGATGTATATACCGGCTGAAGTTTTCAAATCTTTATATAATGGTATTATTTTAGGTAAAGAATCTACACGATTGCTTGGATAGATGATTTTATTTTATGTCATATCCCCCATATTTAGAGTAAAAATTTTCATATGAACTATCCTACACATTTTCCGAAATTTAGGGAATGAAAATCGATATAAAGATCATAGAAACAGATGACGATTACCAATCGTGTCTGTTTATTCGAAAACAGGTATTTATTATTGGTCAAAATATTCCAGTAGAAATTGAATTGGATGATGATAAAATCGACGCTACATATTTTTTAGCAAATTTATCAGGGAATCCTGTAGGAACTGCACGATACCGAAAAACAGACTTTGGTATAAAGTTGGAGCGATTCGCAGTTTTGGAAAATGCAAGAAACTTTGGGGTTGGAAAGGCATTAGTTCTGTTCATTATAAATTATTTGAAAAATGAAAAAAATATTTATTTAAATGCACAGAAATCGGTGATCGGTTTTTATGAAAAACTGGGTTTTGGTCCAATTGGAGACCAATTTTATGAAGCTAGTATTCCACATAAGAAATTGATTTACAAAAAATAGTATAAGCAGACTTTACAAAGTCACCTATTAACTGATTCAGTTTTTATAAAGAAACGTAAATTCTCAATAGTCAAACTGCTCGACAAACAATTTTATGCAAGAATCCCTTTATAAGCGTATGTTCAAACTGGTCATCCAACATTGGCCGTATCTGCTGTTGTCTACACTGGCAGCGTTGATATATGTGGTATTGAACAGTGCCTCAATTTGGCTCACAGCATCATTGATTAACAACATTTTGATGGATTTTCAACAACTATTGGCTGATCATTCACAGTTGACAGGAAAGGGAACACTAACTTTGAATGAAAAATTGAAATATTGGACCAATGGTTTGATTCTTCGAGAAACTCCCCATGAAACATTGAAAATTTTGTGTATATCCATCATGGTTGTTTTCCTGACGAAAAATGTATTTCTGTATATGAAGAATTTTTTCATGACATTGGTTCAATTCCATTTGATAACTGAATTGCGAAATCGTCTTTACAAACATTTCAATGCATTATCATTCTCCTATTTTGATCAGAAAAAATCAGGTGAATTAACATCAATCGTCATTAATGATGTGGCCAACTTACGTCGTGCATTAGGTTCCAGTTTTCATCAATTGCTCGTTGAACCCATCAATTTACTGGCCTTTATATTGCTTTTATTTATTATTAGCTGGAAACTGGCTTTGTTGTCAATTATCATTCTTCCTATCGCCGGTTTAACGATTTTATCAATTGGAAGAAGTATCCGTCGAAAGTCAAAACGCACCGCTGCCATGATTGCCGGTATCACCAATATTATTACAGAAACATTATCATCTATTCGTGTGGTTAAAGCGTTTGCCATGGAAGAGTATGAGGTACAGCGATTTTTCAAGGAAACACATCATTATTTCCAATTAATTCTCCGCAGAGCAAAATTGCGTTTGTTGGCTTCACCGATCACCGAAACCATCGGTGTAATGATTGGGGTATTATTACTTTGGGTAGGAGGTCTCGAAGTTTTAAGCGGTGAAGGATTGACACCGGAAGATTTTCTGCGATTTATTCTACTTCTTTTTGCCATGATGGACCCTTTAAGGAAATTAAGTAAGGTAAATGTTGCGTTGCAGACCGGGGCTGCTTCAGCAGAGCGAGTCTTTTCAATTCTGGATACACCGCCAACCATTGTGGACAAAGTTGATGCAGTGAAAATTGATTCTTTTAAAGAGAAAATCAGGATAAATAATGTGAGCTTTAATTATGAATCTGACGATAAAGTTTTAAAAAATATTTCATTCAAAATTGAAAAGGGGTCTATTGTTGCTTTGGTTGGTTCCAGTGGTGCAGGGAAATCCACATTGGCAGATCTCATCCCCCGTTTTTATGACGTAAATAATGGTGGAATTACTATCGATGGTCACGATGTTCGGGATCTTTCTTTAAATTCATTACGAAGGTTGATGGGTGTTGTTACGCAGGAGACGATCCTTTTTAATGATACGGTCCGAGCCAATATTGCTTATGGTCAAAAAGATGTATATGATGACCAGGTTATTTCTGCTGCCAAAGCTGCCAATGCCTTGGAATTTATTAATGATCTTGCGGATGGTTTTGAAACAGTGATTGGTGAGAAAGGCATCAAACTTTCCGGTGGGCAACGTCAGCGTTTGGCCATCGCTCGTGCCATAATGAAAAACCCGCCGATATTAATTCTTGATGAAGCAACGTCCGCTTTGGATACTGAATCAGAGCGATTGGTCCAGAAAGCGCTGGAAACACTCATGGCTAATCGTACGGTATTAGTGATTGCCCATCGGTTATCAACTGTGACGAATGCAAACAAAATTATTTTATTGGATAAAGGTGAAATTAAAGAAGTGGGAACTCATAATGAGCTCATGGAGAAAGAAGGGCTTTACAGTAATCTTTACAATATTCAGTTCAGTTAAATTCGGAATTCTATTATAATCTATAAATGGATATTTTACGTCAATTAAAAACAAATCTCTTTTCAACTACAGTAAAATTATTGAAAAGTAACAACATCCCTTTTTGGCTGGATACCAACACTTTATTGGCACTCATGGGAAAGAAAATGGAGTTGTCTTTATTAAATTTTAAGAATGTACGATTGAGCATTCCCGGTGAGTATTTTTCTCAATTATTGGTAGTATTGAAGCAATTAGGTTACGCCTATCGATTTTATTCAATTCCGAATAAATCAGGACGGCAATGGATAGAAAATGAATATTGCCGTCTTGCCGTGTTAAGTCGTTTTAAGCATAAAACTAAAGCTTTCAAAATTTTTATTACGCCTAAATATAAAATGCGTCATCATTATCGGTGGGTGGACAAGCGCAGTTGTAAAGAAATCGACGGTAAGTATTATGATCAATTGGAAGAAATTAAAATTTATGGTCAATCATTTCCTGTCCCATACCAAACTGAAGAATATTTAAAATTCCGTTTTGGGGAAAATTGGAAAAATCCAAACCTAAAATGGATTGCAAGTATTGATGATAATTCCATTGTGAACGATTCAACATTAGAAAATATTAGTTTCACAAAAGTGATTAATAACTCTCCTCTTGAAAAAATCCAGTTGCAAGAGGGAGATTATCATCGACGCATGAAAAACATGCTGTTGAAAACAATTGATATCTTAAATGAAAATGGGTTTAAATACTGGCTGGAGGCGGGAACCCTTTTGGGAATTATGCGCGATGGTGATTTGATTCCGTGGGACTATGATGCTGATCTCGGAATACCAGCAGATACTGCCGATGATATCATGAAACTTCGTTTGAAATTGTTACCAAATTACTTAATTAAAAGAAGAAGAGTTCATACTTCATGGCTTCCTGGAAATATGCGTGTGATCAAAGTGAAAACTCCTTGGGAAAAAATAAGACAGGTCAATTTTCACGTAGATTTATTTTGTGTTTATCCAGTGAAGAATAAATATCGCTGGGTGGACAGCAATGCATTAAAGCATGTGGACAGAAAATATTATGATACATTGAGTACAATTGAATGGGAAGGCCGAACAATTAATATTCCTAATCATGCAGAAGAGTATCTTTCTCTTCGCTATGGAAATTGGCAAATTCCGAACCAAAATTATAATGCTGGATTACACGATGGTGCCATTGCAGAAAAAGGATTTTAATTAATTATGCGAAATAGAGATGAATATAATGAAAAATAAACAATCAAAAAAAGTATATATAGGTATGTCCGCTGACCTAATACACCAAGGACACTTGAATGTGATCGCTGAAGGGCGCAAACTTGGAAAAGTAATTATTGGATTACTTACGGATGAAGCCATTGCCAGTTATAAGCGTTTACCCCTTATTTCATTTAATGAGCGAAAACTTATTGTGGAGAATCTTAAAGGAGTGGAGAAAGTTGTTCCCCAAACGTCATTGGATTATGTCCCTAATTTAAAAGCTATTAAACCGGATTATGTTGTCCATGGAGATGATTGGAAGACGGGTATCCAGAAAGAAATACGTCAACGTGTGATTGATGCTTTAGCTGAATGGGGGGGAGCACTGGTTGAGCCTAAATATACTGAAGGAATTTCATCAACAGATTTAATCAGTGCAGTTAAAGCACAAGGTATTACACCTGGGAAACGAATGAAAACATTACGTCGGTTGATTAATATAAAGCCTATCGTTCGCATTTTGGAAGCACATAATGGATTAACGGGTTTGATCGTAGAAAAAACCAGTATAAATAGAGATGGTAAGAATATTGAATTTGACGGTATTTGGGAAAGTAGTCTCACAGATTCAACAGCTAAAGGAAAGCCTGACACAGAACTTGTAGATTTTTCATCCCGGTTTTCTACAATTGAAGAAATATTAGAAGTAACAACAAAACCCATCATTGTTGATGGTGATACTGGTGGTAGGATTGGCCATTTCAAGTTCAGGGTCAAAACACTGGAAAGATTAGGTGTTTCAGCTATCATCATCGAGGATAAAATTGGAGATAAGCGAAATTCGCTTTTTGGGACAACGGTACCCCAGGAACAGGATACTATCGAACATTTTTCTCAAAAGATTCACGAAGGAAAACGGTCGCAGGTAACAGAAGATTTTATGATAATCGCCAGAGTAGAAAGTCTGATTCTAAAAAAAGGAATGAAAGATGCTCTAAAAAGAGCAGCCGCTTATATCAGCGCTGGTGCTGATGGAATTATGATTCACAGTAAGGAAAAAAACGGCAAAGAAATCATTGAGTTTTGTGAAAAATTTGAAAAATTTGAAACAAAAGTTCCTCTTATTGTTGTGCCCTCAACCTATGCCCATATGAATGAATCAGAATTGGAAAAATTAGGTGTAAATGTTATTATTTATGCTAACCATTTACTTCGCTCAGCCTATCCGGCTATGATGAATGCAGCAAAATCTATTCTACAAAATAGCCGATCTAAAGAAGCATCAGATAAATACTGCATGTCAATAAAGGATGTTATCTCCCTGATCCCAGAGGTTAATTGATGGCGATTAAACCCCTTGATTTTTATAATAAGTTATCCGCTCACGGTATTAATTTTTTTACGGGCGTTCCAGATTCTCTACTCAAAGAATTTTGTTTATGTATCGATGATTTTATTCCAAAGGGAAAACATATTATTACCGCCAATGAAGGTAATGCTGTCGCCTTGGCAGCAGGGTATTATCTGGCACAGAAATCTGTCCCATTAGTTTATATGCAAAATTCTGGCTTGGGAAATGCAATAAACCCTCTTTTATCACTTTGTGATCCCGATGTATATGCCATCCCCATGGTGGTTGTAATTGGGTGGCGCGGTGAACCAGGAGTTAAAGATGAACCTCAACATGTAAAACAAGGGAAAGTTCAAATAGAACTTCTGGAGACAATGAATATTCCCTATGAAATCATTTTCAAAGATGATGGTCAGATTGAATCAAAAATATCGAAAATCGTTAAATTAGCGAAAGATGAAAACAGCCCCGCTGTTCTACTAATTAAAAAAGGGACTTTTGAAAAATATAACAAAGTAATCCAAGAGCCTGATAATCAACGTATCAAAAGGGAAGAGGCATTAACGATTGTTTTAGAGAATCTTGATGACAGGCACATCATTGTTGCGACAACTGGAAAAACATCAAGGGAAATATTTGAGATTCGTGAAAAAATGGGTCAATCGCATCACCAAGATTTTTTAACAGTGGGATCCATGGGCCATTGTTCATCCATTGCTTTGGGTATTGCTTTGGCTAAACCGCATCGGGAAGTGGTTTGCATTGATGGTGATGGAGCCATGTTGATGCATTTAGGAAGCTTGGCTACTATCGCAAGTTTAAAACCGAAAAATTTTCGTCACATTCTTATGAATAATGAAGTTCATGAATCTGTCGGGGGCCAGGAAACAGCCGCAAAAAATATAGATTTGACAGCCATCGTTGAGGCGGTTGGAATAACTGAAATTTATAAAGCAGAAACAGCGAGTGATTTAAAAATACAATTCCCAGATTTTAAAACGTGTGTAGGGCCATCCTTTCTTGAAGTAAAAATACGACCAGGTTCAAGAGAAGATTTAGGCAGGCCAACCATTGAACCTGCTGATAATAAAAAAGATTTCATGAAATTTCTGGAAAAATAAAATTCGGATTTTGTCATGTCAAATTATTATAATCCCGTAAAAATTATTAAAACTGACAATTGGCTATATGAATTAAACAAAAGTATTAAGAAATTAAAAATTTCTGCACCGATAATTGTAACAACACCTGGAAATCGAAAACGATTAAACCTTGATTCAAAATTTGATCCACGGTCCATTTTTAATGATGTTGGCAGCAATCCAAATTTTGAAGATTGCATAAATGTAATAGAATTTTGTCAAAATAACATATTTGATGGTTTGATTGCTTTGGGCGGGGGTTCTGCTATGGATTTAGCAAAGGTTGTCATGGCGCACCTGAGCCTTGGGAAATCAGATATTGTTGAATTAATAGAATCTAAAGAACCCTTTCCACAAGCAACACCAGCCATATTTCTCCCCACAACCCACGGCACGGCAAGTGAAGTTACCATGTGGGGGACTATTTGGAATATGGATGAAAAAAAGAAATATTCCATTTCCCATCCAGATTTGTACCCAACTATAACAATATTAGATGGAAATTTAACTTTGTCTCTGCCCTTGAATATTTCTATCACAACTGTGATGGACGCTTTAAGTCATAGTTTAGAAGCGATTTGGAACAAAAATGCGAATAACACTTCTACTAATTTTGCCATCACAGCGATTTGTACGATTCTTGAAAATGGTGAAGCATTGAAAGTAAACCCGTCTAATTTAACAATTCGTAAAAAACTATTAAACGCTGCCACAACCGCTGGGCTTGCCTTTTCTAATACAACTACTGCAGCGGCCCATTCCATAAGTTATCCGCTGACGATACATTATGGGATTCCCCATGGTATTGCTTCTTCAATCAGTTTATTACCCTTATTAGAAATAAATGGAAAATTCATCAAGGAGCCGCTAGATAGAATTTGTAATAATCTTGAATTAACCTTTAATGAATTGAAACAAAGGATTAAAGCCATTCCTCAGGGTGTAATTCCATACACACTTGATGAATGGGATATCCCAGAAAATCAATTAACTAGATTAGCGGCAGAATCTTTTACAAAAGGTCGAATGGATAACAATATAGTGGATTTACAAACAGATGATATCTTAATGATACTGAAAGAATTATATAGTGATTAATGGAAAATTCAAATTATAAGTATTTATTTTTTGTAACCAAACCCTATTCGTTTTCAATTC
>Ga0208765_1002421_pt1 | contig 10414 bp, 9 predicted proteins | sample ETNtaG_2_FD_185783 | JGI IMG/M metagenome (GOLD analysis project Ga0208765, IMG submission 185783) | Marine microbial and viral communities from oxygen minimum zone, Eastern Pacific Ocean - ETNP201406SV203 (SPAdes) (version 2) | ecosystem: Environmental > Aquatic > Marine > Oceanic ... | reverse complement strand
GTGGTGTAAGACCCTCTTCGAGCGTACGAAAGCGCGTGGTCAAGAAAGCCAGCGCTACACCAGCCATGATGCCGATCAGCAGGCCGCTTACCGCGATCCAGCCCGTCTCCCATATGGCGTGGCGCAGAACGGGCCAGTTGTCCACTACCTCTTCCAAGATCGACGTGGGCCTTGGCAACAGGAACTCCCGAATTCCGAAACCCTTTACGACCGCCTCCCAGAGCAGGAGACCGGCCACACCCACCACGATCGGCGGTCCCAGGACAGAAGCCCGGCTACGAAGTCGCCGCACCATCACCCGCCGCCCTCCACGGCCCGAAGCGCTTCGCGGATTTCAGTCGCCTTCTCGAAGAAGGCCGGGTCCTGCCTCGTATCGTCACTGCGATCACCTAGGTCAACATCGACTACGGAGTGGATGCGGCCGGGCCGTGGTGACAAGACCACTACTCGATTGGAGAGGAAGGCCGACTCGGGTACCGAGTGGGTGACGAATACGACGGTGGTCTGGGTTTCTCGCCAAATCCGGAGTAGTTCAAGCTGCATGTGCTCACGGGTCATCTCATCGAGTGCCCCGAAAGGCTCATCCATCAGCAGCAACTTCGGCTGGAACGAGAGCGCCCGGGCAATGGACACACGTTGTTGCATGCCGCCGCTGAGCTGGCGGGGATAATGCCCACCGAAGTCCTCGAGCCTTACCAGCCCAAGCATTTCTGCTGACCGGGCTGACCTCTCATCTCTTGACCACCCACGGAGTTCCAGCGGTAACTCGATGTTGGCTAGCACCCGACGCCAATCGAATAATCCGGGATGCTGAAACACCATTCCGTAGTCCTGATCCAGGCGAGCCTCGTGGGCTGATTTGCCGAAGACCGTCACCTCTCCCGTAGTCGGGGCGAGCAAGTCACCGACCAGGCGCAAGAGAGTCGATTTGCCGCAACCTGAGGGGCCGATCAGCGATATGAACTCCCCGGCCTCAACGGTCAGATCGATGCCAGACAACGCCGCTACCTCGGAATCGCCCCCTTCATTGAAGACCTTGGCAACCCCATCTATGACGACCGCCTTTTCTGCCGGAACTGGATTACTCATGACGTGACCTCGCCGGTTCGCCGCACCGCGATCCATTCGACCAGAGAAACCAGTCCGAAAACCAGGAGACCTAGCACCGCCGCGCCAATCACGGACGCGTAGAGCCGCTCAGGCGAGACGGCGTATCGTTGCGCGTATTCAAGGATTGCCCGTCCCAGACCGGTCTTGGTACCGATGGAGATCTCACCGACGATCGACCCAACGACACTGAGCGTTGCTGCAATCTTCAATGCAGGGAACAGATAGACGCGTGCAGCAGGAAGCCTCAATTTGACCAGGACTGTCCACCAGGGAGCTGCGTAGGAACGCATTAGCTCCACGTGGTCCGAATCTGGAGACTGCAGGCCCCGAAGCGCGCTGACGGCGACTGGGAAAAACGTTAGGTAAGCAGCGATCAGTGAGATCGAGAGCATGTCGGGTAGATCCTGTTGGCGCCCCCAGGTCACCACGATCGGTGCTAGAGCGATCAGTGGAATCGTCTGGGACACGTTGATCCATGGAAGCAAACCACGCTCGGCAACCCGCCAACGCAGCATCAGGATGGCCAAACCGAGGCCAACTGTCAGACCGAGAGTGAACCCGATTGCCGCCTCCTGAAGAGTGAACCAACCCTTCTTCAGTAGAAATAGGTATAGCGGCAACCGGGCCCGGCCATCTCGGACCTCTTCGAACAGTTCGTCGGCGATGTCCATTGCGTGAGGCATGGTGAGGTCATCGGTTGACGCTGGGAGGTCGATTGAGGTACCGGGCCAATAGTCACCAGTCTGTTGACCAACCCACTTGTAGCCCTCCCAGATACCGACCACGAGTAGCAGCGCTATGGCCGTCGCCACCACCACCCTCAGGATCCGACCGCCCTTCACGACCTGTCCCCGATGCAGAGGGTCCGACCATCAGCAGGTTCATTGCCACCCCGGTCTGCGCACTCCGACAAGCAACCAGCCCTGGGCCTCATGGTTCAGCCATCCGCCGATTCGCCGTCGGGTGGACTCCCGGGTGCAAACCGGCGCTGCCTCTCCATCAAGCTGCACCAGTCCCAATTGGCTCCCCCCAGGGAGTCGACGTCTGCCAGGAACTGGCCGACCAGTGCCGTGACCGGTAGCGAGACGTTCATCGAGGATGCCTCATCGAGGACGAGCCCGATGTCCTTTCGCATCAGGGTGGTGGAGAAGCCGAAGTCGTAGTCCCCTTCCAGCATCTTCTCGGCCCGGTTCTCCATCTGCCACGACGTAGAGGAGCCCTGCAACATGGCCTCGACCACGTTCTCGACGTCCAGCCCCGCCCTGGATGCGAAGTCGAGACCCTCGGCGAGTGCCTGGCATAGCCCGACCACGCAGATCTGGTTCGTCATCTTGGTCAGTTGCCCCGCACCCGGACCACCCATCCGCCTAATTCGCGACGCGTACGACCCGACCACCGGCTCGGCCCTTGCGAAGGCGCCCTCGTCGCCGCCGACCATCACCGTGAGGACACCCTTCCGTGCACCGTCGACCCCGCCGGAGACGGGGGCGTCCAGGAAATACGCGTCAGCCGCAGAGACGCTCGCATTGACAGTCCGGGCCAGCCGGGCTGAGACGGTCGAGTGGTCAACCCAGACGGCCCCAGCCGCGATGGTGGGCACCAGTTCGTCGGCCACGACCTGTAACTCCTGGTCGGCAGGAAGGGAGGTGATGATGAACTCCGCGCCGGTGACCGCAGATGTCACGGAGTCGGCCACCTCACCACTGTTTTCATCCGCCCACCTGCTCGCCAGACCGTCGACTACGTCGAACACAACGAGTTCATCGACCGCAGCGCTCTCGGACAGATGGGCGGCCAGGTGCCAGCCCATGCGTCCGAGGCCCAGGACTGCGATCCTCACGCTGGTACTCCGGGACCACCCCGATCGGCCAGGCTGAAGCCACCGGCCAGGCGGGCATCGACCCTGCCGCCAACCGCCATGGCCAGGATCAGCACCAGTTCATCGGGACGTGGAGCGTCAGGCACTCCGACCTCTATCGCGTCGTAGTGGCTTCCGACATAGGACCATTCGAGGTGCGTCAGGGGCACGTCCAGCCTTGCTCCGAGCGGGCCCACCTTCTTGGTCGACGGAACGATGGCTTCACCCTTGCCTAGGGCTGCCCGCATCCCCCCGCCCCCCGGTATGTGCCACATCGCACCATGCTCAATCTCCCCTGCCGCTCCGACAATCGCCCCCTTGCCATAGCTGTCGATCTCGTCTCGGGCACCCCCCAGGTGGCTGATGAGTAGTTCGCCGAGGTGTTCTCCCAGTTCACGTAGCTCCTCCACTGCCGGGCTGAGGTCGTCCACGTAGCCGCCTACGAACGGGTTGCTCACGACTACGGCCACCGCTCCCTTCAGGGCAGGGCGGGCGGGCTGCGGCCCGAAGTCGTGGTAGATCTCCTCGATGGCCACGCAGGTCTTTCGTTGGACGAACAGCGGGGCCGTCATGTCGTCCGGGGCCGACGCCTGAGCCGGGTCCTGCCCGGCACTCCCGGTAGGTCAGTCACCATCTCGATCTCCAGTCAGTCGCTCATGGTGGGGAGGATTCCCCGCCCGTATGCATCGAGGGTCTCATCCTGCTGGTCGTGCATGAGGTAAATGGCAAACTGGTCCACCCCGAGGGCCTCCAGTTCCCGGAGGCGTTGCACATGGGCCGCCTCGTCCCCCAATATGCAGAAGCGGTCGATGATCTCGTCTGGTACGAAGTCGGTGTGCTCGTTACCGGTGCGACCGTGCTCGGCGTAGTCGTATCCCTGACGGCCCTTGATGTAGTCGGTGAGTGCGCCAGGCACCGTTGATCCGTCGGCGCCGTATCGCCCGACGAGGTCGGCCACGTGGTTGCCTACCATCCCGCCGAACCAGCGCACCTGGTCGCGTTGGTGGGCGATGTCTTCTCCGACATAGGCCGGGGCCACCACGGTGATGGTCAGCGACTCGGGGTCCCGACCAGCGGCAGCGGCCGACTTCCGGACCGCGGCAATGGTCCATTCGGCGATCTGTGGGTCAGCCAACTGCAGCACGAATCCGTCGGCCTTACGGCCGCACAGGTCCAGCGCCTTGGGTCCGTAGGCGGCCATCCACATGGGGAGCGAACCGTCGTGGCGCCACGGAAAGGTCTGGGTGGTGCCGTTGTACTCGACGGTGTCGCCCTCGGCCAGACCCTTGATCACCGCCATGGACTCCTCGAGGGTGGCCAGGTTGCAGGGTTTGTTCCCTATGACCCGCATGGCCGAATCGCCGCGACCGATGCCGCACACTGTGCGCTCGCCGTACATGTCGTTGAGGGTTGCGAACAGCGAGGCAATGACCGTCCAGTCGCGGGTCCCCGGGTTGGTCACCATGGGGCCGACCACCATCTTCTCCGTAGCGGCCAGCATGGCGCTGTAGATCACGAACGGTTCCTGCCAGAGGACATGGCTGTCGAAGGTGTATGCGTGGGTGAAGCCCAGGACTTCAGCCCGGGCGGCCAGTTCCACGACCCTCGAGGCAGGGGGGTCGGTCTGCATGACCACTCCGAACTCCATCAGCTTCGCCGTCCCATCAGTCGTTACGAGGAAAGCCGAGGTCGACGCCGTTGGTCGACGGATCAGGCCACCGGCTGGTGACCACCTTGGGCCGGGTGTAGAAACGCAGTCCCTCCGGCCCATAGATGGTGTGATCGCCGAACGCCGAATCGTTCCATCCGCCGAACGAGTGGTACCCCACCGGCACCGGGATGGGCACGTTGATGCCGACCATGCCCGCGTCGGCGTCCTGCTGGAACTGCCGGGCCGCACCGCCGTCACGGGTGAAAATGGCAGCCCCGTTGCCGAAAGGATTGTCCCGGATCATCTGGGCGCCCTCGGCGTACGAGTCGGCCCGCACCACCGACAGCACCGGCCCGAAGATCTCGTCGGTGTAGACGGTCATGTCGGTGGTGACGTGGTCGAGCAGCGAGACTCCCAGGAAGAAGCCGTCGCCTTCGAACGCTTGGTCACGACCGTCGACGACCACCTGGCAGCCTGCTTCGGCGCCGGCCTGGATGTAGCCGGCAACCCGGTCCCGGGCCTCCCGAGTGATCAGCGGGCCCATCTCCGATGAGGGGTCGCTCGCCGCACCGATGACCAGCTTTTCCATGCGGACCCGGATGGCCTCGACCAGTTGGTCGCCTACATCCCCCACGGCGACGACCACTGAGATGGCCATGCACCGCTCCCCAGCCGAGCCATAGGCCGCCGACACCGCCGCATCGGCCGCCATGTCGATGTCCGCGTCGGGGAGCACGACCATGTGGTTCTTGGCGCCGCCCATGGCCTGAGCCCGCTTGCCGTTGGCGGTCGCCGAGGCGTACACGTACCGGGCGATCGGCGTTGACCCGACGAAGCTCACCGCCTTCACGTCAGGATGCTCGACGAGGCAGTCCACGGCCACCTTGTCGCCGTTGACCACGTTCAGCACGCCCGGGGGGAAGCCGGCTTCCTGGAAGAGTTCAGCGACGAACAGCGGTGCGGACGGATCCCGCTCGGATGGCTTGAGGATGAAGGTGTTCCCGCAGGCAATGGCGTTGGGGAACATCCACAAGGGGACCATGGCCGGGAAGTTGAACGGCGTGATGCCGGCCACCACGCCAAGGGGCCGGCGCACGGTGTAGACGTCCACCCCGGTGCTAGCGCCCTCGCTGTGGAAGCCCTTGAGCGCATCGGCTATGCCGCAGGCGAACTCCACATTCTCGATGCCCCGGGCCACCTCGCCGCGGGCGTCGTCCAGAACCTTTCCGTGCTCGGCCGACAAACGTGCCGCCACCTCGTCGGCGTTGGCCACCAACAGGTTGCGGAACTCGTACATCAACTTGGTACGGCGGGCGAGCGACACTTCGCCCCATCCGTCGAAGGCACCTCGAGCCGAGGTGACCGCGGCATCCACCTCGGCCGACGACGCCAGAGCGACCGTCCCGGTCTGTTGGCCAGTGGCCGGATCGAACACCGGACCGACATTGCCGGACGTGGACGCCACGGACCGGCCGTCGATCAAGTGCTGGATCTCGTTCATCGATCTCTCCTTCGGGAGCGGGGCCGGTCAGGGCCACCGGCAACTGGTGTCGACTCGGGCCTACTGGAGATAGGTCGACAGGCCGCGTCGGAGATAGGCCCCGTGACCCTTCTCGCCGTGGTACGTGTCGTCCTCGATCAGAACCCGCCCCTTGGACATAACGGTGTCGACCTTTCCGTCGATCGTGTACCCCTCGTAGGCCGAGTAGTCCATGCTCATGTGATGGGTGTCGACCGAGATCTCGGTCTTGGCCGCAGGGTCGTACAGCACGATGTCAGCATCCGAACCGGGGGCGATCACACCCTTCTGCGGATAGAGACCGAACATGCGGGCCGGCGTGGTCGAACACGTCTCCACCCACCGCTCCAGACTGAGCTCACCCATGGCTACCCCCTGGTAGATGAGGTCCATCCGGTGCTCGACACCGCCGATCCCGTTGGGGATGGCCCGGAAGTCGTCCTTCCCGAGCTCCTTCTGGTCCTTCATGCAGAACGGGCAGTGGTCGGTGGCCACGATGGCCAGGTCGTTGGTCCGCAGGCCCCGCCACAGGTCTTTGTGGTGGGTGTGCTCCTTGGTCCGGAGGGGGGGCGAGCAGACGTAGCCAGCGCCGGCGAAACCGGGGGCCCCGAGGTGGTCCTCCAGGTTGAGGTAGAGGTACTGGGGGCAGGTCTCGGCGAACACGTTGTGCCCGGCGTCTCGGGCCTCGGCCACCCGCTCGAGGGCCTCGCTGGCCGAGAGATGGACAAAGTAGACGGGTGCTCCGGCCACTAGGGCCAACTGGATAGCCCGGTTGGTGGCCTCACCCTCCATACGAGAGGGCCGGGTGATGCCGTGGTACACGGGATCGGTCTGGCCCCGGGCGGCCGCCTGCTCGGCCAGCACGTCGATGGCGATGCCGTTCTCGGCGTGCATGGTGATCAGCGCGCCGTTGTTAGCCGCCTTCTGCATAGCCCGCAGGATCTGGCCGTCGTCGCTATAGAAGACGCCCGGGTAGGCCATGAACAGCTTGAAGCTGGTGATGCCCTCGTCTACCAGCGAGTCCATCTCCTTGAGGGCCGCGTCGTCAACGCCACCCATGATCATGTGGAAGGCGTAGTCCACGGCGCATTCACCCTCCGCTTTGGAATGCCAGAGGTCGAGACAGTCGCGGACGTTTTCGCCGGTCTTCTGGACGGCAAAGTCGATGATGGTGGTCGTACCACCCCATGCTGCGGCCCGGGTGCCGATCTCGAAGGTGTCACTGGCGAATGTGCCTCCAAACGGGAGTTCCATGTGGGTGTGGCAGTCGATACCTCCAGGCACCACGTACTTACCGGTGGCGTCGATGACTCGGTCCGCGCCCGACTCGGCGGCCTGTGCCGGTGCAGAGCCCGGGGCCATCACTGCGACGATGGCAGTCCCGTCGACCAGCACCTCGGCGGCATGGCGTCCTGTGGCGCTGACCACGGTCCCGTTCTTTATGAGTGTCGTCATGTTCTTCCCCCTTTAGTCCCCGTTACAACCTCTGACCGTCCGGACGTTCAGCCCAGGCGTTCGATGATCCCGGCTAGCACCGTTCCGGCCTCGTCGATCTCCTCTTCGGTGACCGTCATCGGCGGCGCGATGCGCAGCACGTTTCCGTACAACCCACCCTTGCCGATTAGAAGGCCGGCTGCACGTGCCTCCTCCATGATCCGTCCGGCGGCCACGGCATCGGGTTCGATGGTCCCGGGCTGAACCGTCTCCAACGCACGCATCAGACCCTTGCCCCGTAGTTCAGCGACTGCCTCCGAGGCGTCGACGGCGGGCTGCAGGTGCCCAACTAGACGCTCACCCATGCGAAGCGCGTGGCCCTGTATGTCGTGCTCGAGCATGTACCGGATTGTCGCCAAGGCACCGACACTGCTTAGGGGGTTCCCACCAAAGGTGGACAGGGAGTTGCCCGGTAGCGAGTCCATCAAGTCTGCGCTTGCCACCAAGCCACCGAGTGAAAGTCCGTTGGCGACACCCTTGGCGAAGGTCAGGACGTCGGGCACGATGCCGTGGGCTTGGTATCCCCAGAAGTGCTCGCCGGTCCGGCCCCAGCCGGTCTGGACTTCATCGGAGATGAAGAGCACACCACGGTTTTCGAGTTCTTTCTTCATAGCCCCGAAGAAGCCGTCGGGGGGCGTGGCGAATCCGCCGACGCCCTGGATGGGCTCGGCGATCATGGCCGCCACGTCGCCCGAGGTCATCATGTCGAAGACTTGGGTGAGGTCGTCGACGCAGGCGGCCGTGTAGTCCTCGTCGTCGAGGTGGCGGAACGGGCTGCGCAGCCGGTAGCCGCCGTGCACGTAGTTGACCGACATCCCGCTGACGCTGGTCGGCGACCAGGACCTCTGGGCTGTGATGGCAATCGTGGTGAACGAACGTCCGTGATAGCTGTTGCGCATGGCCAGGATCTGGTTTGACCGTCGAGCCGCCGTCGCCAACATGAGGGCGGCATCGTTGGCCTCTGTACCCGACGTGGTGAAGAACACCTTGGCGTCGGGGATGCCCGACAGCCTGGCAATCTCTTCGGCCAACTCGATCATGCACCCCGATAGGTAGAGCGTCGAAGTGTGGAACGTCTTAGGTGCCTGCTCCTGTACGGCCTTGGTGACCTCAGGGATGTTGTAGCCAAGGCTGGTGGTGAGGATCCCGCCGAAGAAGTCGAGGTAGCGGTTTCCCTCGACGTCATAGACATGGCGTCCCTCTCCCCGGTCAAATGAGATCGGAGGGTCGTAATAGAGCGCCAGCCAGTTCGGCAGGACGGCCCGGTGCCTCTCGAGTAGTTCGGCGTTGGTGGTCATCGCGTCTCCCGCGGTGTGATTGGGCCCCTCGGGGCTAGATCGCTTCAGGCCTGTGTTAGCGGGTCGTACATGTCAGGACGACGGTCCCGGTAGAAGGCCCACTGGTTACGTACCTCATCAACCAGTTCCAAATCGAGGTCGCGCACGATCAGTTCCTCGTCCTGGTCGGAGCAGACGTCGCCCACGAACTGTCCGCGGGGGTCCACGAAGTAGGTAGTGCCGTAGAAGTCGTTGTCACCCAGATCCTCGACCCCGACCCTGTTGCTCGCGCCGACGTAGTACATGTTGGCCACCGCCGAGGCGGGTTGCTCGAGTTTCCAGAGGTAGGAGGACAGGCCGCGACTGGTGGCCGACGGGTTGAAGACCATCTGGGCTCCATTGAGGCCAAGCGCCCGCCATCCCTCAGGGAAGTGGCGGTCGTAGCAGATGTATATGCCGACCCGACCGACGGCGGTCTCGAACACGGGGTACCCGAGGTTCCCGGGGCGGAAGTAGAACTTCTCCCAGAAGCCCTTGACCTGGGGGAGATGGGTCTTGCGGTACTTGCCGAGGTAGGTGCCATCAGCGTCGATGATGGCCGCCGTGTTGTAGAGGAACCCCTCCTGCTCCTTTTCGTACATCGGCAAGACGAGCACCATGCCATGCTTGGCTGCCAATTCTTGGAAACGCTTCGTAGTCGGGCCGTCGGGGATGGCCTCGGCGTAGTCGTAGAAGGCGGCGTCTTGGACCTGACAGAAATAGGGACCGTAGAAGAGTTCCTGGAAGCACATGACCCGAGCGCCGGCCTCAGCGGCCTCAGCCAGGTACTTCTCGTGGAGTTCGATCATCGACTCCTTGTCACCGGTCCAGCCCGTCTGGACCATCGCTGCCCGTACTTCGCTCGCCACCTTCGCCTCCTACATCCTCAGTGTCCATGCCGACGCCACCTCCTCAAGGTCGGAGCGGAACTTGCCGGACCGGCCCTTGCAGCGCGTCGCGGCGGCCGACAGTAGTGGCAACCTGAACAGATGGTCGGACCCGGGGAAACGTTGGACGATATGGATGGGCTCCTCGACTGGCCCGCCCTGCAGGCCTGGCTCGCTAGAAGCCCAGCGCCGGGCAATGGTGCGGTGGTGGCCTTCCGGGAACTGGCGGGCGGCACCCAGAACCACCTCTTCCACCTCACCCGCGAGGATGGGACGGCGATGGTCCTTCGACGGCCGCCCCGACATCCCCGGCCGAACAGTGACGAGACGATGCTCCGGGAGGCTCGGGTGCTGGCCGCCCTGTCGGGAAGCGATGTCCCCCACCCAGCGTTTTACGCTGTGTGCGACGACCCGTCGGTGATCGGAACGTGCTTTCACCTCGGCGAGGTCATCGACGGCTTCAACCCTGGGTCAGGCCTGGAAGGACGATACGACGACCCGCGCTGGCAGCATGAGTTTGGCCTGTCGATGGTCGACTCCATCGCCGCGCTGGCCGTCGTGGAGCCGTCGACTGTTGGG
>Ga0208765_1002419_pt1 | contig 10418 bp, 8 predicted proteins | sample ETNtaG_2_FD_185783 | JGI IMG/M metagenome (GOLD analysis project Ga0208765, IMG submission 185783) | Marine microbial and viral communities from oxygen minimum zone, Eastern Pacific Ocean - ETNP201406SV203 (SPAdes) (version 2) | ecosystem: Environmental > Aquatic > Marine > Oceanic ... | reverse complement strand
TCCGGCCGCCGCCGCACCCCGTGACCAGGATCGCATGGCCCAAGCCCTCTACGACTTGCGAGGGCGTGGCCAGTGGCCGGTCTGCGGTCGCTACCTACCCTGACCGACCTCGTCGGGCCTCCGTTGTGACCCTCACCCGGACCGAGGTCCGAGAGTTACTGGACCGGCACGGCATCCGGCCTAAGCGGTCCCTGGGTCAGAACTTCGTCGTCGAACCCAACACGGTGCGCCGGATCGTTGAGTTGGCGGCCGTGGGTCCAGGCGACCGAGTGTTGGAGATAGGACCCGGTGTCGGGTCCCTAACCCTGGCTCTGGCCGAGGCCGGGGTAGCGGTGACCGCCGTTGAGATCGACGATGCGCTAGTAGATGTGCTGGCCGAGACCACCGCTGGCCACGACGTGGTCGTAGTGCACGCCGACGCTATGGCCGTGGACTGGTCGGACCTACTGGGTAACGACCAGTGGACACTGGTGGCCAACCTGCCGTACAACGTGTCGGTGCCGTTGGTTTGCGACCTTCTGGACGGTGTCCCGGCGATCCGGCGCATGGTGGTGATGGTCCAGAAGGAGGTGGCTGAACGGCTGGTGGCCGGGCCAGGCGATAGTTCCTACGGTCTCCCATCGGTGAAGGTGGCGTACCACGCCACCGGGCAGATGGTGGGACGGGTCCCACCATCTGTGTTCTTGCCCCGGCCCCGGGTGGACTCGGCACTAGTTGAATTGGTGCGTCGGGCGGCACCGACCGTGGATGCAGATCCGGAGGTCCTGTTCGATCTAGTTCGGGCCGGTTTCAGACAGCGTCGCAAGATGCTGCGACGCTCGCTGTCCGGTTCGGTCGACGAGGCGGCATTCGCGACGTCTGGGGTGGCGCCGACCGCCCGGGCCGAGGAGTTAGGGCTGGATGGATGGGCGGCGCTGGCTGCTGCAGTGGCAGGAGCGTCATGACCGTTACCTACCTGTCGGCACCGGCCAAGTTGACACTGTCGCTGAGCGTGGTGGGAGTCCGACACGACGGCTACCACCTGGTGGACGCCGAGATGGTCGCTGTGAACCTGACCGATGGGCTGGAGGTGTCAGACGGTGATGGTCTTGAGGTCATGGCTGTCGATGGCGGATTAGAGGTCCTCGAGGACGGAGAGAACCTGGTAGCTCGGGCCCTGCGCCTCGTTGGCAGGAAAGTTCACGTGATGGTCCACAAGTCGATTCCCGCCGGGGCCGGCTTAGGGGGTGGCTCGGCGGACGCCGCAGCGATCCTGCGGTGGGCCGGCTGGGACGACGTGGCCGGCTCCGTGGTCCTCGGGGCTGACGTGCCGTTCTGCCTGGTCGGGGGTCGTGCCCGGGTGACCGGCATCGGTGAAGTAGTGGAGTCGTTGCCGTTCGAGGAGCAGGTGTTCACCCTGCTGACTCCGCCGGTCGGGTGTCCCACGCCGGACGTCTACCGCCGATGGGACGAGATGGGCGGCCCGATCGGCGAGCACGGCAACGATCTGGAGCCGGCAGCCGTCGACCTGGTGCCCGCCCTGGCGCGGTGGCGCGACGAGTTGGGGGACGCGGCGGGTAGTCGGCCGAAACTTGCCGGAAGCGGGAGTACCTGGTTCGTGGAGGGGGAGTATCCGGGGGAGGGGCGGCGAGTCGTTCGGACCCTGCCGTCGGCCTGAGACCGGCCTACTTGCCCCGCATCCGCTGGGCGCGGGTGCGCTTGAGCATCTTGCGGTGCTTTTTCTTGCGCATGCGCTTACGGCGCTTTTTGATCAGAGATCCCATGACGGGCGGCAGGCTAACCGGGTGCCGGCCTGTTGCCCCCGTTTAGAACGGAAGACGGGAGACAGGCTTCCAGAAGGTCTCGACGGTACGGCCACTACGCTCGGTCGGGCATGCGCAGTGTCCGGTAGTTCAACTGGCAGAACGCCTGACTTTGGATCAGGAGGTTGGAGGTTCGAGCCCTCCCCGGACAGCGAGTCACGCCTGCCCGGGTGGCACTTCCTTTGGAGTCCTTGACTCGCGCTGTCGCTAGGAGCCTGAGCAGTAGTTGCTACTCAGGACTCGACTATGTCTAGCGACCCAAGACTCTTCCAAGGCGACCCCGGAACTAGCGTGCGCCAGTGCCAAAGTTTGCTCCTGAAACGTTCCCCCGACCGGTCAACTCGCAGATCCTCTCTGCCTTCGAGAACGTGTGGGACGGATTGGCAGTTGCCGGAACGTGGTGGACGGCCACGGAACGGGTGGCCATCGTGGCGGCGACCCGAAGGTCACTGCCGCTTCCCCTGGGAGAGGCTGCTCCCGATATTGCTGGACTCTCCGACGCTGCTGGTTCCGACGGCCTATCACCGTTGACCTATGAGGTCGTCCGGCGTCTAACTGTCGACGCGGGACGCATCACCCGGGATTGGGCTACCGCAGCCATTGACCGGATGGGCCCAGGCCGTTACGTAGAGACGGTCGCGCTGGTCGTCCAGACGATCCCCATCGACTTGCTCTGCGACCTATTGGGCAGACCACGCCAAGATCTGCCGGTTCCCGGAACAGGCGAACCCTCCCGCCGCGTGCCCGACGGTCTCGGCCAGGAGGGAGCCTTCGTGCCCTGGACCGTCGATGGCTGGTTAGGACCCAACGTGGCCCGCGCGTTGTCGTTCGTACCGGAAGACAACGCACGGCGTATGGGAATCGTCATGAGTATGTACAGCGGTGAACACTTCGAGGAGATGGTTTGGCGCCACCGGGCCCTCAGCCGCCCGCAGGTCGAACTGGTCGCCGCCCGGACGTCGGCCGTCAACGAATGCTTCTACTGAACATCGGCCCACGTGATGCTGCTCCGTGCGAGTAGTGACGCGATTGACGCCGGCGCCGACCTCCACGGGGCGGTCGGCGGGGCAACGGGGAGCGTCCCCCACGGAGGGCTACTCATGGCGTATGCCGAGGCAGCTAACCGTGACCCGGAAGCAGCTCGGGCCTTGGACGGCGAAGTGATCGCTGCCATAGGGGAGGCCGGCTTGGTTGACGCCGCTGTGACCGTGGCCGTCTTCAACGGCCTAGTCCGATCAGCCGATGGCATCGGAATACCGCTAGATGACAGCATGCTGGCCGCTACCGCTGAAGCACGGGCCGTACTTGGACTTGACGGATTTGTCGGAGCGGCCAACAACCTCTGCTAACAGCTGGAGAACTCCACGGGGCATCTAGGTCTCTTTCCGAAGCGACATTCCCGCAGGTCAGCGGACACCGTCGTACACCGCCGAGATCTGTCCGGTACGACGGAAAACGATCTGGAAGAGCTGCAGGTTCCGGATCCGGAATGACGCTGCCGATGACAGCAGGTAGTAGCGCCAGGTCCGGCGGAACCGCTCGTCGTAGTGGGGGATCTCCTCCCAGCGGGCCTCGATGTTGGCGTGCCAGGCCAGGAGCGTCCGGTCGTAGTCGGGACCCAGGTTCTGGACGTCCTCAACAGCCCATCTCGGCTGGGACGCCCCGGCGATCTGGTGGAGAGACGGCACCACACCCCCGGGGAAGATGTACCGGTCAAACCATGCGTCAACCGACTGCGTCGACTCGTTTGATCCGATGGTGTGGTGCAGCATTAGGCCGTCGGGCTCCAGCAGGTCCCCACACCGCTCGAAGAACGCCCCATAGTTTCTGGGGCCCACGTGCTCCATCATCCCGATACTCACGATCCGGTCGTAGGTGCCGGCCACCTCCCGATAGTCCTGCTGGCGAAACTCAATTGGGAGATCTCCGGCCCGTTTCCGGGCCTCGTCTACCTGCTCGGCTGCCGGGCTAACGCCGACGACGACCGCCCCGTAGTGGGTGGCGGCATGGCGGGCGAAACCGCCCCAACCACAACCGATGTCCAGGACTCGCATCCCCGCCTCCAGGTGCAGTTTCTGGCAGACCAGGTCCAACTTCGCCGCCTGGGCGGCTTCAAGGCCGTCGGCCCCGTCCCACCGAGCGCAGCTATAGACCATCTCCGGTCCGAGCATCCGCAGGTACAGGTCGTTGCCGATGTCGTAGTGGGCCCGGGCGTTGTGTCCCGCCCGGCGGACCGTCTGGCGGTTCACGAGATTCGAACGCAATACGTTCAGGAGTAGCGCCGGACTAGCTCGGATGGCAGACCTCAGGTCGGCGGTCAGCACCCGGACCAAGAACTCGTCGACCCGGATGGCATCCCACCAGCCCTCCTGGTAGGTCTCGCCGAGGCCTAGTTCCCGATCCCGCAGGACGCGACGCCAGAACCGGTCGTCGTGGACCTGGATGTCGTAGGGCTGGTTGCCGCCGACGGTCACTCCGGCGCCGTCGAGCAGCACTCTGCCCTGCTCGGTGAGGCTGGCCACGGGTCCCCCGATGCGGTTTGTGCGGCGGCCGAATGGTAGCCGGGTCGATACATGAGATAGTCCGTGGAGGACGAAGGGCAGGAGTAGCCCGAGAGGAGGGCCAGATGACGCCGGACGAACTGAAGGGGCGGATCGCTGAGGACGGCGTGGAGTTCCTCTACGCCATGTTCGTGGAGATGCACGGCAAGCCGTGCGCCAAACTGGTGCCGGTCAGCGCAATTGACGACCTGCTCGAGGTGGGAGCGGGGTTCGCTGGATTCGCCGCGGGACCCATGAGTCAGACCCCGGCCGACCCGGACATCCTGGCTATTCCCGATCCGGGCTCCTACACGCGGCTTCCCTGGCAGCCCAACGTTGCTGCCCTGCAGTGTGATGCCACGGTGGAAGGAGAGCTCTGGCCGTACGCCCCCCGGGTGATCCTCCGGCGGGCCATGGAACGGGCTGCTGAGCAGAACCTTGTCCTCAAGGCGGGCGTCGAGGTGGAGTACTCGTTGCTCCACCGCAACGAGGACGGATCCTTACGGCCGGCCGACGAGCGGGACACCTCGACTCTGCCGTGCTACGACGCCCGGGGCCTGACCACGGCGCTGGATCACCTGACCACGGTGTCGCGCCACATGGATGCCATGGGGTGGGGCAACTACGCCAATGACCACGAGGATGCCAACGGCCAGTTCGAGCAGAATTTTCAGTACGCCGACGCCCTCACCACCTCGGATCGCCTCATCCTGCTCCGCCTTATGCTCCACACCCTGGCTCGTCGCCAGGGCCTGTATGCCACGGTCATGCCTAAGCCGTTCGCTGACAAGACTGGCAACGGGCTCCACACCCACCTCAGCCTCTGGACCGCCGACTCCGACGAACCACTGTTTCACGACGACGAAGATGCCCGCGGACTTGGACTAAGTGAGCTGGCCTACCGGTTCATTGCCGGCATCCTCGACCACGCCCAGGGCCTGACGGCCATCGTCTGCCCAACCGTCAACTCGTTCAAGCGGATCGGCGTTGGGCCACCTGACTCAGGAGCCACCTGGGCGCCCGCCTACGTGGCTTACGGCGGAAACAACCGGACGCAGATGATCCGCGTTCCGGAAGGTGGCCGTATCGAAGTTCGGGCCCCCGACGGATCGGCCAACCCGTACCTGGCCTTCACCGCACTGTTGAGCGCAGGCCTGGATGGCGTGGCCCGTCAGGCCGACCCCGGTGACCCGAACGGCGACAACCTTTTCTCTCTGGGACTCGACGAGATCGCCGCCCGGGGCATCAGCGCCCTGCCGCCGACGCTGCTGCACGCCTGCGATGACCTGGTGGCCGACGATGTGCTGCGGGCCGGATTTGGTGCGGGTCGGGACGGCGACTATGTGGACTATTTCGCTTCGGTGAAGCGGACCGAGTTTCGGACGATCACCGACCGGGTGACGGAGGCCGAACTCGACGCCTATCTGACGCTCGTGTAATAGGTCCGTCGGTCAGACCATTTCGGCCCACTGGCCGTCGATCCACTGGTCGCGCAGCACGAACTTCTGAATTTTGCCGCTGCCGGTCAGCGGGAACTCGTTTACCTCGAACCAGAGTTTCGGTGTCTTGTGGGGTGCTAGGTGCTCCCGCAGGTATGCGAAGAGTTCGCCCTTGTCGATGGTCTGACGGGGGGCTGGTCGGACGAAGGCGGCTACCACTTCGCCCCACCGGTCGTCGGGCAGTCCAACCACGGCTACCTCGGCCACCGTGTCGTGGGCGAACAGAAGCTCCTCCAACTCCCGGGGATAGATGTTTTCCCCACCCCGGATGATCATGTCCTTGAGCCGACCTTCGATGGAGAGGTAGCCCCGCTCGTCCATGGCCGCCAGGTCGCCGGTATGGAGCCACCCGTCGGCGTCGATGGTTTCGGCGGTGGCGTCCGGCATTTCGTAGTAACCGTGCATCACTAGGTAGCCACGGGCGCAGTATTCGCCGGTGGTGCCCACCGGCACTATCTCGCCAGTATCCGGGTCGATGATCTTGACCTCCACGTGGGGCATCGGGGTTCCGATGGTGGTGGCCTTGTCCACGATGGTGTCGGTGGCGTGGGTCATCGACGAAACCGGCGAGAGCTCGGTTTGGCCGAACACGATGGTGAAAGGCGCTCCGAGTTCCTTCTCGAACCGTTCGACCAGCGGGGCCGGGACAGTCGAGCCGCCGGAGCAGATGGCCTCCACATGAGACAGGTCCCGGGAGGAGAAATCGGGGTGCTCGAGCATGGCCACCAGCATCGTGGGGACCCCCAGCATGGCCATTCCGCCGTAGGTGTCGAACAGTTCCAGCACCAGTCCTGGGTCGAAGGCCTCCACAAGGACCATGGTCACCCGCTTCGAGACACCGCTCAGGACGCCGAGCACGCAACCGCCGGTGTGGAACAGCGGCATGGTGCAGACCCACACCGCGCCGTCGCTGACACCCATTCGGTCTGCCGTGTGGGCTCCGTTGTTGACCAATCCCCGGTGGAACAGGAGGGCTCCCTTCGGGAAGCCGGTGGTGCCCGAGGTGTACTGGATCATGCACGGATCCAGGGGGTCGGGGTCCACGAGTTCGCCGTTCCAGGTGTCCCCGTCGGACAGGAAGTCCTCCCACTGGTCGAGGCGGATGATCTCCCGCAGGTCGGGACACTCGGGCTGCACCTCGGTGGCCGTGGCCAGCATGGGGTTGCCTCGAAACTCGGGGAGCACCATGAGCCCCGCCGAGCGTGACTGGGTCAGTACGTACTGGAGTTCGCGGGCCTGGAAGGCCGGGTTGACAGTCACCAGGATTACTCCGGCCATGGCACAGCCGAACTCCAGGATCATCCACTCGGGGACATTTGGCGCCCACACGGCTAGCCGCTCACCTGGTTCGAAGTGGGCCCGAATGGCCCGGGCGGCACGCTCGGCGTCGACCACCAGCTCGGCGTAGGTCCACTCCCGCCGGTCGGCCGGATCAGGAGTTCCGGCGATCAGGGCGATCCGTTCGGGGACCTGGTCAGCCACTTCGCGTAGCAGGCCACCGATGGTGAGGTCGCGGAGCTGGGGATCATCCGGCCCACTGCTGTGGGACAGGGTGAGGGTCATGGGGTTCGACGGTACCGCTCCTCGGGGATGTCTCGGGGGTCGAGGTTCGACACGGGGAATTGCGCGAGAGGTACCGGGGCGGGGATGCTGCGCGTCATGGCCCAACTGATCACCCTGGACCGGGAAACTCCGGTCGACGACCTGCTGGCTGTCCTGCACCGTGACGGGGGGGTGATTGTCCGAGATCTTCTAACCGACGATCAGCGTCAGGCCATCGTTGACGACCTCGCGCCGTCACTCGAGGCGACTGCCCCGGGCTCCCGGAGCGGACTCGAGCAATGGGAGTTGTTCCACGGTTCCCAGACCATCCGGTTCTGCGGCCTGGCCGCCCGCAGCCGGGCCTTCGTAGACCACGCCCTCCTTCACCCTCTGCTGTCCGAGGTGGTTGACCGTGAGTTGTTGTCTGGTTGTGCCGACTACTGGCTGAACACCGGTCAGGTCATGGCCGTCGGTCCCGGGGAGCGGGCCCAGTACCTGCACCGGGACGAGAACAACTGGCCGGAGGCTGTCAACTCTGAACGGGAGGTCACCATCAGCTGCATGTTCGCCCTTTCGGACTTCACCCAAGACAACGGTGCCACGGTGGTGGTGCCGGGCACGCAGGACCTGCCGCCCGGTCTGGTTCGGGGCTATGACGTTGCCGAAGCCGACCTGGCTTACGCCGAGATGCCGGCCGGTGCCGGGATGATCTACTCGGGAAAGGTGATCCACGGCGCAGGGTCCAACGCCACCGAGACGTGGCGTTACGGCATGCACGTCAGTTTCGTAGTCGGATGGTTGCGGCCCGAGGAAGCCAGTCCCCTGCAGGTGGATCGGGAGCGGGCCGCCGACCTACCCGAGCGGGCCCGCCAACTACTGGGTTGGTCTTCCTATCACTCAGAAAATGGTGGCCGGACGTGGTTGGTCGACTTCGAGGACGCGTCCCGTCTCTTCTCCTGAACCGTTACTCCAGGGTGGCGTAGGAACCGTCACCTGCTGGGTCAGCGTTGCCGCGTTCCCGGGTCTCGACGACGGCGTCGGAGAGGTCGGCCAGCCACTCGTTCACGGTCGGAACATTGCCAGCGCTGACTGTCAGGTGCAGGCCGTCCGGCGGGCCCTGCCTGTCGAGGTGCCAATGCCGGGCCGCTAGAGCTTCGCCCAGAGCCGGGATGTTGACTGGCTCGTCCGCCGTTGGGTCGGCGGTAATCGAGAGCAGGTGGTGTCGGGGGTCCCCGGGAACCGAGAGGCCGTCGACGGCTCGGACGCCGGCTCGGATGCGGTCAGCGGTCTCCAAGGTGGCTCGGACCAGCCGGCGGTAACCGTCGCGTCCCAGGTGGCGGACCACCGCCCAGGCGGCTGCCATGGGTAGGCCCGAGCGGGTGCCCTGCAGGTTCGGGGTGGCATAGCGGCCTCCCAGCCAGTCGTCAAAGACGAACGTCTGGTAGCGGCGCAGTTCCCTTGACCGGTGGAGGAGGACCGAGACGCCCTTGGGGGCGTATCCGAGCTTGTGAACGTCAGCCGAGATGGATGTCACGCCGTCGACGCCGAGGTCCCACGGCGGACTACCCCAAGCATCGGGGTCCTCGTCGGTGGCGAAGGGGAGGACAAACCCGCCCATGCAGGCGTCCACGTGACAGTTGGCGCCAACCGAGTCGGCCAATCCCGCCATCTCGGCCACCGGATCGACCACCCCCTGCGGGTACTGGGGGGCTGACGCCACGACCAGAGCGGTAGATGGTCCGATCGAGTCGGCTACTGCGTCTACGTCAGCTGTCCAGTCGTCGGTTACCGGGACGACCCGGGTTCGCAGCCCGAACAGGTGGGCGGCCTTGTGGAACGCTGCATGGGCGCTTCGTGCCAGCACGATCTCCGGGTCGACCACATTTCGCTCGGCCGCAGCACGTTCACGGGCTGCCTCTACGGCACACAGGATGCTCTCGGTGCCACCGCTGGTCAGAAACCCGGCTGTCTCCGGCGGGCCGTGGAGGAGATCGGCTGTCCAGGCGCAGAGTTCAGCCTGGATTTCGCCCAGCGAGGGGAAGGCAGAGGTGTTGAGAGCGTTTTCGTGGAGGAAGAGTCGTGCTGCCTCCTCAGCGACCTGGCGTACCTCCGGGCCACCGTCGAACACCAGGCCGAACGTGCGCCCCTCAGCCCACCGCACGTCTTTGCCCCGAAGGGCGTCCAGGTCCCGGACCACCTCATCAACCGGGGTTCCGGTAACCGGGAACGGTTGAATCGTGGAGGACGGCATCACCCGACAATAGGGTTTGTTCCGTGGGAAACCGGAAGACTGAGACTGGGGCTACCGACCTGTTCTCGTTTCCACATCCGGTGGATGAGGCCTGCCGGTACTTGTGGGGGATCCGCTGAGCCGAACCAGGCAACTTCTGGCCCTAGTGGCCGGCACCGGGACGGTGACCCTGTTTGCACTCGGGGTTGCGGCGGTGTCGGCCCAGTCTGACGTGGTTCCCGGAGCACCCACCTCTGTGGCCACCACTTCGTCGAACGCCGAGGCCACCGTTACGTGGTCGGTTCCGACCGCGAACGGAGGTACGGCGGTCACCGGATATTCCGTGGCATGGACCAGCAACGTCAGCCAGGGGATGACGTCCGGTTCGGCAAACGTCGCGGCCTCTGCCACTTCGTACCGCTTGACGGGCCTCCAGAACGGAGCCATCTACACGTTCACTGTTTCGGCGACCAACGCTGCCGGCACCGGTACCGCCTCAGCCTCGGTTGCCGCCATGCCTTACACACGGGCCGGGCCGCCGGCCAACCTGACAGCCGTCGCCTTGCCCGGAGGACAGGTCCACCTGAACTGGGCGCCTCCCGGCGACAACGGGGGAGCGACAGTCACCGGCTACCGGATCGAACGACGAGTGGACGGCGGCGAGTGGGCCGTCCTGGTTTCCGACACCGCGAACACGCTGACCTCCTACCTGGCGATCGGCCTCGATTCCGCCGTTTCGTATGATTTCCAGGTCTCAGCCGTGAACGCAGCCGGGATGGGCGCCATGTCCACCCCCTCACCAGCG
>Ga0208765_1002417_pt1 | contig 10422 bp, 7 predicted proteins | sample ETNtaG_2_FD_185783 | JGI IMG/M metagenome (GOLD analysis project Ga0208765, IMG submission 185783) | Marine microbial and viral communities from oxygen minimum zone, Eastern Pacific Ocean - ETNP201406SV203 (SPAdes) (version 2) | ecosystem: Environmental > Aquatic > Marine > Oceanic ... | reverse complement strand
TAATTGAACTTTTTTAGCCTGAACAATTGGATTTAAGATTGAGTAGTAAATGATTAAGAAAAAGACAATTGATCCAATTCCAATTCCAAATTTTATAAGAGTCTTTTTGTCAGCCATTGACAAAATCTTTGCTTTAATATCGTCAATTTTTAAATTTTTTAAATCCAAATCCATTAAACTTTACTTCCTAGTTTACAAATAATTCTAAAACCTTTTTGTGATTGTTGACCGGCTTTTCCCTTTGGCAATTTCATTGAAGATAATGAAGCTTGTCGAATCAATTTTTGTTTGCTTAAGTTGGCTATTAATTTTAATATATCTTGATCACTTGCTGCAAACCCCATAAGTTGTATCTGATTAGATCCATTAAAATCTACTCTTGTAAATCTTACTCGTTTAGGAACGCTTGAAGCAACTTGTGCAAGAATCCTATAGCTAAAATCTTTGTTAGACTTAATCGTTTTACTTAATTTTAAAGCTTTTGTCATTGCTCCCAATTCTTTCGCTACCGCAACTTTTTGTTTTGACTTGAGTGCATGATTAGCAACAATTTTATCGTAGTTAACTAATTTATTATTATAAGAATGAATATTCCAAAAAGATAAACCAAAAAGTAATACATAGATAACAGCAACTGCTGTGACCATACCTTTGAATGCAAAATTTGAAAAAGCTTTAAACTTTTTCTGTTTAATCATGCTTTGTCTGTTAGGTAATAGGTTGATATTTTTTACGGCCGTTACAAATTTATAATAACCAAAAACATCTAGTTTTCTAAATGCAAGTCCAATTGTTGTTGAAAGATAAGATCTGTTTGGTAAATTCACCAATGGCTCTATTTGCTTAGGAATTTTTAAACCATTTACCGGGTCAAATAAATTAACCCCGATGTTAAGTAAAAGTTTTCTAAAATTAATCAAATGTTCATTTATATTAGGTAAATTAGAAATTATCTTTATGTTCCTAATTCTTTTTTCGTACTTTGTCTCAAAATCTGCAACGGCTTGTTTTACTTGGGTTGTATATCTTCTAATTACATCTTTTCTCTCATCTATAACTTTTGATTCTAATAAAATTTTTCTATCCTGACTTCTTAAAAAAATATCTGTGATAATTGGATTATTTTTATATAAAATCATTAAATAATTTTCATCTAAACCGAATTCTAATACCGCTGTTAAATTTACATCATCTAAACTTCTTGAAATTTGATTAATTTGATCAACCGCTGACTTTACTGCAAAACATTTAACATCAATGATCACGGGATTAAGTCCGCTTTTTTTTATGATAGAAGTATAATTATTTATTTCTGATAACTTTGATGCAACAAACAAAATTTCCATTGTATTCTCTTTTTGATTCCTGTTAATTACTTGATGAAATACTGAATAATCATCCAAATTATCAGTTAATTGAATCAAATTTTCCCAAAGTGAATTAGTATCAATGGCTTTTCCTAATTCTTCATCAGACATCAATGGAGCTGTTACTACACGAACTATTGCGCTTGTTACCGGTATAGCAATAGCGGCATTAAAGGTTGTAATCTTGGTTTTTTGAAGGGCAATTGATAATTCTCCTCCCAACTTATCTGCGTGATCTAATATTTGCGCATCTTGTGGTAATTCGACAGGATGAATATAAAATTTTTCAAGAATCCACTGGTTTGATTTATTAAATGAAACTTGCGCTATTCTTATTTCTTTTGGAGTTATTTCTACACCCACAATTTCTTCTCCAGAAACACTTGCTTTACTAACTCTTGCCGTTAAAAATCTTTTTGCATTTTGTAAAAATTTATTTTTTCTTATATCTTTTACAACACCGGATGGCTGTCCCATTTTGCTAAAATTTGGTTTTGAAAATTTAATATTTTTTAATTTTTCAACAATGCTTGAAGTTGTTTTTGTTTTTTCTGGCTTTGAATCAACATTTTGGTTTACTACAGTAGATTTTGTAGTTTCTTCCTTTACAGAGCTTGTTTGTTCTGGTGATGGCGTTGGTTGTTCTGGTGATGGCGTTGGTTGTTCTGGTGATGGCGTTGGTTGTTCTGGTGATGGCGTTGGTTGTTCTGGTGATGGCGTTGGTTGTTCTGGTGTAACAGGTTGTTCTAAATTTTGTTTTTCTTTTTCTTTTTGTGCATGAATATCATCAAACCATTTTTCTAATATTGGTATTGCTTCTTCAAGGTTTGGTGTTCCTGATGAAGAAATTTTTTGTTTTCCATCGATATAAAGTCTACCAACCCAATTTTTTGATTTTAACTCACCTTTGTACTTATCTAGCCTTACGTATATATGTAGTCTGCCACCTTTTTTATGAATTACTTGACGTTCTCCCTTCTCTTCTTCACTTTTCTTGGTTTCTAGATTTTCTTGCTCCGAAATTGTTGGTTTTGTTTCATTAATTGCTTTAGATTCATCTAAAGGTTGTTTTTCACCTTCAGATTGTGTTTCATCAATCTTGATTTCTTCCTCTTTAGTTTTTTTATCTTTATCTTCTTCGTTCATTTCTATATATTAATAATATCTCTAACACAAAATTCGAATCATAGGTGTATCTCTAACACAAAATTGATATTAATAAAATTTCTATTTGTGTTAGACTGTAAAAAATATGTGATATTTTCTATTTATGCTAAAAAATCAACATAAATCAATGTTTTTAACTAATTTTGAATTATATATCCATATTTTCAATATTTTTGTGTTAGAGCTACCTAAAGTTGTGTTAGAGTCATAAAAATACTAAGCTTCATATCAAAAATATAAAAAAAGTTATATAAATCAACGTTTTTTGACTAATTTTGAATTACATGTCATATTTTCAATATTTTTGTGTTAGAGTTATCCAAAATTGTGTTAGAGATTTAATTTTAAAAAATATTATTTAAATTATAACTACATAAATAAGTATTTTTTATAAATTTCCTTATTTTATTGGACTTTTGTCACTACTCTCCTAAAAAATCTTAAAAACATTAGAAAAATACAATAAATGGCTAAAAGAGCACAAAACACGGGAATTTTCAGAAATTTCATTAAGTTTTAAACTAATTTACAACAAAAATACGCTAAATAACAGAAGGTTACAGTTTTTTAAGAGTTTTCATGAAAAATAGTAGTAAAATAGCTAATTCGTTGAAATTAGTTAATTTTTACTCCTTTGTTGAGGGTTTGAACCTTTAGTATCCTATTGTGTATACCAGCTCTCATCGTTTGTATTATATTTTTCGATTGTCACTGCACCAAATCTGGACCAACTAATACGAAATAAATTTTTTCCAACATCATCCGAAGCTTCATCGCCTGGGAGACCAGTTGTAATTGATATATTGCATATGCTACCTGATTCCGATCTAGGACAAATATGAAATCTTCCACTTTCTAAACCGTTAGCTCCGTAATAAGTATCATTTTTAGAAAAACAGACTGCTGCTATTGTTGTAATATCCACTGTGATATCATCGCTTTGATAAGAAGCAATTATTCCTGTTTCTGTTTCTGTTTCCTCATCTACAGTTTCATCGGTAGGAGTGTCTTCGGATTCATCAGTAGGAATGTCTGCGGGTTCATCAGTAGGTATCCAATAACTTTCATCGATCACACATTTTCCACTATTGCTTGCACCTACTCCCCATAGTGGATCTTCGATTTTCTTTCGTCCAACTTGTGCAGCTCCTAAGCCCCTTGTATTAAATGTTACAGAATCATCTTCTGGTTCAACTTCAAATTGAACATAGGTATATGCACCTCTCTGAACTTGAGTATTTATATCAGAAATTAAGCTTGTAACTTTTATTACTGCCTGTCTTACTTGGCGATCCTTTTGCCAAGATTGAAAGTTGGGATAAGCTGCTGCAGATAAAATTCCAATTAGTACCACAACAACTAAAAGTTCAAGGAGATTAAACCCTCTAATGTTCTTTTCCGGCCCCAGCATCTATCTTTCCGGATTTAACTAATGCTTCCAAAGATTTTTGCATTGTGATCATGCCATCACGCACAGAAGTTTGCATTACACTTGGAATCTGATGAATTTTTGCTTCTCGTATTAAATTTTGAATTGGCGGAGTACATTTCATAACTTCAAATGCCCCAACACGACTTAAACCATCTTTTGTTTTTAACAGTCTTTGAGTAACAACCATTTTTAATGAACTTGAAACTTGCGCACGAATTTGATCTTGCTGTTCAGCAGGAAAGACATCAATAATTCTATTTATTGTATTGGGTGCACCACTAGTATGCAGTGTGCCGAAAACTAAATGCCCTGTTTCAGCTGCTGTTAAAGCTAAGCTAACAGTTTCAAGATCACGCATCTCACCAACTAAAATAACATCGGGATCTTCACGAAGAGCAGCTTTTAAAGCGCTTGCAAAAGTTTCTGTTTGTTTACCTACTTCGCGATGTGAAACAATGCTTTTAACATCTTTATGAATAAATTCTACCGGGTCTTCAACGGTAATAATATTTGACGTTCTTGTTTTATTAATTTCATTAATGATTGCAGCAAGTGTAGTTGATTTTCCAGAACCTGTTGGACCCGTTACCAATACTAATCCTTTATGCATATTAACAATATCATAAAGAACTTGTGGTAAACTGAATTGAGACATTTCTGGAATTTTACTTTCTACTCTTCTAAGAACTGCTGCAGATCCATTTAAAGTTTTATAAAAATTTGCTCTAAATCTTAACCCGCCTATCGTTACCGCTGAATCTAGTTCATGAGTTTGTTGAAATTTTTTTATCTCTCTTTCATTGCAATTTGTAGTTAGCAAATCCTTTAGATCTTGTTCCTTAACTGTAGCCTCTTTAATAGCGTGAATTTCTCCAGTTTGCCTGTAAGCTAAAGGAGATCCAGCTCTTATGTGAAAATCTGAAATTTTCTTATTACTTTTTGCCAATTCTTCGAGCTTTTCAAGCATTATATTTTTACCCCCCTAAAACCCTTTATTTATATATGTTATTGCCTATTAAATTCACCAATAAGGTGCCCAACATACCTATTGTAAAAGTAATTTACAATAAAATATAGTGTGTCAGATGAATAATTTTCATAATAAGAAGAAAAACATAAAGGAATTAGGGCTAACCCTTATAGAGGCTTTAGTATCAACAGCGCTCGTAGGTATTGGATTCGTTGCAATTTTCCAAATGGTAAATTATTCAGTTCTATCCATCGATGTTTCTAGTGAAAGAACTAAAGCAAACTATCTTGTGAGCATGATAGCTGAAGATATAATTGGAAATAAAAATACGCTGCATAGCTCTGGTTCTAAGTTTAACAAACATCTAGCAGAAAACAAAATAATGAATACTGGATGCATTGAACGTCCAAAAAATAAATCAGAATTGAGTACATTTTATAAAGATCAGACAGATAATGCTCCAGATAACAAAATTAAAAAATGGGCTGAAGTTTTTAAATCTCAAAAACTTATAAAATGTGGAGCTGCCTCAACTGATACTAATAGTATTAAAACAGTTAGAATTTTTGATATGTGTAAAAGTGGTTGCACAGTTGATAATGAAAATATTGATGACAAAGTTATGTATATAGGACGAATACAAATAAATATAAACAATGGGAAAAAAAGAAAATATCTCTATTTTCAAAGTAATTACGAAATAAATAAAAACGAAGATTCTACGACTGAAACTGAAGAAGATGATGCAGCTGGCAGCTAAGGTTAAAAAAAATATATGAAAAAAAATAAAATAAATAATATTTCTGGTTTGACTTTAATAGAAATTTTAATTGGAGTGATTATTTCTACTCTAATGATGGCTGCAATGTATACTACCTATTCTATCGTAAATAATTCTTATTCAAAAGTAGTCGATCGCGCAGCTATAAGTAGATCAGGACGAGACGTTGTTGGGATGATGATGAGAGAAATTCGGCTAGCTGGATATAAATATTTTGGGGATGATCTTCCTCATTATGCTGGCGATACTGAAGCTACCCTAGAAGACAGCCATGCTCCATTAATAATAACCGAAAGTGAACCCATGCGAGAGCTAAGAGGTTCGGGCATTATCGCTCTTGATACTATTACTGATTTGGAAAGTACAATTTCAGACTTAGATGACGATATTAGCGCGCTCAGTACAGGAGGTGAAAGTGATGAAGAGATAGCAGAAAGAGATGCGTTGATAGCCGATAAAACAAATAATGAAAGTAAATTAACATTTTTGAAGTCATCAGCATCTAATATGTGTTGTGATAGAATTGATATTGTCTATGGTGGCTACGATATTACTGCGACAGAAGATAATGACAGAGATAAATTTCTACGATATAAAATTATTTATCAAGCAGGCCCTAGCAGAGAGCCAGGTGCCCATATGGCTCTTTATAAAACCAAAAAAAAATGGAACCAAGAAAGTCAGAGTTGGACGATTGAATACGAAGATGAATTTCTAAGAGACTTTCTTGTGGATATGGAATTTGTCGCAACTGATCGTGATGGTAAAATAATCGATCCTCCACCAACGCCAATAAATTCAACGAGCGGTAAATTATATTTCATTAATAGTGTTGATATTAAACTAACATTTAAATCTAAAAATGAATTATTTAACAAAATTCCAGAAGGTTCTAAGCCAAGATTAGTACAGGGACTTGGAAATGCAATTACAAATAGAGCTATGGAATTTTTTGACAAATTTTTTAGAGATTCAATTGTAGTCACAGTTCATACAAGAAATATTGGAGGAAACATCTAGTTTATGAAAAAAAAGAAAAGTGAAAAAGGATTTACTCTAGTTTTGGCTCTAGTACTCTTGTTAGTAATGTCATTGATGGGAGGTTCTCTAATTATTATTAGTGCCCAAGATCATAGTAGCAACAACAAGAGTGATATATATCAACAAACATTTTATGTAGCAGAAACAGGATTAATGGAGGGCGAAAAATTTATAATTAATAAATATTTAGGTGATTGGAATGATTCCGGAACAACCAGAAGTACAGAAGAAAGAGGAGCGCCAGAAAATACTGTAACACCTGAGCAATCTCCATGTTTTAACTCTTTTCCTGATATAATTAGAACAACAGACGACACAGAATATAAGTATAAAGTTGCTGTACATAAAAAAGATCAAAATTTTGGAGACTTAATCGAAAATGTAGTTAGATCCACAGAACTAAAAACGGATAATATTTTTAAGCGATTTATAACTGGTGAAACTGATGGACATGTAAACACAAATATTGATAAAGAAGTAGAATATCTAAAAAAATTTAGTTTTGAATACTTTGTTCACATGGTAGGAAGTGCTCCCGTTACTGGAGCGTCTATTCTTGGTTCCAGTGTTAAAAAAGATGCAACTGATATCGCTACAATGGCAAGGGGCTATCAAATTTATTCCTGCGGCATATACAATAGCGGTCTATTTTCTGAAAATATGATAATTCCTCTTGAAACGGTCGTGGTTATGGGCAATTAAATATTATGTTTAAAAATATATCAATCAATAAAATGAAATTTATTAAATTAACTTTTATTCTAGTGGCGATTATTTTTCTATACACAGCTAATAGTGCAAATGCTAAATGCAATTTTAAAGGACTTAAGTTAGGCGATGATATTTCAAAGGTTGACGAAATAAGCGATAATATTGTGGAAATGAAAACTTCAGTAGTTTCGGTCTTCGTGGAACCAGAAATCGCATGTCCTGATGAAAACTTAGGTGACTCTATAATTAACATAACTTTTATAGAAGATAAACTTGCATCTTTTAGAATCTCCACAAGGTTAGACATTAACAACGGTGAAATTAAAAAAAAATTACTCTATAACTATGTCGAAAAAGAATATGGAAAAGTTGATCCAAACAACGATCCAAATTGGACTGGTTTTAAAGTCTGGAAGGACGGCGAGAAAACGATAGTCTATAAAAAAATGTATGACGCTTCAAATACATTTATGGAAGAGAAATTATTTATAACAAACAAAGAATATCGAGAGAAATTAATTGAATTTCGCGTCGAATAATAGCAAATCTTATGAAATTTAATGATATAACAAATATTAATTTTTTTAAAAAAATCATCGTAAAAATTTTATTATTAACAATTATCTTCAGCCAAAACGTTTTTTCGAAACCGATACCGCCTGGATCAGGTGAGGGTGATGTGCCTGCAAATATACTAATTCTTTTGGATAGCTCTGATAGTATGGGTGTTAATATTTTGACCGGCGCTGCAATGAATATACCTGAAGATATAATAGAAGACAATGATGGTAATCTTATCGTTTCTCAATGGAACAGAGGATTAATAAAACTGAACTACTCTGATGCCACAAGAGATATGGGGTTTGCAGACGTAGGTGTTTTTATGGGAGCTGATCCAGTTAATTCTCAGAACTTAAGTACTGCCAATTTGGGAACTTGTGTTGGTAAAGATTCCCGTGCTGACGGGGCCGACAGGATGGCTTATGACTCAACAAATGATATCGTTTATGTAATCACTAGAGGTGGACACGCTACCAACCATCCTGATTATGAAGCTTTTGATCCCGTTGACAAGGGTGGGAAGGCACCTAAAATTGTTTCTTTAACATCTGATGGTGTATGCGTTGATGTAATCGAATGGGACGATTTAACGTTTACCCCTTATGTCATAGCAATAAGACAAATTGATAGCGAAGAACACATGTTCGTTATTGGTCGTGATAATCTAGCTGCAGACTACACTCAAGGAAAAATGTATTCAAAAAATATAACTACAGGAGATGTCACTATGTGTCCCGGGCTTGAATCAAAATATTTTTCTACAATAGCAAGCAAGATTGCCGATATAGATGTCACCAGTGATGGAAGTTACCTTTATATGGCTTGGAAGGGTTGGATATTTAGATATGCAATGACTAAAAGTGCCAGTGAAAACACTTACTGCCCAACAACTGACGGATCAGGTGACGCGGATGCGGTAAAGGGTACCAATAATAAGGTATATACTAATGTATATAAAAGAGGTTTAGGTAAATCAGGTTTTGAGTCGGCTTCGTCTATTGCATTAGATCCAGATGATGACACAAAAATTTATGTGGCTGATATTGCTGATGATGGTGTTAAAAAATTTACAATCGGCAGTGATGTAGTAGGAGGAGACCATGATTTTACATTAGTAAAAGCAAAAGGTGATTCGACAGACAAAGAAAACACAACTTCTGATTCTAAAATATACTTAAGAGATCCCATCTCAATTTATGCAGGTGTTAAAAACAAATCTGCAGGTGGTAATAACGTAGTTTATGTAGGTGATAAAATACCTACTATTGAAGTATTTGACAGATCCTTAGCTAATTTGACTTGGCAAAAAGAATTGGGTGGACCCAAAGTTACACGTCTTGATGGTGCAATAAAAGCCATCAAATCTATTGTAGGTGATAGCACTTTAACATCAGGGGCTCATTTTGGATTCGGACATTGGAATTCAGGAACTGCCATAACTGATCCACCAGGTGGTGCTAATAGCGCAACTCTAATGGAGGGTGAATGGGAAGAACAATGTCACAGAAATGGGAGGGTTGTTTGCACGTATTATCAAGGATGGGATGGAGAGCATCCGGATGGCCGATCTGTACTTTGTACAAAAGACTCTTGTTTAATGACAGGAGTTTCTAGAGAAGGTTATAGTAAAATAGCTGAAGACCTTGATGGAATTATTACTGAATGGGGAACTGATGGCAGAGCTTTTTCACAATTAGCCTACAAGTATTTCACTGATCCGAATGCCAGCCCCATCGATCCTCATTCTAGCTGTCAATTAAATTATGTAGTTGTAATAGGAGATGGCGCATGGACAAATCATGACGTAACAAAAGAGCTGATTGAAAAACTGAGAATAGAAAAAGGTGTAAAAACTTTGGTTGTTGCTTATGGAAATGGAATAAGTGAATCGGGATTAAGTAATTTTCATGACATGGCTATAGCAGGTTCGTGCGATGATCCAACTGGAGAGGCTAAAGATTGTCAAAAAACAATCTTGGCAGCGACACCGCAAGACCTAAAAACTGCTTTAACAAGTAAAATACAACAAATTATCGCTGAAAGGTTAGCTTTTACAGCTCCATCAATTACAGCCACTATTCAAGAAGGGGGAGGTTTATACCAAGCGCAGTTTGATTATGTACAATATGGAGAGTGGGAAGGAACTATTAGAAAAAGACAAATAAAAGCTGACGGTACAATAGATTATCATAGCACTGAAAATTGGAGCGCGTCTGAAAAAATTTATAATCAGTCAAGAAGAATCTGGACCGTTATGCCCGAAGGTGTAATTGATTCCGAATATAATTACTTGGGAAATTGGAATAATTTTACAGTAGCTAATTCTGAGGGGATACAAAATCTTTTTGAACTAACTGGAAACTCTATTCTCGATTATCACAAAGTTTCAGCT
>Ga0208765_1002416_pt1 | contig 10426 bp, 6 predicted proteins | sample ETNtaG_2_FD_185783 | JGI IMG/M metagenome (GOLD analysis project Ga0208765, IMG submission 185783) | Marine microbial and viral communities from oxygen minimum zone, Eastern Pacific Ocean - ETNP201406SV203 (SPAdes) (version 2) | ecosystem: Environmental > Aquatic > Marine > Oceanic ... | reverse complement strand
GAGATCAAAAAAGCGAATTGGCCGCTCACGATTTAGAGCTATACGTGGAAACCTTTAGGGCGCCAGTTTTAAAAGACAAGGTTTCTACTGGTGTGGTCGGTGAGGTTGTAAAAAAACACAGGGTGGTTTTTGTGGTTAACGCTGAAAAAAAAGACCTTATTGGTTTAGAAAAAGCAATCCAACTAACAGGTCCTTACCTTAAAAGTTTTTCCATTCCCGCGCTTAACCTTGTTTGTTTAGTTTTTGGTGCCAACAGAAAAACACCCCCTTCGCGCGACAAAAGGTTGCCAATAAATGTGAGCTCAAAAAAAATCTTAGGTTTGTCAGAGCTTTCTTGGGGCGAGTTGTTGGTACACCAGGATTTTGGGGTTGGTCGGTATCGCGGTTTGCAAACAATTTTAGTTGGAAAGAAAACAGAAGAGAACATTAAAATAGAATATTCGAAGGGTAGTTTTGTTTTTGTTCCTGTTGATCGTTTTTCAAGGGTGCACAAGTATATAGGATATGGCTCCGGTGAGCCCTCTTTGTCAACCCTGGGAACGGGGGGTTGGGAAAAACAAAAATTGCTAACAAAAAAAAGCACCAGCATTGTTGTTGGTGAGCTTATTAAGCTTTATGCCTCCCGATCAAACCCTCGAGATTTTGAATATAAACCGGACGATGAAATCTTGTCCGCTGTAAAACAAAACTTTCCGTACAAAGAAACGCCCGATCAACAGCAAGCAATTTCTGATGTGCTTAACGATTTGCAAAAAACAAAACCAATGGATCGCCTGTTGTATGGTGACGTCGGGTTTGGTAAAACCGAGGTAGCTCTGAGGGCCGCTGTTTCTGTTGTGTCTTCTGGGCGTTGTGTGTTTTTTTTGGCGCCAACAACAGTCCTTTCTGATCAACACTTTATAACCTGCAAAAATAGGCTTAACCCCCTTGGGATAAACGTAGAGCTTTTGTCAAGGTTTAGAACTAAAAAGGAGCAAAAACTTGTTCTTTCGGATTTAAAGAATAAAAAAGTTGATGTCCTTGTTGGAACACACCGCTTGCTTAGTGATGATGTTGTTACAAAAAACCTTGGTCTGCTTATTGTTGATGAAGAGCATCGTTTTGGGGTAAAAAACAAAGAAAAAATAAAAGCTTTAAAAGCTGGTGTTGATGTTCTCACTTTAACGGCAACGCCTATCCCCAGGACGCTTCAACAGTCGTTGGTTGGTTTAAAAGACACGTCTAAAATTGAGACGCCCCCCTCTACGCGCTTGCCAATAAAAACACAGGTTAGGCGCTTTGGTTGGCGGCTGATTTTAGGTTCTATCCGGGATGAACTAACGAGGGGCGGACAGGTTTACTTTGTTAATAACGATATAAAAAGCCTTTCTTTTTATCAAGAGAAGCTTGTGTCTTCTTTCCCCAATCATAACGTGGGTGTTGCTCACAGCAAAATGTCAACAGCCGCCCTTGAAAAAAGCGTTCTTGGGTTTTTTAGCGGAGATGTTGATGTTTTGGTTTGCACAAGCATTGTTGAGTCTGGGCTAGACATACCAAACGCCAATACAATAATAATAAATAACGCACACCGTTTTGGTTTATCACAACTATATCAAATACGTGGTCGCGTGGGGCGGGGCGTCCGCCAGGCTTTTTGTTTTCTTTGTATACCAAAAAAACACATTCTGTCACCAAACGCGTTTGAGAGGCTCAAATCAATAGAACACAATACGTCGTTGGGTTCAGGTTACTCTGTTGCGATGAAAGATCTTGAGATACGTGGCTCAGGAAACATCTTTGGTTTAGAACAAAGCGGGTATGTTTCTAAGGTTGGCTTGACGCTTTACAATAAAATTCTAGCCGAATCAATCCGCGAATCTCAAGGAAGCACGGAACACACCACCACACCGCCGTCTGTTTCTTTTGTTGGTGAGGCTCTTTTGGGTGAAGACTATATGCCCCTTGTTGAAGACAGGCTTTATTATTATCAGCAGTTGGCAGAAACAAAAACAAAAGGAGATTTTTTACAAATAAAAAAAGAGGTTCGGGATCGATTCGGGAGGCTCCCAATTGCGACAAAAAATCTTTTTTTAATTTCTGAGTCTCAAAAGTCTTTCCAGTTTTTAGAGCCAAAAAAAATTGAAATTGAAAACAACACGGTGTCTTTCTTCTTTAGGTCTTTACCAAAAAACTGTGGGGCAAATCTTTTTATAGAAAAAGTTATGGGTTTATCAAAAAAAGTACCCTTTAACGTTAAAACAAAAACTGTGGGAGCAAACTCTCTTTCTGTTAACTTTTCTGGGGCCACAATTAAAAACGTTGTTGATTTGTGTCTTCTTTTCGATTCGTTGTTTTCAAGCACAAGAGCGAAGTAATTTTCAACATGATTATTAGATGTTTTTTTACTTTTCTTGTTTTTGCGGGGTGTGCTGAGCAAACAAAAGACACCGTTGAGCTATCCACAAAAAACAAGAGCCGCGATGCGCTTGTTTTTGCGGCAACAGAAGACGGTTTTGTTTTTGACGAACAAATTAAATCTCGCCTTGAAGACCAGCGGCGAAAGGTGTTGGGAAAGCTTTATCTTGAAAACCTTGTTGCCAGGCGCGTTTCTGTTTCTATGGGTGAGGTTGAGGCTTATTATAATAAAACAATAACACAGCACGTACGAAGCGTTAGAGAGTTTTTGCTTTTAAGGTTTAGTTTTAACTCGCTTGAAACGGCAAAACTTATTCGCAAAAAACTGGATCGAGCAACGGCGGGTGGTGACGAAAAAGAGCTTGGTGAAATAATAGCAGAGTTTCAGCCCGCTCGGGAGCTTGTTGATGAAACAAAAATAAAAAAAACAATAAAAACGCAGCTTCTTAGGCGTCGTGGTTCACCCGTTACTGTGGGGCCCTTTTCTGTGAATGCTGCCTATGCTGTTTTTCACCTTTTAAAGGTTTACGAAAGGGGAACAATAAAAGAACAAATTCACGTTCAAGAAAAACTTCGAAACCAGCTTGTTGCAATGAAGTCGCACACTGTTCGCGCTTCTTTATTGGACAGTTTAAAAGCAAAATATAGGGGCGATGAAAAGAGATGAAAATTTTTATTACCACTTCTTTTTTCTTGTTGGCTTGTTTGTTTGGTCAGGGCGAAGAGGCGGCCGAAGCAAACACGGCATTCGACGAACCCTCTCAAAAAACAACAAAAAACCGGGAACACATGCAAGCCATCGATGGCGTGGCCGCTGTGGTTGGAGAAAGGGTTGTTTTAAAAAGCGACATAAATCAAACGTTGGCAATGGCCATTTTTCAACAAAAGCTGAACCCACAAGAAGATCTTTCTAAGATTGAAAAATTAAAAAAAGAAATAACAAAATCTATTGTTAATAGAAAGGTCGTGCTGGCTATGGCAGAGCTCGATTCTATCGAGGTTTCTGATAAAGAGGTTGACCGGGCACTGGACCAACAGGTTGACAATATTGTTGCACAGGCGGGTAGCGAAGAGGCGGCTGAAAAGGCGCTTGGTCAGCCTTTGCGAACATTTCGAAGAGAATATTGGTATGAAATCAAAGACATGCTAATAACACAAAAATATCAACAAACCTTAATTGGAAATGTTTCTGTAAGTAAAAAAGATGTTAATCTTTTTTATAAAACATATAAAGACAGCATACCAGACTTTCCTACAACAATTAAATTAAGACATCTTTTACTTAAGGTTGTTCCAAGTAAAAAACAAGAGGACAAAACGGTTGCTTTTTTAGAAGATCTTAGAAAAAGAATATTAGATAAAAAAAACACCTTTGAAGATCTTGCTAAACAATATTCACAGGACCCCGGGTCAAAAACGTCTGGAGGCTCTTTAGGGTTTGTCCGGAGGGGTTCGCTTGTTACCCCCTTCGAAGCCGTTGCTTTTACTCTTGGACCAGGAGAAATAAGCAAACCCGTTAAAACAGAGTTTGGCTATCATATAATTGAAACTCAAGAAGTTCGGGGCGACAGAATAAGGGTCCGTCACATATTAATGTCAGCGCCCGTCACAGACGCAGATGAGTCAAACACCTATAAAAAGGCATCAACAATTAAAGATTCTTCAACAACGATTTCTTTGTTTCTTGACATGGTAAATAATCATACAATGGATGAACAAACTAAAAAAACCGGGGGCAGTCTTGGGTGGATCAACCCACAAACATATCCGGTTCCAGAGTTCGGAGCGGTCTTGGGTAAAATTGAAAAGGGTGTGTGTGCCGGCCCCGTTCGGTCTGAGCTTGGATACCACCTTCTTTGGATAGAGTCAATAAAAACTGGCGGCGGCGCATCTTTGCAAATCCACTGGAACGAAATTGAGGCTTTGGCCTTAAACAAAAAGAAGGCTCTTTGGTTTCAGGCGTGGGTAGCGGGTGCAAGAAAAAACTTTTTTATCCACATAAATAAATAGAACATCTTTCAACACTTTCAACAAACCTTTTCAACAAAAAAAATATCCAATGGTTTTTTTTTCTTTATATTTTATTATTGTTCAAAACCTAAAAGTTATACCCAAAATATTTCATATTATCAACATAAAGCACTTGATTAAATAATGTTACTATACTTCCTACTTTAAAGCTTTTTGTGTTTTTATTTTGTTTATTTATAACATTATCAACAGTATTATAAATAATATATTTAAGATAGAAAAACTTTTATAATAAAAAGAGCTTTCATCGTGGGAAAACACTTGTTAAAACCACAAGTTTTTGATTAACATTGTTAGGCTTGAAAAGCTAATAAACCTTTTATTTAATCAGTTTATTTTATCTAAAAAAATTAATGAAAATTTCAACAACTAAACCCGAACTTCAAGTCGCCCTTCAAAAACTATCAAAAGCAACACCAACGCGATCTACCTTGCCAATTTTAAGCAATGTTTTGTTCGTTGTTGAAGAAAACGAAACAACACTTAGAACAACAGATTTAGAAATAACAATTTCACTTAAGCTTCCTGCTAGCGTTGAGATGGCCGGCAGTATTTGTATACCTTTGCAAACACTGTTAAACCTAACAAGCGAAATGCCCGAAGAGGCAAGAATAACAATAACCGCTAAAGAAGACAATAATATTGAAATAAATACGGATGTTGGCTCTTATGATATTGTTGGAAAACCGGCAGATGAGTTTCCAGCTACACCAGAAATAGACAACAGAAAATCTGCTGTCTTAAAGTCAGATATCCTAAGCGAACTAATACAAAAAACTTCGTTTGCTGTGAGCAAAGACGAGTTAAAACCCGCCCTATCGGGTGTTCTTTTTAGGTTTGATAAAAAATCAATTACCTCTGTTGCTACGGACGGGCATAGGCTTGTAAAATATATAATTGAAGGAACTGAAAGCGGTGGGTTCATGGGGGACATAATTATTCCACGAAAGTTTTTAAGTCTTGTTGGAAACCTTCTATCAAGCGCCGAAGAAGCAAAGCTTTGGTTTGGAGAAAGCCACATGACGTTGGCTTTTGGAGACGATGTTTATTATACAAGAATAATAGGAGAAAGATTTCCCGATTTTGATGGTGTTATACCAAAAGATAGCGATAAGGAGTTGGTAATAAAAAGAGAAGCCCTTCTTTCTGCCGTTAGGAGAGTGTCCGTTTTTTCAAACAGATCAACCCAACAAATTGCCCTTGTCTTATCTGGAGAAAAGCTCCAGGTAACAACAGAAGACCCAGAAAAATCTTCAAAAGGAAAAGAAAATCTAGACGGAAAATATAACGGAGAAGAGATAACCGTTGGTTATAACGCAGGATATTTAAAAGATATATTATCACACATGCCAACAGATGAAATAACCATAAAACTGAAAACATCAATAAGCGCGGCTCTCTTTTTTCCTAATAAAGAAACAGAAAAAAGAGACCTCACAATGTTATTAATGCCTATACGCCTAAACGACTAGGGGAAATAAATCTATAAAAAAACCAAGCCAACAACGACACCTCGGAAATGTCAATTGAAAAATTAAAAATGTCAGGGTTTCGCAACTACAAAGAAAAGTCTTTGGAGTTTAGCCCTGGTGTTAATGTTATTTGGGGAGAAAACGGCTCCGGCAAAACCGCAACCCTTGAAGCAATACACATTTTATCTGTTGGCAGAAGCTTTAGAACAGCAAGGCTACAAGAAACAATAGAAAAAAACAGCCCCCACTCAAGGCTGGTTGGTGTTTTTGTTTCTGAAAAGAAGAAAAAAGAGGTGGCAGTAAGTCACACAAAAGATAAAAGAAAAAAAGTAACGATAAACAACTCAGAAGTGACACCGGCGGAAATTTTTGGTCAAAACCCGACCGTCTTACTTTCACCAGAAGAACAAAAAATAACAAACGGTTCGCCGTCCGACCGAAGAAAATATTTTGACAAAACCTTCTCCACAGTTTCAAAAGAATACCTAATAAAACTAATCGACTATAACAGGGTTTTAAAACAAAGAAACAGTCTCTTAAAAAAAACACCCACAGGCAAAGAAATTGAAACGTGGGATGAAAAGCTTGTAGACACGGCAACAAGCGTTTGGGCCAAAAGAGAAAGGCTTCATAAAAAATTTGAAAAAACCCTTAATGAGGTTTGTGAGCTCTATGGAAAAAAAGAGGTGGGTGTTTCGCTTAACAGCGGTCTACCAAACCAAGGGCCCCAGCGTTTTTTTGACGTATTAAAAAACAACAGACAAAAAGACATTGTTTTTGGTTATACGACGGCCGGACCACACACAGATAAACCAGCCGTTTTATATAACGGTAAAAACATAAAGTCTGTTGGATCGCAAGGAGAACACAAAATTTCTCTCGTTTTAATTAAGCTTGCGGAATACAAACTAATAAGAGAAGCAACAAAAAGAACACCAACGGTCTTGTTAGACGACCTTTTTGCAACTCTTGATTTTGAAAGGAGCGACGCTGTTTTTGCTCTGCTGGAGAAAAATACGCAAACAATTATAACAAACACAGATCTTGTAGACATTAAAAACCACGGCATCGTGATTGATGGAAAAACAAACAAAAGCATTCATCTTTTTAGACAATGCAAAAACTAAAAGCGGCCATAAACAACCTCTTAAAAGCTGCGGGGCTTGACGCGGGTGTGGCACAAAACAAGGCGCTTCTCGTGTGGGATGATGTGGTTGGGGCTAAGGTTTCTGAAAACACAACACCAGAAAAAGTAGAGGCCGGCACGCTTTATATCAAAGCAAGCAACCCAACCTGGAGACAAGAGCTTGTGTTTAAAAAAGAAGACATCTTAAAAAAATTAAACAAAAAACTTGGTGAAAAAACAATAAAGGAAATAAAGTTTATATGAGCAAAACCAACTCAAGTTATAGCGCAGAAAACATTAAGGTATTAGAAGGTCTTGAGGCGGTTAGAAAAAGACCCGCCATGTACATCGGCGATGTTGGACGTAGAGGGCTACACCACCTCGTGTATGAAGTGGTTGACAACTCAATAGACGAGGCCCTGGCGGGATATTGCACAAAAGTAGTTGTAACTTTTAACCCAGATGGCTCTGTTACCGTTGAAGACAACGGGCGCGGTATCCCCGTAGATTTGCATAAAGAAGAAAAGAAACCAGCCGTTGAGGTTGTTATGACCGTGTTGCACGCAGGTGGAAAGTTTGACAAGGGCTCATATAAGGTGTCGGGAGGACTACACGGCGTTGGGGTTTCGGTTGTAAACGCCCTTTCGGAGTGGTTGTGGGTTGAGGTTAAGAGGGACGGAAAAAAACACAGACAAGACTATAAAATTGGGGACCCCCAAAACAAGCTTAAAGTTGTGGGCGACTCAAAAAAAACAGGAACTAAGGTTTGTTTTTTTCCAGACACAACCGTTTTTAATACAACCAAGTTCGAATATAATATAATAGCAGAAAGACTTAGAGAGCTCGCCTATCTTAACCGTGGATTAGAAATTATATTAAAAGACGAACGTTCTGAAGAAGGAGAAACAGACACCTTTAAATTTAAAGGGGGCTTAAGCGACTTTGTTAAATATTTGGACGAGAACAACAACCCTCTCCACAATAAAATTATTACAGTTAACAAACCAGATGGAGACACTCCAATAGAGGTTGCTCTTAGATACGGAAACACATACAACGATAATATTTTAACTTTCGTTAACAACATAAACACAATTGAAGGGGGAACACACCTTTCCGGTTTTCGCTCTGCACTAACACGAGCGATGAATAACCACGCAACAAAAAACAACCTGATAAAAGCCAAGAAAAACGAAAAAATTGTTTTAACCGGGGAAGATTTTAGAGAAGGGCTAACAGCAATTTTAAGTGTAAAAGTTGCGGAACCACAGTTTGAAGGGCAAACAAAAACAAAGCTTGGAAACGGAGAAGTAAAGGGAATTGTTGATAAAGCCGTTTATGAAGGAATTTTAGACTTTCTTGAACAAAACCCATCGATTGGTAGGCGCATTATAGAAAAGGCACTCCTTGCTGCGAGAAGTAGAAGCGCAGCTAGGAAGGCGCGAGAGTTAATTCGAAGAAAAAGCGCGCTTGGAGGATCTTCGTTACCAGGAAAGCTGTCTGACTGTTCAAATAGAGACCCCGTTTTTTGTGAGCTCTACTTGGTTGAGGGAGATTCCGCCGGAGGATCAGCAAAGCAAGGAAGAGACAGAAGAACTCAAGCCATTCTCCCCCTTCGCGGAAAAGTGATTAACTCTGAAAAAGCAAGAATTGATAAACTGTTATCAAACAACGAGGTTCAATCAATGATAACCGCGCTCGGCGCTGGGTTTGGTGGATCAGAAGATGAGAGCGGAGAAAAATCTCCAGGCGACCTTGATATAGAAAAACTAAGATATCACAAAGTTATTATAATGACAGACGCAGACGTTGACGGTTCACACATTAGAACGCTGTTGTTGACGTTTTTTTACAGAAAAATGAGAGAGGTTATTGATGGGGGATATCTTTATTTGGCGCTACCCCCGCTATATAGAATATCGCAAGGCAAAAAGGAATCTTACGCATATGACGACAACGAAAGGGAGCTCTTAATTGAAAGAATGACAAAAGATAACAAAAACACAAAGGTGTCAACCCAGAGATATAAGGGGCTTGGAGAAATGAACCCCGGCCAGCTCTGGGAAACAACAATGGACCCAGAAAGAAGAACCTTGTTGCAGGTTACGGTTGAAGAAGCGGGTGAAGCAGCTAAAACCTTTCAAGACCTAATGGGCAGTGACGTAGAGGCGAGAAGAACCTTTATAGAAAAAAACGCAAAATTTGTAGTAAACCTAGATACATAAAGAATAGGAAAAAAAATGTCTGAACCCAACAGAGACAACACCCTTCCCCGGGATATCGTCGATGAAATGCGAGAAAGCTACCTAAACTATTCAATGTCGGTTATTGTTTCACGAGCACTACCTGACGTAAGGGATGGGTTAAAGCCAGTACACAGGCGAATATTGTATGGTATGAGCGAACTTGGGTCGGGCTGGAACAGGCCATATAAAAAATCCGCAAGAATCGTAGGAGACGTATTAGGAAAATATCATCCCCACGGAGACAGTTCGGTGTATGATGCGCTGGTGCGCATGGCTCAAAACTTTTCAATGAGATATGAGCTTGTAGACGGACAGGGCAACTTTGGGTCTATAGATGGCGACAACGCCGCAGCAATGCGTTATACAGAATCAAGAATGACAAGATTTTCGGGAGAGATGCTTAAAGATCTAGACAAAGACACAGTTGAGTGGGCGCCCAACTTCGACGAAACATTAAAAGAGCCAGCCGTGTTACCAACAACCGTTCCTACGCTTTTAGTAAACGGATCCGAAGGAATTGCGGTAGGAATGGCAACGAAAATACCACCACACAACCTGGTGGAAATTATAAACGGTTTAATTGCGTTAATTGAAAACGACAAGGTTACAACCGAAGAATTAATGGGGCACATAAAAGGCCCAGACTTTCCAACAGCTGGAATGATTTTAGGCATGGATGGTCTCAGGCAGGCATACGAAACAGGCCGAGGAAAAATAAAAATGCGAGCGCGCGCACACATTGAGTCAAACAAGAAAGGTCGGGACAGTATAGTTATTACCGAGGTTGCGTATCAAACAAACAAAGCAACCCTTGTCGAAAAAATCGCAGACTTAGTTAGAGACAAAAGGGTAGCCGGCATAAGAGACCTAAGGGACGAGTCAGATAAAGACGGGGTTCGCGTTGTGATTGACACAAAAAGAGACGCCGTGCCAGAGGTGATATTAAACCAGCTATACAAGCACACACAGCTTCAAGATACTTTTGGTATTATTTTACTTGCCCTGGTTGATGGTGTACCAAAAATAATGCCACTAAAAACAATATTGGGTCACTTTGTTGAGTTTAGACACAGCGTTGTTGTAAGAAGAACCGAGTTTGATTTAAAAGAAGCAGAATCAAGAGCACACATATTAGAAGGGCTAAAAACCGCACTAGA
>Ga0208765_1002406_pt1 | contig 10458 bp, 7 predicted proteins | sample ETNtaG_2_FD_185783 | JGI IMG/M metagenome (GOLD analysis project Ga0208765, IMG submission 185783) | Marine microbial and viral communities from oxygen minimum zone, Eastern Pacific Ocean - ETNP201406SV203 (SPAdes) (version 2) | ecosystem: Environmental > Aquatic > Marine > Oceanic ... | reverse complement strand
ATCTTTGTTTGTTTAAGATTTGGAAAAACATCAAGCATAGTTTTACGGACATAACTTTTAAGATCTTCTGGGAATTTAGTCGTGTAGTTTTCTCCGCCACCAAACAATAAACGATTGTCCTCAGACATCCTAAAATAATGAACATGGAACATATTGTCATGAGCACAGACATTATCACGATTAATATATCTTGCTTCTGACTCTTCTAGCGGCTCTGTAGCTAGAATAAAATTATTAATCGGCATAATTTTACCGGCTATACGTTTTTCTAATTTATCCAAGTAAGCATTGCATGCTAAAACGACTATCTTTGCTCTAACTTTTCCATGATCAGTACTGATTTGTGATATCGAGCCCTTAGAATAATTCAAAACTCTGGAATTTTCATAGATTTCAACACCTTGTCGCTCTGCAGCATCTGCCAGACCAAGAGCGTAATTAAGAGGGTGTAAGTGCATCCCACCCATATCCTTTGACCCTCCTCCTTTAAAAAAAGGACTATGGAATATATCGTAGACTTCTTCTTGATCTACATACCGAATTGAATCGTAATCGTAATCCTTATTTAATTTTTCTACATAACGACGATGCTCAGCATCATCTCTTGGGTTATTAGAAACGGTCATATTACCGTGCCTTAAATCACAGTTAATTTGGTGGTCAGTAATTCGATCTTTAACAATTTCTTTTGCGTGTTCGCTTAAATTCCACAGCTCTCTTGCTAGAGATTTTCCATAATCCTTTTCCAACTGATCGATTTTTTTATTATGACCACTACCAATTTGCCCTCCGTTTCGACCTGATGCTCCCCAGCCAATTTTGTTTGCCTCTAATAACACCACCCGATAATTTTTTTCAGCAAGGTTTAGTGCCGCTAATAACCCAGTATAACCACCACCTATAATGCACACATCGGCATCAATAGATTCAGTTAACTGTGGTCTATCTTTAATTGAATTAGCTGTATGCAGATAGTAAGAATCTGGGTAATTTGATTCAGCAGTTGTCATCTTAGAGCTATTTATAAGCTGCTGATGTGTCTATTTGTTTCATCGAGAGTTTTGGTTGTTTTATCTATGAGCTCATCAATTTCGCTTTCACTAATAATTAATGGTGGTGCAATAATCATTGTGTCACCAACAGCCCGCATAACCAGACCATTACTAATCGCAATATCTCGACAAATAGAACCTGCGCTTATGTCTGAAGAAAATCTTCCTCTAGTTTCTTTATTATTAGAAATTTCAATAGCTGCAACTAAGCCCTTAATGCGAGCCTCCCCTATTAGTGGGTGGTCTGATAGTTTTTTCCAACGTTCTTCTAAATATGGGGCTGTTTTATTCTTAACCAGCTCTAATATATTTTCTCTTTCAATTATCTCAAGATTCTCTAATGCCACAGCACACGCAGCAGGGTGTCCGGAATAAGTAAACCCATGAACGAATTCCCCGCCTTTGCTAATAACATCAGTTACCTTGTCATTGACTAGAACGCCTCCTAAGGGAAGATACCCTGAAGTCACCCCTTTAGCGAAGGGAATGAGATCTGGCCTAATTTGATAAACATCCGTTGCAAACCATTGACCCAAACGACCAAATCCAGTGATTACCTCATCAACAATAAGCAAAATTTTATGTTCATCAATAATATTCTGTATCGCTGGCCAATATGATTCAGGAGGAATAATAACTCCTCCAGCGCCTTGGATAGGCTCTGCAATAAATCCAGCAATGTTATCAACACCATAATGATTAATCGCATGCTCAAGTTCTTGTGCAACTTCCAATCCAAACGCATCAGGGTCATTATCACCACCTTCCTCAAACCAATATGGCTGGGAAATATGATGAATATTAGGTATAGGTAACCCGCCTTGCTCATGCATGCCTGACATACCTCCTAAACTTGCAGCAGCTACTGTGCTGCCATGATAAGCGTTCTTTCTCGATAGAATGATTTGCTTCTCTGGTTGCCCTAATAGTTGCCAGTAGTGACGAACCATCCTTACAACAGTATCATTGGCCTCAGAACCCGAGCCAGTGAAAAATACATGATTTAGGTCAGCTGGAGAAATTGCGCCTAATTTCGAGCTCAATTCAATTGCTGGAGGATGGGTACACTGAAAAAAATTATTGTAATATGGTAGCTCTTGCATTTGCTTGTAAGCAGCCTGAGTGAGTTCCTCTCTACCATAACCAAGATTTACACACCATAATCCTGACATGGCATCCAGTATTTGGTGCCCTTCAGAATCCCAGATATAGACACCCTTGCCTTTTGTAATAACTCTTGTTCCTTTTTCGGAGAGCTGTAAATGATCCGTGAAGGGATGTAAATGGTGATCCCTGTCTTGTTGTTGTAATGATTTTAGCTTCATAATCTTTCTATACGCTTAGTAATAAATATTCTCTTTCCCAGGGACTAATAACCTCAAAGTACTTCTTGTATTCATAGTTCTTAGTAGCAATATACACTTGTAAAAAACGACTCCCCATTATTATTGGCATCACCTCACTATGCTCTAAAAGCTCTATGGCTGCAGATAAATTTTTTGGTAAAGCGAAAGGTAAATTATACGCATTTCCGTCTTCTGGCGCACTAGGTTCTATGTTTTCCTGCATTCCTAAATAACCACAAGCAAGAGATGCAGCAATTGAAAGATAAGGATTCACATCTGCTCCGCCAATTCTAAATTCTATACGTCTATTTTCAGGAGACGAGGACGGAACTCTCAAGCCAGTGGTTCTATTATCATAACCCCAATAAAGATTTATAGGTGCGTTCTGCCATCTTGTAAAACGCCTATAAGAATTGACATAGGGTGCATTAAATAACAGTGCTTCGGGTGTGTATTTTTGTAACCCTGCTATAAAGCTTCTAAATTTTTTACTCTCTCCATCCTTCTCAGAAAATATGTTTTGCTTTGATTGACTATCAATTAATGAAATATGCCAATGCATAGCACTGCCCGGTTCAAATTGCATTGGTTTAGCTAAAAAGGTTGCATAAATATCATGCTGCATAGCTGCCTCCCTCACTAAACGTTTAAACATCATTACCTGATCACAAATCATTAATGGGTCATTATGTTCAAAATTAATCTCCAACTGACCTGTTCCCATCTCATGCTCAAGTGTATCGATCTTGATATCCATTAACTCTGAAAAGCGATGTATGTCATTAATTATTGGCTCAAACTCATCAAGCGCATCAATACTAAAAGGCTGTCTCACTGTTTCTTGTCTGCCAGAACGACCTATAGGTGGCTCCACATTATTTTTAGGGTTGGTGTTTTTTTTAACCAAGTAAAACTCAAGTTCTGGAGCAACAATAGGTTGAATATTAAGATCGTTAAATTTTTGCAGAACATTTTTTAACACTTGTCTGGGTGAGATATCTACCGGTGATCCGTCCTCATAAAAACAATCGTTAACAACAGAGGCGGTCGGCTCCTCCCAAGGCAACAGTCTTAGAGTATTCAAATCAGACTTAACAATAACATCCCGGTCTGCTGGATTGATGACGGGCACCTCTAGAAACTCTCCTGTTACAGTTTGAGTAAAAACAGATTCAGGCAATCGAATTGCTGTGTTGTTAAGGAACTTATCAGCGGGTACTAATTTACCCCTAGCTATTCCAGCGAGGTCAGGAACTATGACTTCAACTTCTTGAATCTTTTTCTTACTAAACCAATCAGATAGTTGTTTATCATTCATTAGCGTACAGCAAATGCTCTACAGGCATCTCCAAATGCATTAAATATTGTGAGTGATAATTCACTTTTACTTGGTTGCCATTCTGGGTGCCACTGAACCGATAGATTAAATCCCTTAGCTTCCTTAATTGTAAAGGCTTCAACTAATCCATGATCACTTAAAGCATTAACTTCTAGTTGATCGCTTAAATCGTTAACTCCCTGAGTATGTAAGGAGTTGACATCAGCATTAACTAATCCACTAATTTTATGGAGCATTGAACCTTCAATAATATCAACTTGGTGACTAAACCCATATTGTTGTTCATGTGAAGCATCTCGATCAAAGTCATGCCCTTGGTGATCAGATTGCAATTCTAGATTTTGATATAAAGAACCCCCAAATGCCACATTCATTTCTTGAAATCCTCTACAAATAGCTAACAATGGCATCTCTTTTTGGATGATGGATTGAATCATTTTAAACACAGAGCGGTCCCTGGATTCATCCAATAACATTTCATAATTAATAATTTCTTTATCGTATTGATCAGGGTGTACATTAGATAAACTGCCTGTTAATAAAAAGCCGTCCATACGATTTAAAATTGATTGATCAATATCATCATTTTGATCAACAGGTACCAACACGCCAGAGCAACCTGTGTGCTGATTTATAGCGTTGATATATTTTTCACCAACCATATGAAAATAGTGTGAGTCTTGTGTTCTCCGACAACACACGATACCTACTAAGGGTTTTTCAATAGAACTCATAATAGTTCCATTTTACGGATGGTAATTAAGTTTGGCTAACTATATTGGCGTTTACGCAGGCCAAGGGAGTAAGCAAGGTATTGCAAACGTCGCTTTAACCCTTCTCCAATTCCCATCATTGAAGGAACATATATTAGAACCAAGTATGGAACAAACAACATTCCAAAAATAAATGTAATGGCCAGTGGTTGTACTAATCTTGCTTGCAAACTTCCCTCAAAGAGGATTGGCAACAAACCCACGATGGTTGTTATTGTGGTTAGAATAACTGGTCTTAATCGTTCTTTTGCTCCCATCACCACTGCTTCAGCTAATGCATAACCATCCGTCACAAATTCCTTGATCGTTCTAACCAATATAATAGAGTCGTTGACTAAGACTCCAGTTAGCCCAAAGAAGGCCATTAGACTAAACATGCTGAGATTAAAACCTAAAAGATAATGTCCTAAAATAGCTCCAATAAGTCCGAAAGGCACTACAGACATTATCAAGAGAGGAGTGGTGTAACTAGAAAACAACCAGGCGAGTATAATGTATATAGATGCAATTGTAATAATCAGAGCTAAACTAAGATCACCGAGAGCCTCTGATTGTTCTTCTGCTTTCCCTTTGTATTCAATTGTTACGTTAAAATCATTTTCAATTTTGGGTGCTATATTTTTACGGACGGACTGAAGAACAATATTGGTGGTTGTGATTGCAGGGTTAACATCAGCTGTAACAGAAACTTTTCTCACGCCACCTTCTTTCCTAATTTTTGTAAAACCTAACCTTTGTTTCAATATAACCACTTCCGATAGAAGAACATTGTTGTTGTCGGGTGTAATCAAGGAGATATCACGGATAGTTTGGTTGATGGTCTCTACTTCAGGTAACTTGACCCTAACCACGATCTCTTCTCCATCCTGTGAAAAACGTTTAGCAATAGCCCCTGAAAACGAATTCCGGACCTGTCTTGCTATTTCTTCAGCACTAAAGCCCATAGCTTCGCCTTCTGGGGTAATCTCTAAGAGTATCTCTTGTTTTCCAAAAGGTAAATCGTCTTCAACAGCAATAAGTCCAGGTAATGATCTGAGTTCATTTCTCAAAGCTAACGCAGCTTTTTTGATCGTTTGCAAATCATCACTCACAATTCTTATATCAATATCTCTCCCTGGTGGCCCGCCTGTTGGGCTCTCAAAGACAACAAAGCTTTCAATACCAGGCATCATCCTGGTGGACTCTTCCCAGGCTTCAATAAATTCTATATTCCGAATACTTCTTTCATCACCAGCAACCAACTCCACAGTATAGGAGCCAATGTGAGCGCCTGTGGTATTGCTAAGCAGATTCCCTCTACCTGAATCTGTAGATCCAATATTACCTACTCCAAATTTTATGAGGCTCTCAGAACTATTCATTAAGCTACTCTCAACGGCTAGTGCTGATCTTCCTAATTCTTCAACCATTGTTTGAGTTTTTGATTTAGGGGTGCCTGGAGAAAATGAGAAATTAGTATGGATAGTGTCACTTTCAGGGGTATCAAAAAATTCAAAATTAACTCGTCCTGAAAATAATAAACTGACTGATATTAAAAATAAGCAAATTGTTGCTAGCACTGTAAACCTTTTACTAGCATAGGTTCTAGCTACCAATGGGGCAACATAATGGTCTCTAAAATGATTAAAATAAACATCAAATGTTCTTGTCTTAGTTTGATCGTGTTGGCTCATTTTCTTCATTGCATGTCTAAGATGCATCGGAAGAATTAAAAAACATTCAATCAAACTTGCAATAATAATTAAGCCTAAAGTAATCGGTATAGGGGCAATGATAGTACCAACATCAGCTTTGACCATGAGAACAGGCAAAAATGCTGCTAGAGTAGTTAAGCATGCAGCTAGTACTGGATAAAACATTCTTTGGGCACCAATCCTAGAAGCATCTTTGTAGTTCATTCCTCTTCGGTGCAAAGTGGTTGTATGTTCAGAAACCACAATAGCATCATCAACAACAATGCCGATTCCCATAATCAGTGCAAACATGCTGATCATATCGAGAGATAATCCGATGAAATACATCCCCCCTAAAGCAGCTAAGAAAGCAACTGGTATTCCTAAAGCAACCCAAAGTGCAATTCTTCCATTTAAGAAGACAAATAAGACTAATAGTACTAATACTAGACCAGTGAACCCATTGTCAATGAGCATGTCAATTCGTTGCCTCACTGAATCTGCAAAAACATCGTACACAACTATGTCTAAGCTTTGAGGATACTTCAAAGCGACATTGTCCATATATTTCTCAACTAATTCATGCGAAACAAGTGAATCAGCTCCCTGGGTTCGAAACACCACTAAACCTATTGATGGACCACTATCATTAATGCGATAACTAGAATTTTCTTGGAATGTTTCGTATACAGTTGCAATATCTCCTAGATAGAGCTTTTCGCCTGTTGATTTAGATAAGACTTCAATCTTTCTGAGATCGCTAGGATTTCTTGCCAGTTGCTCACTTCTAATTTGTCTAGATATTCCCCCTGAATTAATACTTCCAGATGGTAAATCTATGCTAGAGGCTGACAGTCTTTTAGAAATGTCATCAAGTGACAGGTCTAATTCTCTTAAATTATCTGAAGGAACCTCTACCCAGATTTCTTGATCTCTTGCTCCCTCAAAATCTACACTTGCCAGACCCATATTAATTAAATCATCACGCATTTGGCGTGCAAAATATTTCAATGTTTTATTTGAGAAAGGGCCTGAAATATCAATTCGGCAAACTTCGTCCCTTTGGAGCACTTGACTAATTACAGGTTTCTCTATGTCTTGTGGAAAAGTTGATATTCTTGAAATGGCAGATTGAACATCAGTTAATGCTTTTGACATTGAAGTACTTTGTTTAAAGCCTATTGATACTTTTCCTCTGCCTTCATATGCAAAAGAATCAACATCATTAACATCATTAATAAATCTCACTTCTGGCTCTATCGCATTGATGATATTTTCTTCAACATCTTCTGCACTTGCTCCAGGCCACTCAACATTAACAGTGACTATTTCTATCCCAAAATCTGGCATCAATTGTCTTTTAAGTTGGCTTAATCCGAATATTCCAAAGAGAATCATTAGAGCCATTAAGAGATTCCCAGCAACTTTATGTTGACTAAAAAAAGTGATAATGCCTTGGTTTGAATAGTTTGAGCCACTACTATTCTTTTGACTAAGATTCTTATACATAGTTATAAAATATCAACCAATACGCCTTCACCGGCTTCCATTAATTGGTTTGTTATAATCATATCCCCTGTTTGAATATCTGAATTTTTTTGCACGGTCAATAATGCATTAATACCATCATAGCCAAGGATATTAATAAACTGTTTAGTCAAACGCTGGTCTTTTACAACAAACACATAGGCATCTTCATAAATAGAAGTTTCAGGTACGACAATAACTGAATTATAATTTTTATCAGGCACCATAAGTCTTACAAAAGCACCGGGCCTAATCAAAGTTGTGCCGCTGTCTATTAAAGAAAGGTTGGCATAAACATCAACACCGCCCGTATTAGATTTAATCTCAGCGCCAATTCGTGCAATGATTGCTTCGAAAGGGATGGTTTTATTTCCAACAGTCCAATTGATCAATACCGGCCTTCCTATGATGGAACTCTCATCTTCTAATAACCTACCGTACTGAGCTTTTGAAAGTGAGAACCTGACCTCAAGATTATTAATATCAATAATTTCTCCAATCTTGTCATTAAAAGTACTTACCTGTTTCCCTAAACTCACCAAAACATCATTGATGACTCCGTCATAAGGTGCGTAGAGTTTAGTGTCTCTTAAGTCTTTCTCTGCCTCTGCAAGAACTATTTCTTGTTGGGTTTTCTCAAGTAAGGCGTTATCCCGAAACTGTTCTGAAATTGATCCTTGAATAAATAACTCTTCAGCTCTCTCATAATCTCGCTTCAATATTTGAAACTTTGCTTTTTCTTCAACAACATCATTTGTATATTCAAAATTATCAATTGTTAGAAGCAGTTCTCCTTGTTTAACTATGCCTCCTTCTTTAAAATTATCTCCTACTTGAATGACTTGCCCGCCAACAAATGCTCTTAAATCGCTTCTTCTTGATGAAACAATTTCTCCAAAAAGTCTCAATTGGGGTTGTACATCCTTATATTCAGCTTGTTGGGCAGAGACTGGCCAGACTTTCTCTTTGGCTACTATCAATGGTGGATCAAGCTTCGTTGCTGAAAGATAAAAAATAAATAGCGCAGTGCCAGTCAACAGAATGATTGTTGCCTTGGTAGAACGAGGGATTTCAGAAATGTATTTTTTTACTTTATTTATCATTTATATATATAACTATAGCTTCGCTATTCTTGAACGTTCGGATTCCAAGAGTTAATCGATTAGATCGTAATTAAAATAATGATTTATATCTGCAAGAGTTACAAAAAGTTACATTGGCATTACTTAGAAATAATCATAAATTTTGCTTCACTCTCTGCAATTACAGTCTGGTCAGAAGCAAGTAAAACTCTTCCCTGCATAAAAGCTACTCTAGATTTTGTGTTGATACATCTCCCTTCAAGAAGAACTTCATTATTTATTGGTAAAACTTGTCTATACCTCAGATCACATTGAGCTGTTTGAGCAACTTGGTTTTTAAGGAACAACCAATTAGCCATAACATCATCCAACAGACTAAAAATAATACCCCCATGAGTAGTATTCTGATAACCGACATGATTTTCTTTGGGGGTAAATCTTCCTCGACATACCTCGTCATCATCAATAGTAAACTTTATTTTTAAGCCTATAGGATTATCTGGGCCACAGACAAAACAGTTATTAGCATTGAAGTCTGGGTGTGTCATATTAATCTAAATTATCTCTCTTGATCGTTGCTCTCAATTAGTCCGGCTGTGGTATCTCTAAAATGAAAAGTCTTCATAAAAGACTAATTTAATTGATAAATCCTAAAGGTGTTTTATTTAAAATAGATCCCAAACATTTGTTTAAACCAAATCTCTCTACGCCTGCAAACTAAACAAAAGATTAATGCGGCAAAGCCAGCAATAAGCCCATCCATGCCCGCAGCATCAGTGAGTTCACTAGTGTTTTTTCTGACTGGTTGTAGCCAAGATATAGATCTTGAAGACAATGCTGCAGTTTCTATATCAGCAATTGTTTTCACAATCATATTTAGCTGGCTCTGTAATAAAACAACATTTTTGCTTGCTACCTCTGAAGCCTCCCTAAAGAGCTTTAACTGAGATTCATTAGCGACTAATTCAGTGTTAAGTTTATCCAGTTCTGTGTTTGCTTGATCCAGTTCTGTGTTTGCTTGATCCAGTTCTGTGTTTGCTTGATCCAGTTCTGTGTTTGCTTGATTAGTTAAGTCTAGATCAGCGCCAGTATCACTATCATTTATGACACTTTCAACAAAGTCAGTATCAATAGAATTTATGACATTCTCAGCAGCTGCAATAGAATTCCTTATTTCATTGTTAATTGAAATAGACTCTTCTAGTTCTATCCTCGAAGAAATTACCTTGCTCTCTGCTAATGCTAATGAGGAAGCTGTTCTATCATAGTCGTCTCGTGCATTATTTAAAGGCACTTGTGACAATTCCTCTGGAGTTATAAAGGCTAGGAAAACAAATATGGTCGCAAACAGAATTGTTAGATCTGTAACTTTAGTTAATTGTTTTAAGAAAGGTTTAAACATACTGATAGATTGTAGCCTAAATAAAAAAAAAGGGCCCTTTGAAAGAACCCTTTCTTATGCTTTTAAGAATTTAAAAACTTAAAAAGCTTTTTTCCCATTTACATACCGCTTCGGCCGTACATACCTGAGAGAATTGCAAGAACGATGATACCAACAACACCGTTATCACCTAGAGAATTGATCAAATCGATCAAATTTCCCAATACAGCGCCTACAAATGGTACATCACCAAATACAACGCCAGCGGCAACACCGAGTGCTACA
>Ga0208765_1002405_pt1 | contig 10459 bp, 9 predicted proteins | sample ETNtaG_2_FD_185783 | JGI IMG/M metagenome (GOLD analysis project Ga0208765, IMG submission 185783) | Marine microbial and viral communities from oxygen minimum zone, Eastern Pacific Ocean - ETNP201406SV203 (SPAdes) (version 2) | ecosystem: Environmental > Aquatic > Marine > Oceanic ... | reverse complement strand
GAGATGGCGCCGACAGCAGGACTCGAACCTGCGACCTGTGGATTAACAGTCCACCGCTCCACCAACTAAGCTATGTCGGCCTGACTCGGGGCAGGGCACCTCATTCATCAAAGAATCGGATTACTCCCATTCAATTGTTCCCGGAGGTTTGTGAGTGATGTCGTAGACGACTCGATTGACTTGCCCCTTGAGGGAATTGGTAATCTCAGTACTGATTTCCGCCAGTAGATCATGCGGGAGTGGCGAGTATCGGGCACTCATCCCATCTAGGCTTGTTACTGCCCTAACGACGACAGTCTCTCCGTGGACTCTGGCATCTCCGTGGACGCCGACGCTCCTGACTGGTAGCAGTGCGGCGAAGTACTGCCACGGCAATTCGCATCGGCCATTTGATGCGGCCTCTCTAATTCGAGTCTCCACGATGTGACAGGCCTCTCTACAGGATTCGACCCTCTCGGGGGTGACCTCACCAAGAACGCGGACGGCTAGACCAGGGCCCGGGAATGGTTGTCTCTCACTGGACCGGATTCCTAACTCTCTTGCCATCTCCCTGACCTCGTCCTTATAGAACTCCCTGAGTGGTTCCACAATGGACAAATCTACGTCATCGGGGAGACCCCCCACATTGTGATGAGACTTGATCACGTCCCTCTCTCCACCACCGGACTCTATCCAGTCGGGGGCAATAGTCCCTTGGACCAGGTACTTCGCGTCACAGACAGCTTGCTCCTCCTCGAAGACCCTGATGAACTGCTCTCCGATTATCTTACGCTTCTCCTCGGGATCGGTTACCTCAGACAGATTCTGGAAGAACCTCTCAGAAGCGTCGACTACCTTGAGTTCGATACCCATCTCGGAGAACATCTCGGAGACCTCTCTGGACTCGTCCTTCCTCATCAGGCCCGTATCGACGTAGACACAGTGAAGCAGACTCCCCACGGCCTTGTGAGCGAGAACCGCTGCTACTGAGCTGTCTATTCCACCTGAGCAGGCGATGATCGCGGTATCGTCAATCTGAGAGTTGAGTGCTTCGATAGCCTCATCGACCAGCATCTGGGTCTGCATTAACGATTCACCCCTGAATGGACTGGTCGTCTGCAATTACCTTTTGAGTCATCTCGGACCTGAATTCTGAATAAGCATCGGAGAGTGTTTCATCAGTGGTGGCGAGTATCTGTACCGCGAGCGCCCCGGCATTGTCTCCACGATCGACTCCCACTGTTGCGACTGGCATTCCCGGGGGCATCTGAACGATTGACAGCAGAGAGTCCAATGGAACCTTGCCACCAACAGGTACTCCGATGACTGGTTTGTTGGTCATTGAAGCTATTACCCCAGGAAGGGCGGCGGCTACACCGGCCATCCCGATGAAGACCTTGCAACCCTGTGACTCAGCATCCTCGACAATCCCCTCAAGGTACTTTGGTGCGCGATGGGCGGAGGCAACCCGGATCTCGTAGGTTACCTCGAACTTGTCCAGCACGCTTCGGCACTTTTCGGCGATGGGCAAATCTGACTTTGAGCCAAGGACCACACAGATGTCCATGCAGCCTCGGCTGGTGGTCGGTTCAAATGCCTGCCGTTGTGCTGGAACTACTCCTCCTCCGAGATGGGGAGGAGTGGGGTTGGCCATTCCCTTCCTACGATTGGCAGGGGCTTGGCCAGGAATTCCGATAGGCCAGGCTCCATTGATGTGCGTTCATGGAAGGGGTCTTGCACGAAGCCGGATTTGTGGACAAAGGCTAGAGACAGAAAATCCTGTCCCGATCTTGAAGAGCCGCAAATGACGAGGTTGCCGTTTGGGAAGCCGACGCTTGCAAGCCTTTTTCTCGACCATTTGTCTGAGAATACCTCCCATGGCGATTCTAGGTCGCCAACCCAGTCCTCTGGTTCTATGGGTAGAAGGAATCTGGAAGGAGGAGACATCATCGTTGTTTGTACTAGCTGAACAGTGCGGATGTAGGCAGCCCAGTACAATGCGTATGAAACCCAGCCAACCCTTGGGTCTATGGACAGGTGCAATGGGAAAACGGCAGAGGCCAGTGCCAGAGAAACCCAGTCCACTGGGAGTTCAAGGAGTCCGCCCTCGGACATTGGCTGTGCATTCCTCGAGAATAATATCGGAAAAATCACTAAAACCCAAGCAACGGAGAAGAAAAGCATGGATGTGAGTTGGTCGTTCGGAGTCCTTCCGGGCAGTGCGAGGGGGATTGCGGACAACAGCAGAAAAAGCGGTGCCCATGCCAATGGTCGAAGAAGAGCCCACGCCAATGGTCGCATCCTCTGTCTGCACCAACCGAAGTTCCCGACTGATGGGGTGGTACTGACCCATGTAAGTGGGGGTTGTAATTCTCCAGCCATGAAGTCAGGGAGAGAGCCTCCTGAGGTTTTCCACCATCCGGGCTCACCAACAAGCCAGTGACGGTCCAAGCGCGCTTCCATGCTCCTCGGAGGCGGCTTTTAGGTATAATTCGCTAGTCCTTGGATGCTGTACCCGGGTGCCTCAGAATTAGATTCCTAGCAGCCCATACCTCGTCGACTCGCTTCACAGGAGTAGTGTGAGGTGCAGAGGAAACGATTTCGGGATCCTCGGAGAGAATTTCGTGGAAGTCCGCGGCGAACTTGTCCAGCACCTCCTTCGATTCGGTCTCCGTTGGCTCGATCATTAGACACTCGGGCACAATCTGTGGGAAGTACAGGGTTGGAGACATGTAACCATAGTCGAGGAGTCTCTTTGCTACGTCCTTGCCTGTCACTCCGTTCATTTCCTTCACAGGGCTCAAGGAGAGAGTGAACTCGTGCATCACAAGTTCGGCCTCGGCCCCCTCTGCTGGCATGCAATGGATTCTCGCAGCGACATCTGGCTCTGGATTCATAATCCTGTGCCTCAGGTAGTTGGAATTCAGGACTGCGTATTCGCTCATCCTCTCTAGTTCGCGGCCGTATCTTCTGTAGAAGGCCCACGCCCTGACAACCGCGCCAGCGTTTCCGTTCCACTGTTGCACCTTGCCGATGCTCCTCTCTCCGATAGACTCCCAGAAGTACCAGAAACCGTCCCCAACCCCAGTAGGATCACCCTCAACTAATTCCCTCCTAGATGCTACAGGGGTCGGCAGGAAATCGGAGAGGTGATTCTTCACGCCAATCGGGCCGCTTCCGGGGCCACCTCCTCCATGAGGCTGGCTGAAGGTCTTGTGGAGGTTGTAGTGAACGGCATCGAAGCCCATCCTCCCAGGATCTGTCTTCCCGATTATTGCATTGAAGTTAGCACCGTCATAGTACATCTGTCCTCCAGATTCATGAACGATTCTGGATGCTTCTGAGATGTTGGTCTCGAACAGGCCCAATGTGGACGGATTCGTAACCATCATCGCTGCCGTATCGGGACCAACTGCCGACTTCAGAGCCTCGATATCCAGCCTCCCGTCCTTTGCACTAGGAATCTCCACTATCTGATAGCCGCACATTGAAGCAGAAGCTGGATTAGTGCCGTGGGCGGAGTCTGGAACAATCACCTTGTCCCTGTGACTTTCACCATTTGACCTGTGATACTCCTGAATGCATCGAATGGCTGTGAATTCCCCTTGAGCTCCGGCGACTGGTTGTAGTGTGACTGCGTCCATTCCCGAGCAAATCGAGAGCATCTCTTGCATCTCGTAGTATATCGAGAGCAGCCCCTGAACCTGAGAGGATTCCTGAAGCGGGTGAATTCTGTCTATCCCGGGCATCTGGACGATTCGCTCGTTTACCCTAGGGTTATGCTTCATCGTGCAAGAACCCAATGGATAGAATCCCGTATCTATGCCGAAGGTCTTCTGCGAGAGTCCTGTATAGTGACGCACCAATTCGGGCTCGCTCGCTCTCGGCCAATCAGGAAGATTCCGTCTGCGCAGTCTCTTAGGAATCGCATCAGAAACTGAATTGATGGGTTCTGGCTGTGACCAACCCGTGCCGGGTGCACCTTGGAAGTCGAAGATTGTGCTCATCTGGAAGCCCCCGCAACCCATTTCCCGAGAGCGTCGGCCAATGCTGAGATGTCCGCCTCGCTGGTTCCCTCATCACAACCAATTAGAATGCAGTCTGACATCCCACTCCACCAATTCCCCAGATCCAGACCTCCTAGAACTCCTGCGGAGTCCATGCTTCCGAGAGCCTCCCTCGCTGAACCAGGAATTCTGATTGCGAACTCCCTGAAGAAGCACGCACTTGGGTTGACTAACTCAACCCCTGTGATGGAAGTGACGGCTTCAAGAGTAGTACTTGTAGAGGAGTATATCCTCATTGCTAGCTTCTCTAGGCCCTCAGGACCTAGCAATGCCATGTGCATGGCTCCCATCAGAGCAATCAACGTCTCGTTGGAGCAGATGTTTGATGTCGCTCTATGTCTGCGAATGTGTTGTTCCCTAGTGGAAAGCGTCAGAGTGTATGCAGTCTGACCTTCCGAGTCGATACTCTGTCCCACAATCCTCCCAGGCATCATCCTCAGGAATTCCTTCGAGCAAGCGAAGAGTCCGTAAATAGGGCCGCCAGCAGTTGGACCGATTCCGAATGGCTGACCCTCTCCAACAACAATATCTGCTCCCCATGAGCCTGGAGGTTCGACGACTCCCAAGGAAACTGCGTCAACCCCAACAATCAGAGCTGTCGATTCCCCGATTGCCTCCCTCAGGTCCAATAGACCTTCGTCGAGTAGCCCCAAGGCGTTTGGCTGCTCGACATATACTGCACATGAACCGGCAGCAGATTTGGCCGATTCCAAATCTATAGTCCCATCCTCCTTATGAGGTAATACGTGGAGGTCGATGCCTACTCCCTGAGTGTAGTTCTCGATGACTGACAATCTGTGAGGTGGAACCAATTCGGAGATATACGCCGAAGTGGGTTGTGAGGCCTTCTTCGACTTTACCCGAACTGCGCAGGTTATCGCTTCGGCGGCGGAAGTGCTTGCATCGTACATTGAAACATTGGAGATAGGTAATCCTACCAATTCCGAGACCATTGTCTGGAACTCCCACATGGCTTGAAGCATGCCTTGGCTGACCTCTGGCTGGTATGGAGTGTATGAGGTCAGAAACTCTCCCCTAGTGGCCATCATGGGAACCATTGTGGGCACGAAATTCCTAGCCAGGCCTGCAGAAATGAATGATGGCCTCGAATCGAGGTGCATGTTTTCTCCCAGAAGCCTTCTTGCGTCTTCGAGAATCTGCTCCTCCGACTGCGGCGGAGGCAGAGGCAGAGGATCATCCCTCCTCACTTCCTCCGGGATATTGGCGAATAACTCATCCATTGAGGACAAACCGAGTTCCTCTAGCATCTCCGACTCTCTTCCAAGATTGGGTATTTGGTCCACCATTGGCTCGCCTGTAACTCGAATGCGGGGTAGGAGGAATTCAATGGTTTCTCATCGAGGTGCTCCCTCAATCACACAGTATATTACCTGTCAGGAGATACGGTCAGGCATGAAGGTTGCACTTTCCGCCGCAGATGGTTTCGTCGCCCCCTACATCATGGAGATGCTTGGAGACGCAGTCATTGCCATCCCTGATGATAAGTTGGATGACCCTTCTGCCCTTGACGCGCTACTGACTCCTTGCAACGCCCTCATCCACATCAACTCTCGACCGGTTGATACATCCGTTGCAAGAGATGACAGAGAGTCTCTGATTATCATGAGAGAGAAGGCTAGACCAATCTTGGATGCAGTGGATAGGCATGGTTCCCTGCACATGATTATTCTAGGGACTCTCAGGGTGCACCCTCAATGGGAACCAGGAGAGGAGTACTACGGATTTGACTCCACTCTGGCACCGAGGGACGTAGCCGCCGAGGGTCAACTGTGGATTGAGGAGAATGCGCTAGAGAGGGCAGAATCTGATCGACCCGTCAGTGTAATCAGGGCCTCAAATGTTCAAGGAATCCCACTATCAGGGCCACCAGGAAACGGAATTTTACACAAGTGGTCCTTCGAATGCCAGATGGGATGGATTAACGTCCCCGGGGATGGATCTCAGGTAAAGGACATGGTGCATGTCCAAGACCTAGTTAGGGTCGTGGATGCTGTTCTGAAGAATCCACCTCCAACAAGGGAAAGCTTCGCCGTGGGTTCTGGGAAGGGGATTACAATGTCAGATCTGGCAGAATTGTACAGAGATAGGACAGATTGTGAAATTGAGTTAAATCAAAGTGACAGAGAGGAGGTCTGGGGAGTAGTAGATGCTTGGTTCCTTGAAGATAGATGTGGATTCCGGCCATCTATCAGCCTCGACGAGATGATTGAGGAGTCGTTCGAGGCCGCGTCTTAGACTGCTTCGAGAATGATTCGGCGCCTCACGGCATTCCAATCGGATATCGTAACGGAGATTTCGGTTTCGTAGCCGGTCTTGAACTGACTTGCATCTGAGTTAGAGGGGAGTCGAATCTCCACCTCGTCAATTTCTCCGGACTCTGCAATCAGTGTGCTTCCACCTCTGAATTCATCCGAGAGACCTATGCCAAATGTCCTCTCGATTGAGTTCACCCTGATATGGATGATTCCTGAATTCTCCGATAGAGAGTCTTTCAGGGCATTTCTCTCACTAATTGTCCGCGAAGCTTCGAAGCCAGAAATTGCTGATGCGATGCTGAATGAGTCACTCTCAGGAGCTGCCTGTGGCTCTGGTTCGGGTGCTGCCGGCTCTGGTTCGGGTGCTGCCGGCTCTGGTTCGGGTGCTGCCGGCTCTGGTTCGGGTGCTGCCGGCTCTGGTCTCGAGACCACGGGAGGAGGGAGATTTTCGCTCGTTTTTGAGGCGATTGTGCCTATGGCGCCAACTGCACCGACACCGGCTGCAATTGTGGAGGGGGTTGGGGAATTCTCCCTGAGTCTCTTCTCCAAGTCTAGTATCTTTTCATCCCAGATATTCCTTGCTGGAGAGCGTATGAAAATTGGGAGATCTTCGATCTTTCTGTTGAAGGCAGAGTTTGCGGCCTCAATCGCCTGATCGATGGACATTTGTCCGCCTGAGACCTGCTCCTCGAAGTACCTCGAAGCCGAATCTATCTCCTGCATCAAGTTTCCAAGTTCTCCATCACCACTAGGAAACTCTTGATTCTGAGAGGGTATTGGAGATTCGATAGAACCTGACTCCTCCCCTATTGCAGACAGGGTAATCTTTCCGACGCCGACCCAGCGTCTGACTCCCATGGGGACAGAACCATCCTTTGGTGCTCGAGTCCACCCTCCCCTGTACCAGTCATTGCTGCCGCTCTGATCACGGTCGTCCAGATTCCAAGAAGCGGCACTGCCGGAATCGGATGAGAAAGCGTACAAAATGCAACCATTCTGATTCCTGAAGTGGGGTTTACCATTGATTTGTCCTTCCTGATGAGAGTAAATCCCGTTGAAACGGTCGTCTGGATGCCCCACGATTGAAATTGACTGGCCGGTAGAGAAACTGTGTGAAGGGCCCGATTCGACGATTGACAACAGTTCGTTCAGTTCAAGAGATCCCGATGAGTCTTCATCGAGCGCACCGAAGATTGCGTTTACGATAACCTGAGGAGCCGCTTGTCCCGTGATAGATCTGAGCGCGTTCTCGAACTCGGACTTGGAAAGATTGCCGTTCCCGTCCGAGTCGAACTTCGAGAAGAGAGTCTCTGCGGTATAGCCCCTCTCTCTCAGGATTTCTTGCAGGTTCTTGATTGCGATTGCCTCTATGTTTGTCCTCATCCGTCCACTCCCAGTATGCCTACGGAGGCGTTATGGAAATGAGTCTTGTCACTGCATGGTTACCTTTCTCGAAGTGTGGAAATGCGAATAGATAATTTGTCTCCAGTTATGGGGGCATCCGTGGCAACCGGATGGGAACCAGAGGGGCTTAGCGATACGGAAGTCGCGGACGGGGAGGCATACCATAGAGCCCTATACCACAATGGAGATACAAATAGACCTGTAAATTGGCACAAAAACTCTGTCGCGAAACTGATTGAGGTCGCCAGCCCCCACATCAAAGACGGTTCGTTGGTTGTAGACTATGGATGCGGGACAGGTGGATCAGCGATAGAGCTGTTGAAGTCTCTGGACGAGCGGGACGTGAAAATTGAATTAGTTCTCATCGACCCTCTGGTCTCGTGGTTCTCCAAAGCCAGAGAACTTCTGAGCGAAAGGGATGACGTGCACTTCGAGTTGTCCATAGAGAGGGACGGCAACGGAAGAACCTCATTCAGAAGATTAGAGGACATCCTGGGTGGAAGAAAGGCTGATGCAATAATCTCGTCCTCAACACTGCATCTTATTCCTGCAAAAACAATTGGGGACTTGGCGTTTCAGTTTGCTGGTAGCCTAACAGAAGGTGGGGTTTTTGTATGGGACAGTGGGGATCTAGAATGCGACTTTAGGCCGGATAACTCTGCCCTACTACATGATCCATATCGAGCGGTGAGGGAGATACTTAGAGACGATGAGAGGAGGTCTTCAAGGCTCTCTGATATGGGTGATGATGAGATTGACAAGCATGAACGTAGATTGGATCGGATTTTTCCCTTACCATTCTCTATTGAAGTTGTGCTAGAAGCTCTGAAGGATGCTGGATTCTCTTCGGACATTAGCGAGGAAGTAGTGGACTTCTCGAATGAGGACGCGGAGAAGTTTGTCCTAGTCCCAAGGCTGGCCGAGATAGCTGCTCCGCTGCTACAGGGAGAAGAGAGGAACAATGCAATCAAATCGGCACTCAATACTGCTCTGAAGTCGATTGCTGACGACGGAAAAGGATCCGAGAGCTCGTATAGGAGTCACTGGGTTTTTGGGTGTCACAAGCTAATATAGTTCTGACTAGCCCTGCAGTGATGCGATTTTTCCTTCATCTAGTTGTTCCCATGAGAATTCTCCATCCGCTCCGGGGTCCCTTCCGAAATGGCCCCCTGAAGCTGTGAGAGAATAAATCGGAGATCTCAAGTTGAGCGCTTCTATAATTGCCTGTGGCCTGAAGTCGAATGATTCCTCTACCCTATTGGAGAGAGTGATATCGTCCACCGCCCCGGTTCCCATGGTGTTTACGAAGACGCTCACCGGTTCCGACACACCGATTGCATAGGCTAACTGAATCTCGCATTTTTCCGCCATCCCACTGGCGACGACGTGTTTCGCTGCCCATCTGGATGCATATGCAGCGGATCTGTCGACTTTGCTCGGATCTTTGCCGCTGAATGCGCCACCGCCATGCCTGCCCATCCCCCCATATGTGTCTACGATGATCTTTCGACCAGTCAATCCGGCATCTGCATGGGGTCCTCCGCGGACGAATCGCCCTGTGCCGTTGATGATGATCTTGGTGTCATCATCCAGAATGGAAGACGGGATTACGGGCCTGATGATCTTATCCAGCACTTCCGAGAAGATGAAGTCGTGCTCGTCATCTTCTCTACCGCCGAATTTCTCTCCTGCAATGTCATCATGCTGGATAGCGATTACAACTGTGTCCACTCTATTGGGAATTCCATCGTCACCATATTCGATGGTGACTTGACTCTTTGAGTCGGGGCGGGCCCATGAAAGGGAGTAATCTTTCATAGACTCAGACATCTTAGTCGTGAGTCGCTGGGCCAATGCTGCGGGAAGGGGCATGAATGACCCCTCTAGTCCTTGGAACGGCTCCGTTTCATTTGATGCATAACCGAACATTAGCCCCTGATCGCCTGCTCCCTGCTCAAGATGCAGCCCCCTTCCCTCGTCTACTCCTTGAGAGATATCTGGGGATTGCTGCGTTATTCGCACGATGACCTCACATAGCTCATCACTAGTAGCATCCATTCCTACGGAATGATCGTCATAGCCTATGGAAGACGCAGTTTTCCTTGCTACCTCCTCATACCCGACTTCCTCATCGGTCGAGATAGTTACCTCCCCTCCGATAAATATGTGACTGCCGGTATCAGTTCCCTTGACCATAGTCTCGACGGCTACTCTTGCCCTAGGGTCAATGGATAGGCACTCATCAAGAATTGCGTCTGAAATCATGTCGCAGAGTTTGTCTGGATGGCCTTCTGAGACGGATTCTGAAGTGAAAAGGTAAGCCAAGATATCCCTCCTAGTTTTTTCCTATTTGAATCTGCATTTTATTGTTCTTGAGCGAGAATATTCAACAATCACACGAAAGGTGGTCTCTTCACTTCTGACCTGACCCTTCTCCTACGGCTGGACTGAATCCAGACCTCATCACCATCATTGCAGTTACTAAGGTAGCCAAGTGCGATTCCAGTCATCTCCTTGCTTGGGGACGGCCCCCCACTGGTGACATAACCTATTGTTCCGGAGTTTTCTCCGGGGCCATCCATGACTCTGTGTCCGGGACGTGGTGATGGGCCCCTCTCCAGACATTCCAATCCCCATAAAATGGATTCACTGCCAATGGAATTGATTAGTGCATCGCGACCGATGAATTCGTGATCCAAGTCCAAACCGAACGGTACTGCGGTTTGTGAAGTC
>Ga0208765_1002404_pt1 | contig 10466 bp, 4 predicted proteins | sample ETNtaG_2_FD_185783 | JGI IMG/M metagenome (GOLD analysis project Ga0208765, IMG submission 185783) | Marine microbial and viral communities from oxygen minimum zone, Eastern Pacific Ocean - ETNP201406SV203 (SPAdes) (version 2) | ecosystem: Environmental > Aquatic > Marine > Oceanic ... | reverse complement strand
CCTTTTAATTCTCCGTCCTCAGTCCGAATAATGATAAGATTTTCATCGCCTATCTTTAGTGTTAGATAATCGCCGATATTTGCAACCTGACTAGTGTGACCAGCGTATTGCCAGGTGCAATAAAGAATTTTTAATTTTTCTTTTTCGTAGATATCAGGATCAAGATAATATCTAGATGGAAGAGTTTTATTCATGCTCATATTCTTTTATTTGATGTGAATAATATAGCTATATCCATCAAATTCTATGAAATTAGATTATATACAAAAAACCCCACTTTATAGCGGGGCCTTTTGGTTTAATAAATATAATACTATTTTAGAAGTAGCATTTTTTTGGTTTGTCTGAAATCGCCTGCCTGGATCGTATAGATGTACATTCCTGCGGTTACCGACTGTCCTAGATCATTGGTGGCATTCCATTGTGCAGACTTGTATCCTGCATCCTGGACCATGTTTACCAGTGACCGTATATTTCTTCCCATAAGATCATAGACTCTAATATTGACAAATCCTTCTCTCGGCAGTTCATAGTTGATTGTTGTCATCGGGTTAAATGGATTTGGATAATTCTGATGAATACTATAGACTAGAGGAATATTACCTGTTTCGGCCACATCCATTACCGCATTAAATACGACAGCGATAAAGTCTGAATATTCACTCCACTGACCCGCATAATAAGAAACCCTGTAAAAATATTGTGTATTCTCCTCAACATCTGTATCAATAAAATTATTACTTAGCGCATAGTGCACTTCAACATCATTCGTGAAGGATGAGTCTAAAGACTTCTCTACGGAATAGTACATGATTTGAGTTGAATCATTAGTGTCCCAGTTTAGAACAACGGATGAGCCTTGAATCTCATATCCCAATCCTAATGGTGCCGGCAGCTGCGGTGGTTCAGGTATATAATATTCAAAGGCTCCCATATCAGGCGCTATACCATAGTAGGAGCCTATGTCATCCACGCCGTTACCATCTGTGTCCGCGGTTCCGGCATCGATACAGGGAGAATTTTCTGATAATGAATAAAAGTCCACCTGAGGGTGAACCCCTGTAAAAAGGGGATCTTCGTCGATATTTCCTTCTCCCTCGGCTCCACCTTCAATATCGCTGTAAGTAATATTGATAGTACCAGTACCATCAGTAGCAATATTCCCAGGCCCAGGATTGTTCCAGACAATTGAATTGGTTAGCTCAACATGAGAACCATCAAATAAACCTATAGCTCCACCCTGTCCTGATGTATTGCCACTTATAGTAACATTTGTCATGGAAGCGATTGTACCTGTTACATCAATGCCACCTATTATACCATTCGCATGATTATTTACAATGACAACACGCGTAAGTTTGGCCCCATCAGCACCATCTAATAATATACCTCCACCATTTCCAGTTGCAGTGTTATCGCTGATTTTACAGTCTTCAATGATAGGGAAAGCACCCTCTCCAAATGCTTGGATGCCGCCTCCGCCTCCGTCACCAGTGTTTCCGCTGATTAGACATTGTTTGAACGCCGGACTTGACCACATTGCACAGGCTCCGCCTGCGCCCCAGCCTGAGCTATTGTTAAACATGTTAACATTAATCATCGTTGGTGCTGAGGTTAGCATGCATATTGCACCACCATACCATCCGGCACTGTTTCCACTAATGATTGAGTTTGTCATGACCCAATCATCAGAATGATTGGTCCATATTCCGCCACCATGACTGCCAATGGCAGTATTATTGGTTATGGTCATATTGTCAAAGGTGCCACTAGTATTTGCCAGCATAATGCCCCCGCCTTGTCCACCACCTAGGTTTTGATTTTCGGTAATCGTTACATTATTCATTGTAACACCAGATACATAGGAGAAAACTCCTCCACCGAATGCGGTGGCTACATTATTGCTGATCGTTACATTAGTTAAAACAGGACCGGCAACTCGAAAGATACCTAAGCCGCCTCCATTGTGAGAGTGATTGTTGTCAATGATCACGTTTTCAATAACCGGATAAGAATACTCTTGTCTTCCTGTGGCATCAGGATCATCGCCTTCCATAAGGTTAAACATATCATTAGCCGCAAGCAAAAGGCCTCCGCCACCGGTACAGCCGTGACCCTCACTGTAGCCATTTGTCAGGGTAAAATTCTTTAGTGTCACTGTCTCTACCTCATTGATAATAACGACGGCCGCCTCTTTTGTTGCGTCCGCGTCCGCATCTAAAATGGTTGTCTCTTGATCTTCTCCAACCAGGTGGACATTATTAGGCAGAAAAATCGGGAATGCCTCACCCGTTAGATCCGGAGAGTAAACACCTGCAGCAACATAGATTGTGGTTGCGTCCCCAACCTCTTTGACAAAGGTTAGTGCGTGGCCAATAGTTGCAAAAGGCGCAGATGCACTGCCGCTGTTATTATTATCACCATCCACCGAAACAAAATAATCATATTCTTCAATGCAGGCACCGACAATTCCATCCTGAACATAGTCTGCCAGGTCATCTAATGAGCTGAGAACAAAATCATTGACCGTGTTTGTTTCACAGTCGATATTCGCAAAGACGCTGCTGCTTACATCGATCGAGCCGTCAAATCCATGTGAATAAAAATCTTGACCGTTTCCACTGGTATTACCCTCAAAATAATTATTCTCAATATTGATTGTTGCAGGCGGTGTTCTACTGGATCTGTTATTTGTCGGACCAGCGCTTCTGTCTTCATCAAACTCTACCTCTGCGTCCTCATAGTGTGCGATTGCTCCACCCGTCTTTGCAGCCTTTCGCCCTCTTTCATTTTCAGATGAAATACCATTATTAATAAAGCGATTATAGTTAATCGTTGGATAGGCGTCATAGATAAGGATCCCACCTCCAGATCGCTCCGGAAGCTGAGATGTACAGTCGTTTATTAGGTTCATGGAGGTTCCGACTCCACCTTCAAATGTTAACCCCTTGATCGTTGGCTGAATGTCGCCGTCTCGAATAATCAGGCAGCTCCTCTTGTTCGGATCTGTATTATCGTCGATTAACGAACCATTGATGATTGTTCCCTGGATAATTGGATCATTGTACCAGCCCTCATTCCCCTCAAGTGCATCAAAGTCAGCGTTACTAGTCAGTGTGATCTCTTTGTTGATCGTTAGGTTTTCATTATAGGTACCCTCAGCGATCAGCACAATGTCTCCATCCTGGGCAGCGTCGATGCCCTCTTGGATTGTAGTGAAGTCAGCAGGGATATTGATCGTGGTAGCAAAAAGATTTGTGAAGAAAAGACAGATGAAAAGGAAGTAATATTTTGGCTTCATTCTGTTACCTTTTTTGAATAAGATTATATTTTTTAGGCTTAATGATTCAACTGCACAGAATCTAATAATGAATCTATACTAGAAAACAGAAGAAAGATTATATACATCGTCTTACCAGGCCAACCTTACGGCATAGTCCCAAATAAAGAAACCATTAGAAATATATCCCATCCTCAGTAGTTGATTACTTTAGTAGCACCATCTTTCTGGTCTCTCTAAATCCTCCTGTATCTATTGTATAAAGATATAATCCTGCTGATACTGGCTCATTCCTATCGCTGGTAGCGTTCCACTGAATAGATTTATATCCGGCTGTTTGCTTACTATTTACAAGCGTTTTGACCATCCTTCCCATCATATCATAGATCGTAATGTTTACCATCGCATCCTCTGGAAGATCATATCCGAGAGTGGTTATGGGGTTGAAAGGGTTTGGATATGCTGGATACAGCGCAAACTGTTTTGGCAAAGTGCCCTTGTCAGGAGAAATAGAGACCGTTTCATCATCGGTAATGGAAGTCATAATACTTTCAATGTACAAATAAAAATCTTCGACATTTTCTAAGCCGGCTACCATAGGTAAATCCTCTGCAACCATCTCAACACAAGGGTCCATAGAACCATAATAATCATAATAATCGTCACAAGGATGATCTTCGTCGCTGATAATAAGGGTATCGCCAATTAGCTGGTAGAAAACAGATTCCCACTCATCGTCTGGATTATAGTAGTAATCATCGCTATCGATTCTGTATAGCGAATCACCGGTGGCATACCAATAAAATTCTGTTGTGTCCTCTACCGCTCCATAATAATAATCATTATTTATTTCCACATCAATGCCTGTTGAATCTTCATAAAGCGTCATGTACATCTCTGGCTGATCTTCATCAAAAAGTGCTACAGGAAAAGGAAGCTCTGTCTCTACATCAGCAATAAGATCAAACATACCAGGTCCAATTGTACCATCTAAACCAAATACAACAGCCCCGGTTGAATCGTACAGATCTAGTTCGCTAAGAGTAATCATTGATTCGATCGTATCGACCGAAACAGAATTAGAAAAATCTGACGGGTTTGCAATATATATATTTGGATTTTCACCGAAAGAAGTAAGACCCTGTGCGACAACCATTTCTTCATCAATGTCAATAATTACCAATAGAGGATGTTCTACACCTTCAGCTGGAAAACCAAAAATAAATGCAAACAAATTCCAAAAATCAAAGTTCATGATCATATAATCGGGATCATCTGAGCCATCGTCACCATTACCATTTTCACCACTACCACCGGACAAATATTGGGCAGCACATTCACCGTCACCATCATCACAGACCCAACAAACGCAGGTATCATCCCCATCTTCAAAACCTATGTTACCATCATTATTGATATAGATCTGGTCCCAGCTACTACCATAAAATATAAATTCTGAAGACAGAGACTGTTGGGTATAATCGTCATCCTCTACGGTGATCTCATTATTATATGCACCCTCGAGATCGGTAACCGTCTCCGCACTAACGGAGTATGATGAAAAATCATCATTCGGCTTAAAAATGATCTTTTTATATTCCATATCCAGTTCGTTAGAGCTAGAGTATCCCTCTACAGGAACTGAATAGTATTCGCCTGAAGATTCACTGAGATCAACGTCAACATATTCACCACCACCATCGGCAATACCGATGGCCAATCCACCCGCAGCCTCGAACGTATTTCCACCGCTTAGGAAAAGGTCTTTATAGGTTATCACCACTTCGTTTGTACCATAAAGAAGCTGAATCTGAAACGTGTTTAACGCACCTGAGTTATCATAGAGCGGGATATCAAGAAAAGTAATCGTCGCCTCTGTATCCGTTTCATCAAAATAGATATGCCCACCACTAGGATCTAGGTCGGTTAAGTATGCACCAATTCGTGGACCATAAGAATAATCTTCATCGTCGTCATCTTCATCGTCATCATCACCATCATCCCCTGTCCATCCTGATTCCATATCCAGTGCAACATTTTCATAGGTCTGGTCCAGATTGTCATTATCAACAAAACAGCCTACGCTGCCTCCCTCTGCCAGCACGTATTCAGAAACAAATGAGTATACAGCCATTTTATATGGATCCTCAGGCCAATTTATTTCACAATACTCTGGATTAGTTCCTCCGAGACCTCCTGATACATTATCACCATCTACCGTTAGACTAAACTCAGTCACAAGGTCAAAGGTTTCCTGGTTATATTGGCTGGAGCTATCATCAACATAATCCTGGGCATAGCCTAGTGCATCAGCATTCCTGGAGTAGTCACCATTATGATCATCCATAGGTTCATCTCCATCACCATTGTCGTCATCATCATCTCCACCCATTAAGCCACCAGCAAGCATATAATTCAATTCAGTCTCATAGTCACTATGGGTAGCGGTAATACCGCCCGATGCCGTGTCCATGGCCATAAGCGATAACCAGTTGGGGATGGACTGGTCAGTCCCGACAGTAACATAGACACCGATATTTTGTTCATCCACATACCACTCACCAACTACATCAGACATATCCCGAATGAAACTTGCACGATCTCTAGTGGTAGTTCGTGATTTAAATGCATTCAGATCTTCAGGTGTGTAAATCTGGTATTTATCCTGTATCGATTTTATGACCTTGTTTTTTGATATAGGTACACGATCGGAAGCCAGACAGATGGATAATGATAAAAGAATAATAATTATTTTTTTCATGATGATTTTCTTTCGTTTATGATACGATAATTTATTAACAATATTAATTCTAAAAATAACTAAATATATTTCACCTATAATAGCACACAAATCGTAACTCATATGGAAAATAAAGTCTTTAACTGGGGCGTGATCGGCACGGGCGGTATCGCAAAAGCATTTACAGCAGACATAAAGCAATTGAAAAATCATAGAGTGTCTGCCGTATTATCCAGGTCAATTCACACTGCAGAATCTTTCTCATCTCATGCTCCAACCTGCAACGGTTTTGACAGCATGGATGCATTTCTAAAAGAGTCAAAGGTTGACGCTGTTTATGTTGCAACCCCAAACCCCTTTCACTGCAGTCAGACAATAGAGGCACTTAATGCTGGAATACCTGTCCTATGCGAGAAACCTTTTTCTATGGATCGTAAAGAAGCCGATCTAATGGTCAAAACATCTGAAACTAACAGAGTCGCATTGCTAGAGGGTATGTGGACACGATATTTGCCACACATCAGTAGAATACGCAACCTGATTTCAGAGGGAACCATAGGCCATATAGAGTCGGTGTCTGCCTGCCACGGGCAAAACCTCAGAAAATCAACAAATCCAAGATTATGGACAAAAGAATTAGGAGGCGGGGCCCTGTTGGACCTTGGAATCTATGTAGTATCCTTTGCCCACATGGTTTTAGGAAAGCCAAAAGATATAATCGCCAGCTCAGTGTTTACTGATCAGGGTGTGGACGCAAAAACTTCTATAATATTTAAATATGATCAAGGTGTCATTGCCACACTCTCCTGCTCCATGTACGACTCACAACCAAACAGAGCTATTATATCAGGATCCAAGGGCTATATTGACATTGAGCCCACCTTTTATGCACCAACTTCGTTTAAAGTATGTACGAATGATAATGAGATTATCTCACACCCAAACAACTATAGCGGACACGGACTAAGAGAACAGGCCATGGAACTAGAAAAGTGTATAAAAAACAATCAAACAGAATCAGAAAAAATGCCGCATGCTGAAAGTGTATCGGTGATGGAATCAATGGATAAGATTAGAGCCCTTGTTGGGTTAACATTTTAATTATTTTAACAATACCATCTTCCTTGTCTGTCTGAACTCCCCTGCCTGGATTGTGTAAATATATATTCCCGCTGATATTGGCTCATTTCTGTCACTGGTAGCGCCCCACTTAATAGAATGATAGCCTGCTGCTTGTTGACTATTTACAAGCGCTCTAACTATCCTTCCCAGCATATCGTAAACTTTGATATTCACCAACTCATCCTGAGGCAGGTCGTAGCGTATAGACGTAATAGGGTTAAACGGGTTAGGATAATTTTGATGTAGGGCAAAGGTTTCAGGATAGATTTGACCATTGCCCGCGCCTAGCGAGCCCCTGTTTAAGACAAAGAATCCCCCATCGGACGATGCCGTCGTAAACTCTTCATCGGATGCTTCCACTATGTAGGTCAGCACAGCATCGCTTTGGCTGCTTTCGCTTAACAGCTGATCAAGTGAGTTTGAAGAAATACTAATGGCAGTATCATTTATATTTTCATAAAGTTCTGTATAGACGTTCCCAGAAAATTCTAATTCAATAGTTAGTCTGTATGTTACATCGCTATCTACATCATAGCTCTGTTGCCATCTAAACGGGATCAAGGTATCATTAGCTATATGTGTGCTAAAGGTATCGGATATTGTAGGAGTTAAAACGGTAAACGACTCGGGTCTATCATTCACGGGTGTAACCGTTATTGTAAATCCTGCATCAGCGCTCTCTTGTCCGTCAGACACGCTTACAATTATGTATCCCTGGCCAGACCAATTAAGATGTGGAGATATTGTAACCATATTAGCAACATGCATTATATTAAAATATGGATCATCTGTCATAAAATCATATTCTAAATCGTCACCATCTATATCCTGTGAGTATATGATTATTGAGGTGGAGCTGTCTTCGACAATGGTTATATCATCAATAGGGTTAATTGTTGGTACATCGTTTACAGGGGTCACGGTAATTGCCAAAGAGGTGTTAACACTGTTGTCACCATCGGAAACAAAGATTGTCAGACTCTCCTGACCATTCCAGTTTAACATTGGGCTGATATAAAGTGTGTCTTCTATAACAGTAAAGCTGAAGATTGGTTGTTGTTGGCTAGTGTAGAAACTATAGCTCAGATCATCCGTGTCGATGTCTGTGACATTAAGAAATACGGATGCGGTACCATCCTCTGGCATGGTAACATCTGCCACCGGTGCTATCGTAGGCGGATCATTGACAGAGGAGACCGTCAAAACAAAACTGGCCGTGTCTAACAAACTATTTTCATCCGTCATATACACGGTGATCGTTGAGATCCCATGCCAATTCGGTAGCGGGGTTAACAATAGACTCTGACCATTGATAACTGCTGACACTGCAGAGGTATCGCTGTAGGCCTCAAAGGTCATGGTTGCGCCAAGATAGGATAGGTTCATGTTTAATTCTTCATCTTCTGATATTTGTTGGTCGCTGATTAAAGGCGGTGGGGTCACATCCGGTGGCCCAAAGGTCCCATTCGATCGCAGGCAGTGTCCATACACAGAGCCATTCTCTGTCCACACAATAAACACATAGTTCGGTCCGCCATCGATCACCATGTCGGATTTTGAGGTTCCTGAACTAGTAACCGCTATCCTATTATTTAGCCAACCAGGGCTACCATCCTGATCAAGTTTTGTTGCATATATATCGCCATTCATGGTCACTGTTTGCTCAATATAGGTTGAGATTATATCGTCTCCCAGTGCGTGAACAGAAAGATCAAGATAGTCGTAGTCACCATTTAGCTCAATGACAGGTGTCCCATTGGAGCCCCATAGCTTATTGCCTCCGCTGTCCAGTCTCTGGGCATAGACACCACGCTGGGACTGACCGCTGTTGGACTCGTTCCAGACAGCGATAAGATCCTGGCTGCTTTCTGCGATAGCCAATTTTGGTGAAATACGAAAGTGACTGGAGTTGTCTGAAAATTCTACACTCCCGGCCCAGAGCAGATTCCCATCAGCGTCTGTGTGCTGCGTCTTGGCATTTTGTACATTTCCAGCCATTTCTGTCCAAGCTGTAAAGTTCCCACTGTTTGCATCAGGAAGTGACTGCTGAGACCAGTTTCCCATGGGAAATACCACTGGACCAGCGGCAACAACAGGGTCGTTCCACAATGTGTTACCATCATGATCGTATTTTTGGAGGTATAGCTCACTGTTTGCAGCCCAGAATGGCCCAGTCTGGCGGATCCACTGTACTAATATATTATTGTCTGATGTTATGATTGGGTTAGGTGAGATTAGCGTGGCATCGTTATCGGTAACAAGTATTCCATCTCCCCATAGAAGTGTACCGCTTGATGATATGTGTTGGAAAAGAACAGTATTATCATTGTGTGTCCACGTTACGATAACACTATTATCATCGGTGACCGCTAAACGAGGAGACATATTACTGACACTGGAAGATGTGAGCGCTAGGCCATCAGAACCCCAGTACATGGTCCCATCAGGGCCAACCTTGTAGGCATAAACCTCCCACACGCTACCGGTTCGCTGGTCCACGGTTGAGATAATCGCGTTTCCTTCATGGTCAACACCAAGGTTTAAGTGGTAGACAGCAATCCAGCTAGCATTCTGATTATCACTGACGATCATTCCCCCTTGTCCTAATTGAGGCTCACCAAGGGGATTTAGATATTGTAAGTAGACATGATAGTTTCCGTCATTAAGCCATGCAACATATAGACCTCCATCAGGTGTGGATACGGCCTGTGCCTGGATACCACTGCCAAGTAACTGAGGTGTTGACGGATCTGTGGACCACTGACATAGTGTAACAGAGAAAAAAAAGAAAAACCTGATGACTATATATAAAGTACTCTTCATTGCATTACTCCATTATTAGGCAATTCTAATCTAAGTCCAAACGAATGGATGTTGCCAAGCTTCTGAGTGATTTATTTCAGCAGCACCATCTTTCTGGTCTGCCTAAACTCTCCGGCCTGGATCGTATAGATATACATTCCGGCGGACACTGGCTGACCAAGATCATCGGTCGCGTTCCATTGTATGATCCTGTATCCAGCGTCCTGTTGTGTATTAACTAATGACTTTATATTTCTTCCCATAAGATCATATATATTAATATTTACATATGATTCTTCTGGTAAATTATAGCGAATCTGCGTGGATGGATTAAATGGGTTCGGATAGTTCTGCTCTAGTGCATATACCGTAGGGATTGCTGCCTCTTGCTCACTAGCAAGAACAACAGAGACCGGTTCACTTGCATCACTCTCATTGCCGGCACTGTCTACAGAAGTAATCCAATACTCCCAGGAACCAGCTGCCATCTCCAGGTCCACATAAAACGAGTCACTGGTGGTA
>Ga0208765_1002402_pt1 | contig 10469 bp, 10 predicted proteins | sample ETNtaG_2_FD_185783 | JGI IMG/M metagenome (GOLD analysis project Ga0208765, IMG submission 185783) | Marine microbial and viral communities from oxygen minimum zone, Eastern Pacific Ocean - ETNP201406SV203 (SPAdes) (version 2) | ecosystem: Environmental > Aquatic > Marine > Oceanic ... | reverse complement strand
AGGGACTTCGCTTTCTTCAAATATAGCTTCTACCGGACACTCCGGTTCGCAAGCACCACAATCAATACATTCCTCTGGATCTATATAAAGCTGTTTCCCCTCGGGGTCAAATCCATCTGCTTTCGCCTCAGCACCAGCCCCGGTTTTATCTTCCGGTCCATGTATACAATCAACAGGGCAGACTTCTACACAGGCTGTATCGCAGGTTCCAACACATGGTTCAGCAATAATATAAGTCATTAGTAGTCTCCTAATTATTTAACTTAAGAAAAAATTATTATTCAGTTCTAAAGGCTGGAATTTATACGCATTTATTACAATGAAGAAACGGTTTTGGGTAATATATTGCCTAATCTGAACTAAGGTTATAATTTCACAATCCTTTTAGGAAAACAATAATGGCAGACTCTTATAAATACGAACATTACAAAACAGTTCCAGAGCCAGCAGAAAAAGTCAATTTTAAAAAGAAAAAACCAAAATTGATTGCAGTTGTAGATGAAGACAACTGCACGGGCTGTCAAGTGTGCGTTCCTTTTTGTCCTGTTGATTGTATTGAACCAGTAGCAATGGAAAAATATGGCATTCCAATTCCGCCAGTACAAGTGCGTTTTGATGAGTGCATTGGATGTCAAATATGCGCTCGCGTATGTACAAAGCTCACATGGGATGCTATTCACATGTTACCAACCGCGGAATTCGAAGAGGCTTACAATACCTCTGTAGCCGACTAAATTTGTCAAAAAGCTCTAGCCCAAGCTATTATCTTGTATTAGATCAGGGCACTTCTTCAACAAAAGCATTTCTTTTCGATGAAAACTTAGATATTCCGTTCAAGGATCGTATCAAACATTCGCTTGAATATCCGGCAGATCATCAAGTGCAATCAGACGCCCTAGAAATCGCCCATGCGTGTAAAGAACTTACTAAAAAGGCCATTAACTTTTCCCAACACGTAGGGGGATATATATCTTCAGCAGGATTAGCGGTCCAGCGTTCTACATTCCTTTTCTGGGATAAACGTTCTAAAAAACCTTTGACAGCAGCTATCAGTTGGCAGGACAATCGTTCACAGAATATTGTTGCAGATCTGGCAAATGAATCTGATAGAATATTTAATATTACGGGAACACCTTTTAGTCCACACTTTGGAGGTGCAAAGTTTTTACATTTTACTAAAAATGACCCAATTCTTAAGAAATCAGTCCTGACTCAAAAAACATGTTTCGGACCACTGAGCACATTTCTTACACACTACCTAACAAACACGCTAGTTATCGATTATTCTATTGCTTGTAGAACTCAATTGTTTGATTTGAACAATCTCAAATGGAGTAGTGCTCTTTGCAAGCTCTTCCATTTTCCAAATAAATCATTACTTCCTCTATGCAATAACGTTCAGTCATTTGGAGAAATGACACTTGATGGTATGACTGTTCCATTAAATGTGGTTATTGGCGATCAACAAGCAGCGCTTTTGGGGCAAGGAGGCTGGTCTTCGGGTAGTATTGCACTCAACTTTGGTACTTCAGGATCTGTCTGTGTTAATACAGGTAAAAATCCGGTTATTGTTCCAAATCTATTGACTAGTGTTCTTAATTCAGATCAAGAAAAGATGCTTTTCATGTTGGAGGGCACTATTAATGCGTGTAACTCTCTATTTTACTGGCTGGAAAAAGAATTAAATATTGACCATAAAGACATGGTTTGGCATGAACGGTGTATGGATGAAAGCACAAATGGTATTTTTATCCCAGGTGTTACAGGCATAGCAGCACCATATTGGAAAAGTGAATTAGGCACGGTAAAAATAGGCCTTGAGAATGCAAAAAATGATGAAATCATTCGAGCCGCAATGGAATCAATTGGATTTTTGGTACACGATATAATTAAGCAAATGGATCTAAAGAATGCACTACCTGACATGCTCACAGCAAGCGGAGGAGGCGCAAGAGCGCCATTGCTACAATTCATCGCAGATATGCTCATGATCGCTGTTGGACATATTTCTCTGAAAGACCGGACCGCCATAGGTGTATTGCAATTACTACACAAGCAGAATACAGGAAACTACTTATCTGTAGGCGCGGAGTGCGGTGAAATTTTCGAGCCAAGAATGAAAAAGGGGACTAGAGCAAAGAAGTTAAAGCGCTGGCACTATGCATTATCGCAAGTTGGTATATAGTATTAATCTATAATATTTTCTCGGATTATGTTTTCTGTACATGCTTATATAAGTTCTTTAATTGCGTCAATTAATCTATCCGCGTCTTTTTCATCATTATAGGCATTAAAGGATAAGCGTAACAAATTTCTGTCTTTCCATTCAAATATCGGAATTTCAATATTGTAATCTGACAACAGTCTATTTTTAAAAGATATTGTATCGTTAATTGGTATTTCAATACTCGCCATTTGCGCCAACCATTCTTCTGTATTCGGGCAGATAGGTTCTGTGTCAATCATCATATACAAGTGATCACGTGTTTGTCTTGTGAGGTTTCTACATCTCAATTGTACAGATTCCCAGTCATTATCATGCTGAAACTTTATGGCGGCTGGTACGGCTAAAAATGCACTTGGATCTCGGGTGCCTTGGTATTGATTTTCATTGATGAATTGAATTGGTGTTGGATCAACATCATTCCCCCAGCTCACTATAAGTGGGCTGATGAATTCCTGCAATTTTCTTTGCACATAAAGAAAAGTTGATCCTTTTGGTGCACTTAGCCATTTATGGCAAGCACCTGTATAAATATCTGGATTGATTATTTCAATATTCAATTTGATATGACCTGGTACATGAGCTCCATCTATAATCGTTATTATACCTTCTAACCTTGCTCTTTTACAGATCTCTTGAATGGGAAATATCAAACCTGTGGAACTTGTTATATGACTTAAAAAGATAATCTTTGTTTTTGTTGTTACTCCTTCCCAAAAATTATCAACAAAGTTCTGATGGGATGTCATTGGGACCGGAAGGTTTTTTTGGACAAAGAAATAACCTTTTTCTTCTGAGAACCATTCCCAAGCCCTAATTAATGAACCATATTCATGATCCGAGGACAACACTTCAAATCCGGGTTCTAAATTCAAACTGCGAATAACTGTATTAATTGCGGTAGTTGGATTTGGAACAAAAAATAAATCCTCCCCTTTACAGCCAACAAAGGATCCCAGTTCGTCCCGAGACTGCTCAAGATATTTGTAAATATCATGGGCCATAAATTGTACTGGTTGTTCTTCCAATAAGGTCTGCCAGCGCTGGTAATCTTCAAATACTGGTTTCGGGCAAGCTCCAAATGAGCCGTGATTTAAAAAAATTACGTCTTTATTTAAAAGGTATTGGTCTTTCAATAATTATATCCCTAAATGATAAATTTACACCTCAATCTCTCTTGCGTAGGAAATCACAAGATCGGGATTAATAAGCTAATGATAATAATCCGAGGACAGACAAAATAAAATAATTAACAAGCACTGCAGCGCCTTCATAATCCTTGGCTATGCGCTGTCCAACAAAAAGTGCTAAAAAATTCAATGCAGCAATGAGCAATCCAATAGTGAGCAAAATATTGTTACCATTTACAAGATTCAAAAACGATCCGATTAAAGTACAGAATCCTGCAAATATTTCAAGGACAGTAACTACATTCAGTAATAAAGGCACTAATCCACTTAATGGTGAATTAGAAAAATGACTACTCAACCATTCAAGGTTGCCTTTGCGGTCAATTATTTTATCGGAACCAGATTGCAGCAGAGCAATTGATAGAAATAAACCAATTAGTGATTGGACTATGTTTAAAAGATTTATCTCAGTCTGAAATACTTCTATCATTTTTTATACCTTTACTTTTTTGCAATTAAATGTGTTAATAAGCTCCTGATATGGTCACTTAGTTCCTGCAATGTTAAGTGTTCATAATCTATGGCTAATACAGGATCACCAAACCTGACGGTAATTACACCAGGCTGCAATCGCCAGTCTGTCTTTGGTTTTGCTCTCCAGGCATCAATCAATGCTACAGGTATAATGGTTGCTTTCGTATTCTTTGCTAAATGGAAAGGCCCTTTCTTGAATGGCCCCATTGCCCCCGTAATTGTTCTTGTCCCTTCAGGAGCAATTAATAATGAAATGCCATTCTTTATTTCCGATTCAGCCTCGTCAAGACTGTGAATCGCGTCCTTTAATTTTTCACGTTTAATAGGAATGGCTTTATAGCGCCTTAATCCTGCACCATAAACTGGGTATGAATATTGATCTTCTGCGGCGACTCCTGTAAGATAATGACTTGTAGCTGCGGTGATCATAAAATGATCAAACATGGATTCATGGTTAAACATATATATATAAGGTTGTTTCTCTTGCTCGGGGATACTGCCCTCAATTCGTAACATTTGTCCTGCAGTAAAAAGGCAAATTCTACAGAACCATTTCATGTATAGGTGTGCTTGTTGCACGGAAATAAATGTTGTGAGAAAGAAATATCCCCCTACACCTAACACAAACATGATCATAAAGATCGGCCAAAGGAAAATTGATACTACTGCTTTATACATTCCAGCCATTACTATTAAGTACATCGAAAAGTTTATGATTTGATTTTGGAAATGGATAATTTTTTATCTCTGCAGGTGTAATCCATCTGTATTCCTTGTTCATACTTTTAACAGATCCTTGGGTCTGACATCGATAAAGTGTTAACGTTATTTTAAAGTGCGAATAAGCATGTTTAACATACCCTACCCTCTTTTTTATATTAATATTAATGTCCCATTTTTCTTTGATTTGACGCCTTAATGCTCCAATTGGTGTTTCAATAGACGCAATTTCCCCACCAGGAAATTCCCATAAACCACCAAGTAATGAGTTATCTTCTCTTTTGGTAATGAGAAATTTTTCCCTTTGCCAGATGATTCCAGCAACAATCTCTTTATGTGGTAAAACCTTTCTTTTTATCCTCGCTGGATATGATTCTGGAGTAGACATTTTATTAGCCATACATATTTCATCAATTGGACAAGTACTACATTGTGCGTAGTCGATACGACAGATTTTAGTCGCTAGATCCATCAATGCCTGGTTTATATCGCCCGGACGTTCTCGATCCATCCATTCGATTAGTGTATTATGAATACGTTTTTTATTTCGTTTAGTAATATTTTTAATTCTTAATAGTCTAGACATAACTCTTCTAACATTTCCATCAATAGCTGCGTACGTCTGTTTGAGTCCTATTGAGAAAACTGCCGAAGCAGTATATTCACCCACTCCTGGTAATAATAAAAATTTTTGATAGTCTGAAGGAACCTCACCATCATAATCATTTACAATTATTTTACAAGCCTTATGAAAATTTTTACATCTTGAATAATACCCAAGACCTTCCCATAACTTTAGGAGTTTTAATTCGTCGGCTTTTGCGACAGATTTTATGGATTCATATTTTTCTACCCACCGCAAATAATAAGGAACTACTGTATTAACTCTGGTTTGCTGAAGCATAACCTCTGATATCCAAATCTTATACAAATCATGAGTTTTTCTCCATGGTAAATCTCTGCTATTTGAATCATACCAGCGTAAGAGACTATTTGTGAAATAGTATTTATTTGTATTATACATATTATTCACTACGCAATAGGTTTTTTGATAAAACCCAGTGAAATGCCGTTAGGATCTCCATTACTTCTTCTCTATCATCAGGTGATATTGAATTGTAGATCTGATTTCCAAATTGATCTATTTTCTTGTCAATTTCACCCTGAAGGACTTCTCCTTCCCTTGTTATTTCGACCATGACGACCCTGCCATCTGTTTTATCTTTATATTTTATTGCCCACCCATTACGAATCAAAACATCGATTAATCTGGTCATAGTGCTATTATCCACGCCCATTTGTTTTGAAAGAGAAGACATATCGGTGCCTTCGTCCGAGATCGTAGATAAAAGTAATATCTGTGGAAGGGTTAGATCAGGATTACTTACCTGAAAACGGAATAATGATTGAAGGTCAAGGAGGAAAGCCTTGAGCAATTCACCAAATTCCATTATTGTATAGTACAACTAAATATTTGTATATCAAACGATATAAATGAATATTTTATCGATATATAATACATTTGGTTAATAAATATTAATAATGTGGCAGAGCATGCAATCTTTCTGCATGCTCTTTGAATAATAATAGAATATTATTAAGTGTCTCATTAGAAATTTTACCATGCCCCATTAATGTCCTGTGGTCCATGGTCAATTTTCCCATGTAATACCATGATCCTGGGACAAATAATTTATTTACCTGGTATTCTATGATTGGGTCCGATCCATTTAATCCTGTTGTTGGACCTATCATACTGATAGTATTAACAATACCATCATTCTCAAACCATGTAGAATCAGTGCTTGTGCTGTCCGCCCAATAATCAATTTGTTTACCCATTGCACGGGCATTAGGTCTAAGTATTAAACCCATATCTTTATTAGGTACATGGTTTCCACTTAAGGAATCAAAGTGGGTATTTGATGTAGCAAAAGAAAAATAATAAATATTTTTATTAGCGACTGCTAGTGTATTTAATTGTCTTGCCCCTTCGAGGCTCACATCCCACGAAGAAAAATTTCTCGTTCCCCATGCAGGATGGCTTCGAATGCGAGTAAAATAACGGGACCATGATTCCTCATCATTTCTCTTGAATGCCCATTGTTCCAGATCAAAGCTGTAAAACCGGTTACCAATAACAGCTGCTAGACCGATAAAGTCCTGTAAAAAAGGTACGGATTTTGTAACAATATCTGATAGTGTTGTACCATTATGCGGAGATGACATCGTTGTAATTGATCTGATCCAATCCTGATGTTTGTTCCCAAGAAGGTCACTTGATTCTGGGATTGTTTGAGCAGAATCCACGTATATTTCTGTTTCAAGAAGATACTGTAGTCTTCTTGCAGTTTGTCCGCCCATACTGTGACCGATAATGTGAATTGGGTGATCTGCGTCCCATTCTGGATACAATCCTGGCCACTTTTTACTAGAAGGTTTTTGTATGATTCCATATTGCTTTGAATGTCTCTCTCCATAATCTACCTGGCCGCCTTTAATTTGATAATATGCTTCAACAGCGCAATCCCAGTTAGATGATATGGGACCAACGGAAACATTATAGATCTCGTAACCAAGCGAATCTAAGTATTCAACATAGTCATAATTTCCACCCCAGTAATTGTAACCACCCATTTCTTCTGGTCCCCAGCCTATAAACCCATGGATGAGTACGATAGGATAGTTATTATTAGCCTCTGTAATAGAGAAAGGATTTAATAAGTAAAAAGTTAGAATAAAAATGCTGCAACGCATTCTTATAATTAATCCTTGCAAAATAGAATTACTAAATAAAATTACACCTTAATCAGTGTAGTATTTGCCAAACAGAATCATCATCTCATCCGTGCTCAAAAAGCCAAAGGAAACGTCATAATCGCGCCAGTTATCATAGGTTGCAATTAATCGAAATCCTTCTCCCGGATTAATTACTAAAGGTGGGTCCAGCTCTAGAACCGGTGGATGTTCGTAATCGTAGGATATATATACTAGCTCACCATCTCTTTCACCACCAGCAATTTCTATAGCAAATTCCGTATTTAATTCATGGGCATGGCTAAAGAGTTCAAACACATATAATTTCTGATCAAAATACTCTTCTTCTACAACGGTTGTAACCTGACCTTTTGGTAAATAGAAGTTATTATCTCCAATTTGTAATATGTGTGCAATGCGTTCAACCTCAGATGGATCAACCATATGAACATTAACATATACTTCCCCAAGTATAGTTGTATCTGAATAATTAAAATAATGAGGATTATGATCAAAGCCGTGCACATTGGGGTAGTACAGTGCTACGCCAGGAGGAAGGCTATAATCAAGTCTGCGCCACTGGGTGCCTAATCCAAAGACATGGTATTGCATGGAAAGGAATGTACTAAGTATGTAGTCTCCATTCTCATCTCTTATCGGACGGACCGCTCCCTCTGGTGGTAGAAGTGCGGCTGGCGTGGAATTTGAAAATCCATACAGTATATAATGATGGCTATTGGGCCGCATCATAAGTTCATAACGACTGATATAAATTGGCCCACTAGTATCTCCAGCTGTCCGCATAAAAAACTCTACTTCGCTATTTGGTTGAACCTCAAAAGGCTCAATATGATACTGAACGCCACTTTCGGGAAGCGCTAGAGGTTCAAACAAAAAATCTTCATAGCGTACCGTGTCCTGCAGAATAGTAGAATCAGAAACCACACCTGAATTAGGTGCGCCAGCTACTATCCATTGTCGGATAAATTCTAATTGACCATTGGTTAAAAAATCGAGGCCCAGAGGCATAATTGCCCCATAAAAAGGATGGTCGGCATAGAAATGATCTTTGTCAGGTGCATTAATCTTTTCCCATAAATAACTTTTATATAAACTAGATAATCCATCGGTCCCAACCAGTTCTAAGCCATCATCTATCGCTACTTGATTGTGCGGAACGCGATCTATCAACTGCGAATAAGCCACATCAGCGGTTAATATGAGATCCGACTGCTCTGCAAAAGATGTACCAACCATATGACAGCCTGTACAACTCTGATCCAGGATATCTTGTTGAATAATCTTCCAGGTACTGCGACCAGTGAATTCTTGTGTTTCTTCTTCGATGCTTGCTGGAGAATCTTTTTCACAGCCAGTGAAAAAGACGCCCATAATCAAACAAAATAATATAACATTATATCTACACATCATTTCACCTCTTAACTATGCAAACTACAAAATAATTTAAAAAATATAAAATAAACTTAATTATAACCTTAGTCCTAGACCAAAAGCTATAACAGACCCTCCTGTACCATAAATGTAGGTACCAATATCAATGATGTATTGATTATTGGTAATGGTTATACCCAAACCAGTATCTGTGAAAAATTTCCTTATTAGATTGATCTGGGATAGTTGGTCAATCCGTCGGCTAGAAGTACCAAACCTTAGTTGCGTATTGTATGGTAAAACAAATACTCCACCCAGATGAAAAGTCATCAATCGATTATATAATCCATAATCAATATCTATGGCCATTTTTAAAGGTAAATAGGCCAGTCCCTTTGCCAAGGAAAGATTGAGTATTGCAGGGAAATTCATTTCAGCACTTGAATAGTCTTTTATTGAAACTGCTAGATTTCGAATAGCCAGTCCGGTATGCATATTATATTTTGACAAATTCAATGAAACGCCTGTTGTACCTGTAAGAATTGTTGAAGAATATTCTCCCATACTGCTGAATAGAAAACCTGTGCTGACTCCCCAATGTACTTTACCTGCAAATAAACGCTTGGCAACACTGATAGTAACCCAGCTATCACCTGCAGCATAATTTGCTGTAGGGTTCCCATTTACATCAAATCCCTCAAATATACCATAGCTTACATGCCGAATTGTACCGCCTAGTGTACTATAATTATGTGGTAATACTATTTGCACCATTTGTGAAGAAATATCCGCCGGATATTGAACACGGCCAATAGTTAATAGTTGCTCATTACTGAACATTAAGGACGGGTTCAAGCGATCACTTTCAGCTATATGAAGCGATGATCCTGAGCCCACCATGGCAAGTGAGTGGGGATGATACCAACTATTAAGCGCTTCATAAGATGTAGCATTAATTCTAACTGCAATCACTAATATTATATTGATAACACTTAATAACTTCATAACAACGAAACTGGATTTATATCGATGGTAGTTTTTACCCCAGAATTAATTAAATAATTCCCATCGGGGAAATTTTTCTTAATATAATTATGAAGTTTTCTTCCATTTGAGTCAGCTGTCTTATAGGATTTTAATACGATCTGCATGCGGAATCTGTTCCGTAAGCGTTCATAATAACAATCAGCCGGACCTAGGATTTCCAAACCAGAATAGGGCTTTTTTAGATTATCACGTAGCTTTTGAGCTATTATTTGCAGCTTATTTTTATTTCTTCCTGAGAGCTCTAGTTTTGCCATCCAACTAAATGGTGGATAATTAAGATCTTTACGTTCATTTAGGATAATATTATAATATTTTTTCAGATCTAATTTGGAAGCATATTTTATTACAGGATTATCATAATTATAGGTTTGAATAACGACTTCACCCGGTTTTTTACGACGCCCTGCTCGACCAGCAGTTTGGTATATTAATTGAAATAATCGTTCTCCCGATCGAAAGTCAGGCAAAAACAATCCTGTATCAGCATTAATTATTCCAACTAATGTCGCATTTTCGAAATCCAAGCCTTTCGATATCATCTGGGTCCCAAGGAGAATATCCACATCTCCGGATCCAAAACTGCTAATTGCACTCGTTAACGCTGTCACATTTCTGGATGTATCCATATCTACGCGTACAATCGATGCATTTGGAAATGTTTCTCC
>Ga0208765_1002397_pt1 | contig 10488 bp, 9 predicted proteins | sample ETNtaG_2_FD_185783 | JGI IMG/M metagenome (GOLD analysis project Ga0208765, IMG submission 185783) | Marine microbial and viral communities from oxygen minimum zone, Eastern Pacific Ocean - ETNP201406SV203 (SPAdes) (version 2) | ecosystem: Environmental > Aquatic > Marine > Oceanic ... | reverse complement strand
TCCAGGAGTTTAAAGTGCCGCTGCCCCCGTTTCCACCAATCACCCACAATTTACCATCGAAAACCATTGCAGTGTGCCCGGAGCGTGCTGACCAGATGGACCCCGATGTGGAGGCTTGTGTCCAGGAAGAAGCGTTGTCATCGCTTGAATACCATACATCACTCAGCAAACTGCCGTTATCACCACCCATAATCCAGATTTTGTTATTGAACACTGCTGCTGCATGTCCATATCGTTTTGACCAGGAGGAATTATCGGTGACCTGCGTCCAGGTTTCGCCGTCACTAGAAGACCAGATATCATTCATGTATGAGGTACTGTTGTCAATACCGCCAAGCAGATATAGTTTGTTTTTGAAAACCAGCAGGGAGTGCTTATGCCTGGGTGTCCAGGCCGCGGTACTGGTGACCTGCTTCCATGTCTTACCGTCACTGGAACTTAAGACATCATTCAGCAGATTTGAACCGTTGCTGCCTCCGCCGGTAACCCACAGCTTTCCGTCAAATGAAGTTGCAGCATGATGGTTCCGTCCGCTCCAGTTTTCAGCGGCGCTTGCATCGGTCCAACTTGCTCCATCCGAGGAATAAAAAACTTTGCTGTAAACAGAGCTCCCGTTTCCTCCCCCCATGACCCAAAGCTTGCCTTGATGAAAAACAAGGGTGTGTCCAATACCTGCACTAAGACCTGAGGATCCAGCGTCCGTCCAGGAGCATCCGGAAGAACAGACAGAGGCAGTAGTAAATCCTGACGATGTATAATCTTCAGCCAGCGCTTTGCCGAAATAATCTTTAATGCCGGTAGTAACTTTCAGTTGATGCTTTGTTAAGGAAGCCAGTTCTCGTGTGACTGAACTAGAACCTGCTGTCAGGGTGTATGTTCTGCGGGAAGTATCATATGTTAAAACACCAGGGATACAAGTGTTGAAGCTGTCCGTGGATATCTGCATTGTACCGCTGCAGACTTCATTTGAGGAAGTTGTGGCATATCCCGGTTCAATAGATTTACTGAAAGTGACCGAGATTGTACTGCTGACTGAAACATCAGCAGAACCATCTTCTGGAGAAATAGCTGTTACGGTTGGCGCGGATGTGTCAGCGCCGGCATTATCAGTCGATTCTTCCCCATCTTCGCTGCTCGAACAGGAAACGGAAAGAGTAAGTAAACACAGCAGAGTAAAAAACCGGACCCAGATTTTGCGTGACTTCCGTTCCACAAAACCCCCCTCATCACTAAATTCAGAATGTAACCCCTATTCCCAACTGTACCTGGGAGGTTGTTATACTTATGTTGGTATCCTCATAGCTAACGTCTTTTCCAGCAGCAGGTGACTTGCCCATATGCGAAGGAATATTGCTATCGTAAAATTCTGTCTTTATGAAGTTCATTCGATAGCCCAGCAGTGTTTCAAAACCGAATCCATGGTGAGCCAGCATAAAAAATAAAGAATGTCCTACCGGGTCACTGTTCACCAAGAGCTGATCTTTTCCTTTATCAGTATATTCCAAATACCTTTCATGCTCTAAGCCAGAAAGAACTCCGGCACCCCACATAAATGAGTAGTTTTCACCTAACCCAAAAGCCAAATCATAGAAATTTGTTTTAAGAGTTGTTGTCTCCTTAAGATTAGTGCCTGTCTTTTCAAATTTAGTTGTAACTGTAGTATATCCTAATCCTATACTTTTTAATAAAAAATATAAACTGCCGCCGTTTGATGTATTGGTATATGAGGGTGTAGAAGATTCTTTTGTATCGGTTAAAATGGAGTGATCTTTTTTGGTTTCAACAACAGGTGCTAGCATGCGTAAACGAATTAAATCAGATCGACCACAGGCACAGAACAATACTGCAGAAAAAATTATCAGGAAAGATCGGCAAAAAACTTTCATCAAATAATGAGTTTACTTATTAAAAATACTGAGATCAAATATTGAATAATGAATATATGCAATAAAAGGGAATTTTTTGCTATATAATGTAAATTTGATCTTTTTTATAAAGTAAGTTTTTGCGTTCGGTCTATTGATAATACTCATTCAACATCGATTTTGCTAATATAGCAAATACACAAAATATAAGCAAAAGCAGACAGAAAATGTTTGTTGTCAGTTCCGCATTTAGCCCCCAAAAACAACATTCTAAAATGCTAGAAAATAAGAACCCTGGAAATATATTGATGACGATTACGATGATATATTGTTTCGCATGAGAAAATAATGTCTTTTATCCTGCCAGTCATTTTCAGGGCAAGGATAAAACCAATTGTCGCCTTTTTTTATAAACAGAGTGAAATTGGGTTATAAGTATCGAAGATGATCTGAAATTTTACCAATTATCGAAATCATATCTTGAAGGGGCCAAAGAAATCTTGAATTTGTAACGGAAGAATTTTTTGAAGTATTTTGCAGAAGGAAATATCAATTGCTAATGAATAACCAAGGTTTTTCACTCCTAGCCTGCCTTTCATAACTCTGAATTTTTTCTTCAAACTGCAGCGTCCAGCCGATATCGTCCAGTCCTTTAAGCAGACAGTTTTTTGCAAAAGAATCAATCTCGAAAGAGAACTTTTTGCCCTCGGGAGTGGTAACATTCTGCCTGGGAAGATCTACTGTCAGCAAGCATCCTTCATTTGCTTCAACTTCTTCAAACAAGGCCTGTATTTCATCATCCCGCAGAACCACAGCCAAAATACCGTTTTTCCTGCAATTGTTATAAAAAATATCAGCAAAACTGGGGGCTATAATACACCTGAATCCGTAATCGTGCAAAGCCCAAGGAGCATGTTCACGGCTTGATCCACAACCGAAATTTTTTCGGGTCAGCAAAATTTCTGAACCTTGAAAACGCTGAAAATTAAGTACAAACTCAGGATTCTGCTTGGTACCTGAGTCATCCAGGTAACGCCAATCATGAAACAGATGGATACCAAATCCAGCACGATCTATTTTTTTTAAAAATTGTTTTGGAATAATCTGGTCTGTATCCACATTTATTATATCAAGCGGCACAGCTTTTCCAGAAAGAGTTTCAAATGTTTCCATTTTAAAAATTTATATAATTAATATAGATCTAGTAAGTACGTGGATCGACAAAATGTCCCGCTACAGCAGCAGCTGCTGCCATCAGCGGACTAACAAGATGTGTACGGCCTCCTTTACCCTGGCGGCCTTCAAAGTTTCTATTGCTTGTTGAAGCACAACGCTCACCAGGTTTCAGTATATCATCATTCATCGCCAGGCACATGGAACATCCTGGTTGACGCCATTCAAAGCCTGCTGCAATAAATATTTCATCCAGTCCTTCCTGCTCTGCCTGTTGCTTGATCAAACCGCTCCCAGGAACAATCATGGCAGAGACGTCATCGCTTACTTTGCGCCCTTTTACAAACTCCGCGACAGAACGAAGATCTTCTATGCGTGAATTTGTGCATGAGCCAATAAACACCCGATCAATACTTATTTCCTTGATAGGTAGGTTTGCCTTGAGATCCATATATTTCAATGCGTTTTCCACAGATTTCCTTTCGGAAGGATTTTGTATCTTCGCCGGGTCTGGGACTTTGTTGTTTATATCTGTTACCATGCCCGGGCTTGTTCCCCATGTTACCTGGGGCAATACATCCTGTGCATTGATGTTCACCGTAATATCAAATTCTGCATCTTCATCACTTGGCAGCTTTTTCCAAACTGAAATTGCATCATAAAAAGCATCACCTTTAGGAGAAAAAGGCTTGTCCTTAAGATATTCAAATGTTGTTTCATCAGGAGCGACCATACCTGCACGTGCACCTGCTTCAATTGTCATATTGCAAAGGGTCATGCGCCCTTCCATTGACATGCCTCGAATTGCATCTCCTGCATACTCAATTACGAAACCAGTACCCCCAGCAGTCCCTATTTTTCCTATGATTGCAAGAATAATATCTTTTGGGGTTACATTTTTTGGAAGCATACCCTCAACCTCAACAAGCATGGTTTTTGGTTTCTTCTGCTGCAAGGTCTGTGTGGCCAGCACATGCTCTACTTCAGAAGTTCCAATTCCAAAAGCCAGTGCACCAAAAGCTCCATGAGTCGCAGTGTGAGAATCTCCACAGACTATAGTTGACCAAGGTAGCGTCAGCCCCTGTTCCGGACCAATCACATGCACAATTCCAGAACGCTCGTCTCCCAAATCAAAGAGAGTTATTCCGAATTCTTTGCAGTTGTTTCGCAAAGTTTCTACCTGCAGTGCTGCAATTGGATCTTCAATTGGTTTGTCCTGATTTTTGGTGGGAATATTATGATCAGGAACCGCGTAAGTTAATTCTGGATGAAGCACGGACCGACCGGACATTCGTATTCCATCAAAGGCCTGAGGAGAAGTTACTTCATGTACCAGGTGACGGTCAATATAAACGATTGAGTTTCCTTCCTGCTCATGAACAAGATGGGCATTCCAGATTTTTTCAAACATTGTTTTTGGCATCACGAAATCCAGAAAATTAAAAACTTCAAAATAGGAAAATCCCGCTACAAAATTAATTCTGGGAATTTCTTCCCAACTTGTGTGCTGAATTCAAAATGGAAGGCTGGAAAAATTTTTCAGTTGCAACATAAAATCATGAGCTTTGAAAACAGCAACCAATATCCTTACATATTTCAAGTCAGATTGCCAATTTTCTAAACTGTAAACTGAATTTAGATAATCCTACAAGAAACTGCAAAAGCAGGATTTTTATACAACGTCTCCACCACCGGCTCCAGCAATAACTATAGTTCCTTCTTCCTCAAGACGCTTGACAACCTTGATGATTTTTTGTTGCGCTGCTTCTACATCAGTTATTTTAGCCGGACCAAGGTTCTCCAGATCATCCCTTACCATTTCTGCCGCCCTTGTAGACATGCTGCTGAAGATAAGGTCCTTAACTGCATCACTGGCTGTTTTCAGAGCAAGCACCATATCCGCCTGATCCACATCTTTCATCACAATCTGCATCTGCTTGGAATCGATCAGAGCCATATCTTCAAAGGTGAACATCAGCTCACGAATCTGTTCTGCAAGATCAGGATTTGTTTCCTCTATGCTGGCCAAAATTCTGGTTTCAGTGGCTTTATCCACCGCATTTATAATTTCTGCCACAGGTTCAATTCCACCCACAGCCGTTGCCATACTTCCTGCTGTTTTCATTTCTTCCGTCAGCACCTCATTCATTTCCGAAACAACCCCGGGAGGAATGCTTTCAATCATTGCCATTCGGTACAAAACGTCTGCCTGCAAACTCTCAGGTAATTCACGAAGTACATTTGACGCTTGTTCAACGTTCTTTAAATAAGAAAGAATCAGTGCAATTGTCTGGGGATGTTCAGTTCGAATATAATTTGATATCATTATGGGTTCTGCGTATCGCAACGCATCAAGTCCGACATCATCCTCGCCAACTCTCAGATTTTCACCAAGCTCCTTTGCCTTGTCTGCCCCTAAAGCTTTTGTCAGGGTGTTCTTCACGAAATCAGGCGAAGAGCTTATGCTCACACCGTCATCAGTCATAATCGAGTTCCGATAGAATTCCTCAAGCACCAGGTCCAGTTCTTCTGGAGCCACATCCGTAAAGCGGGACATATAATAACCTACCTGCTGGATTTCAGATTCTTCCAAATTTTTCATCACGTCCGCTGCCGCGTCTTCTCCCAGTGCAAGCAGCAGAATTGCTGCCTTCTTAGGGCCTGTAAGTTTACCTACTGACATTTTACCTCACTCTCTTAAGTATCTGGTTGGTAATTATTGTGCGTTGGTATGAATTGAGAACCTAATAAAATAAATGAATTTCAATATCAGCTTTTCATCATTTCAAGAAACCGGCCAAACAGGTACGAAGCATCTCATGAACCTCGTGCAGTCTCCGGATGATACTACATTGAATAAGCAGGATGATCGAGTAACTCTATTCCCTCTACAGTTTGATCATACAGTATTCGGTGCGTTACCAGAGCATTTTTGGACTTGGATTTCTCTTCTGCTGAAAATCCATGAATATGGCTGGTAATTCCAATTTTTCCAGATAGTTCCTCTTTTGATAGAGGTACTCTTTTAAAAATTAAACGTCGAGTTCTTCCTTCGATAGATTAACAAACATTACTTTGAATCCTGACAGTATTTTCAAAATTTCTGTCAATAGGTATTATCCTTGAATAAGGATTTAAGGTTTTAAATTTGTTTATTACAGTCCTTAAAATGCATAAATCATGCGGTTCATTCGTTGATTTAAATCACAAAGTGCAAGTGGCTCTGTTTGTATTTCTGTCTTAGAATAACTGGCGGGGCTGTCAGGTGAAAATGTTCATTGTATCTGTATATTTAAACTTTATAATTTAGTTGAATTATGCTTGATTAGAAGATGCAGCACTTACAATGATCGCAAGACATCCCATTAATATAAAGTGAGCTCATTGGATTCAAGCTACAAAATAGCTGTCATAATATAAAATTCAGTGATGGAAGAAGAAGATCAAATAGAAAAAGAAATATCCGGTTCCAACTCAAGCAGGGACAGTTCAAATCAGGCAATCAAGGGAAGGTCACTTACAAGCAATCCTTTCCCCGCGCTTGATTTTGTAAAGATTGAAAAGGAAATAATTAGGGCAACTGAGGATGTAAAAAAACTCAGCGGTGCGTCCTTTATTCTCAAGATGAGAAAAAAGATTCTGCCTTCTGATGCAAATGAAAAAGGGAGTCATTTAGACGCAAGCATAATTGGTAACCTTGTAAAAAGCAGCTCTGTTTCTACAATAGTGTCTAAAATAGGCAGTTCCCCTAAGGCCAGCCTCGAAAGGGTGAAATTAGTCAGAGCAGTCATGCTGGATGATAAGGGAGACTCCCCTTTGTCACTTTACCGCAATCTCATGATTCAGGCTGCTCTTACAATATATTTGGGAGACATAACGCCTGCCACATTGCAAATTACCGGACAAACCTACCGGTTGTACCTGGAAAAAATTATAAGCACCCATAAAAAAAACCTGCTAGTTGTTCAATCTAAACAACTGAAAAATGTGAATCTGGATGTCATCTCTGTGAATGATTTAATTAGCAAAGATGAAGAGGAAGAACTGCAGGAACACGAGATCGTGGCAATTCAGGAAATGAAACTGACTTTGAAATTGCTGGAATATGCTGAATCTCTGGATGAGGATACTCGAGGAAGCATTACAATGTCTATGCATTTGGATGAGCTGGATGTGCTTTCCTCAAAAAAAAAGGTCAGGGGATTATTTGGGGGAAGCGGGAATGCTGACACAGTTAAAAATAAACACCTTCTCATTGTTAGAAAAACTCTGGCAGCAGTAGAGGTAATGAAACGTATCCCCATTCTGCATCCTATCGGTATAAAGGTTGTAGCAAAGCTGCAGGCATTTGACAACAAGCTTGCACTTCCATACTTAATGGAAGCTCGTTTACATATGCAGGCTCTAAGGTTTCTTTCTCTTCGTGTTTTGATGGATGATTATTCTGCGCGTCCTGCCATGACACCAACTTTTAACAAGGCAATTGTGGCATATCACAAAGCATTAAAAAGATCTTCTTTTGCTAATCCAAAACGTGGAGATATAACTGTTTTGGCAGAATTTGCGCAGGTTTCATTTTATGCCTATCAGCATCGCAAAATGCTAAATCTTGCCAACCATGGTGTATTGAAAATTCTTGAAATGGGAAAGAAATCCCTGGACGCTCTTGTACCCAACAACAGAGTTTACCAGGGTCAACAAAAACAAATCATGAAAGCCATCGGTTCACTGAAAAAATTTGGCTAAAAGCAAATCGATTCCCATCATAAAATACTGCAAAAACTTACCAATAGATTTCTTTGGGAATCTAAAATGGAATCAATTCGACAAAAGCGGTTCCAGATGTTCAAGTACTGTCAGGCTGATGATATGGTGTCCCTCTGGATTAGGATGTATGCCGTCAGGAAGGTTTAAGCCTGGAACGTTTCCCACATCTTTCAGAAGAAACGGAATCATGGGCAGTTGATATTGTTCAGCCATTTCATAAAAAGCATTGCGAAAAGATTTGGTATAATCCTGCCCGTAGTTTAATGGAATCTGCATTCCGGCAAGCAGTACCAGGATATTTTTAGAACTGGCAAGTTCAATAGCTTTTCCAAGATTTTTCTTCATATGCTGCACGCTTAAACCACGCAAACCGTCATTTCCTCCAAGTGCTAAAATAACAATGTCCGGTTTAACACGCAAATACCACTGCATTCGTGAGGGTGCACTTGCACTGGTGGAACCGCTTATTCCCGCGTTAATCATTCTGACAGAGTAACCTTTTCTTATCAGTTCCTGCTCCACTAAATAAGGATAAGCCTCCTCCTTAGAAACTCCAAATCCTTCTGTAAGTGAATCTCCAAGTGCAATTATTAAAGTTTGAGCAGTGGCATGGCCAGAGAAAACCGCTGCAGTGAATGCAAGCAGTAACAGCCAGATAATCCTATTCAATAAATACTTAAAATTCATCTTAGGTTTAAAATACAATTTTATAAATCAAAATTTGATTAAGGATACAAATAACTCTTTTATCATTATGAAAGATCGATAAAATATTTTATCGGTTTGTGATAAGGTATTTTCTACGCAACTTAATTGTTTGAGCAAGACTTTTTATAGCAGATAATTTATTTCAAAATTATTGTATAGATACAAAAATTCATGACAGCGGCTGAAATTCAAACCTTACTGCAGAAAGAATTCCCAAATTACCAGATGAAAGTTGAATCATGCGAAAACAGGCACGCAAGAATACTTTTGTATATTGACAATTCTCACTTGCGTCCTGGAGGCACGGTCTCTGGTCCATCAATGATGCTGCTTGCTGATTTGGCCATGTACGCTGCTATATTAAACACTATTGGATCAGTGGTTTTAGCTGTGACTACAAATTTGAACATAAATTTTTTGCGAAAACCTGAACCTGAGAGAAATCTTGTGGGAGAGTCAACACTGATGAAAGTTGGCAAACGCCTGATAGTTGGTCAAGTAAGCATCTATTCTGAAGATGATCCGGAACCTGTAGCACACGCAACGTGTACATATTCAGTACCTCCGGAATATTTTCAGTCATGAATAAAATTCTTATTTTATTCCGTAATGAATGTGACGAAAGGCAGGATTGAATTAATACAGGCTGACATAACAACCATGGAAGTGGATGCAATTGTCAACGCTGCAAACGAATCCATGCTGGGAGGTGGTGGTGTTGATGGTGCAATACACCGTGGTGCAGGTCCGGAATTGCTTAAAGAATGCCGGACATTAGGAGGGTGCAACACTGGTCAGGCTAAAATCACAAAAGGGTATAATTTAAAAGCAAAATTTGTAATTCACACTGTAGGTCCAGTCTGGCGTGATGGAACAAACGGAGAACCACAATTGCTGGCTTCATGTTACCGCAACTGCCTTCAACTTGCTGTTGAAAATAAAATCCAAACCATCGCATTTCCATCAATCAGCACAGGTGTTTACGGTTATCCAATTATGCAGGCAAGTCAAATTGCTGTAAGGGAAGTCAGGAATTTTCTGGTAAATAACCCTCTAATTAAACAGGTAAGTTTTGTTTGTTTTTCTTCAGAGGATTTGTATGTATACAAATCACTGCTTCAATAATGATTAAGTTGATCCTTATTTTATTATTATTTTTTGTTCCTGTTCTGGAAATATTGATTCTCATGCAACTGAACTATATCATGCCTCTAAGCACAATTTTTTTACAATGTGTTGTTACGCTGGCTGCAGGTGTATGGTTAATGCAGGGCGAACATTTTTCCTTATGGACTATTGTCGAAAGTGAACTGCATAACAATAGGCTGCCGGCAGAAGAAGTAGTTGCCGATTTACTTCTTTTAGGAGGTGGTGTTTTGCTGATCGTTCCCGGGTTACTAACTGATGCACTAGGACTGGCAGTTTTTATTCCTGCAGTGAGACAGGAATGTATACAACTGATAAGAAAACGTATGAGAAAATCTTTGAATCTTGCTAGTACTGATTAACAGCCTCTGACCATAATTTTTTCAAATTTTATAAGAAAATGTTTACAGGCATAGTACAGGGAATACGAAAAATCTCCTTGGTTTCTGATATTGAAGGTGGAAGAAAACTTAGAATCCAACTGGATGATTTTTCTGGAAATCTGGAGCATGGTGCCAGCGTCGCAGTCAATGGGGTGTGCCTGACTGCCGTAAAAATCTCTCAGGGCTGGGCGGAATTCGACATCATACAGGAAACTCTCAACCGCTCCAATCTAAGTGCCCTAAAATCTGGGGATTCTGTCAACATTGAACGTGCATGCAGCTATGGAGATGAAGTAGGAGGTCATCATGTTTCAGGACATGTTGACTGCATCGGAATCATTAAAAAAATATACAATTCTCCGAATAATCGTGATGTTGTAGTCAGCTGTGACAAACAGTGGCTGGCTTATCTTATTTCCAAAGGATGGATCACCGTTGACGGCGTC
>Ga0208765_1002390_pt1 | contig 10504 bp, 10 predicted proteins | sample ETNtaG_2_FD_185783 | JGI IMG/M metagenome (GOLD analysis project Ga0208765, IMG submission 185783) | Marine microbial and viral communities from oxygen minimum zone, Eastern Pacific Ocean - ETNP201406SV203 (SPAdes) (version 2) | ecosystem: Environmental > Aquatic > Marine > Oceanic ... | reverse complement strand
TCGGTAGAGGCGTGCTGCCTGACTTCTCCATTTACCGACAGGCAGATCTCGACCGGACGCGGGTCCCAAGCAGTCCAGGTCCCGAGCACCCCCGAGCCAGCGAAACCCTTGCCCTCGAGCCATGGCCAACCCTTCTTCTTGGCGAGAGTCTGACGGGTCCTGTTGGTGGTGTCGTTGCCAACACACATCTCTACTGGCTCTAGGTCCTCGCCGAGCCGGATAACTAGTTCCACCTCGTGGTCGATGTGGTCCTTGGCTGAGCTCAGGGCGACAACATTGTTTCCATCTTCATCAGCCTCGACCAGAGCGGTTGGTGGCATCAGGAAGAAGCGAGGGTAGTCGGTGATATCGCCATAGATCTCCTTGGCGTGCCCTACGTAGTTGCGGAACACCGCCCATCCGACCGCCATGGTGCTTCCAACACCTACAATCCCATTATCGCATCGCTACCGAATTAAGCAGGTTGAAGACTCTCCCTCCACCGAGGTGCACCGATGGCCGAGGACCCCTACCGAGTCCTAGGCGTCTCCAGCGACGCCAGTGATGCCGAGATTAAGCGAGCCTACCGCAAACTCGCCCGGCAGTACCACCCTGACAGGAACCCGGACGACGCAGCGGCTGAGGAACGCTTCAAGGCGATACAGGCTGCCTACGAGAATGTAGGAACTGCTGAGGAACGCAGGGAGTACGACCAGCGCAGGCGCATGGAGGATATGTTCGCAGGAGGGGGCTTCCAGAGCAACCCGTTTGGAGGAGGCTCAGGAGGCGTCGATTTAGGTGACATCATCTCGCAGTTCATGGGGGGTAGAGGCGCCTCGGGAGGCTTCGATACGAGGTCCTCACGTGGCTTCGGCAGTCAGGCCCAAGCCCCTCCCAATGAGCCCGCACAGCCAACAAGGGGGGCAGACATCGAGGCAGGACTCGACATCTCGCTCGAGCAAGCCTCGCAGGGAACCGAGGTGAAATTCAGCCACCGCAGGCTAAGGCGCTGCGAGAAATGTAAAGGCTCGAGTTTCGGAAAGTCACGTCGCTGCGCACCGTGTAATGGCACGGGGGTTCAGACCAAAGGCAGCACACTCACTGTGAAGGTCCCACCCAATGCCGAGCACGGTCAGTCACTCCGCCTCAAGGGCATGGGGCACGAGCATCCTGAGGGAGAACCGGGAGACCTGCTGATTACTCTGAGGCTGGATGCTCAGGAAGGGCGGCGCTGGGAGGAAGGCAGGTTGGTCCAAGAGGTCCCAGTACCGGTCACGACACTGCTTCTCGGCGGGAAGGTGCGAATCTCTACACCAGTCGGGAAGAGGGTGCAAATCGATGTGCCTGAAGGTACTCGTATAGGCGACCGCAGGAGGCTACAAGGCCATGGCCACTCCGGTGGACCACTTGATATCGAGTTTATCTTGGCCGAACCCAATACCCTGAACAAATCCCAGCGCAAAGCGCTGGAGAGACTCAGGGACAGCGGGCTGTGAACCGCACACAACCTGTCAAATACCCGTCTTCTGCGGCCCTCAACATGCGCGACTTCGCCCACGTCGCCGACTTCCTCGTACCGAGACGCAGGCAGGCACACATCGTCGTCATCCTGCTATCCATGCTGATGCTTCCCGGAATCTCAGCCACGTTCAGTCCAATCGACATAGAGTCCTACGACATGGAGTCGCCAGAGCTCGACGCAAACGAGGTCCTCATGGAGGAGTTCTCATCGGCTGGAGGAATCGAGGCCTTTGGAATCTTCATTCGTGATCCGAGTCACTTCGGAGAGCCGGACTCCGATGTCACGATGATTGCCGACTACACCGGTCATGGCCTAGGGGTGACCGACCTCAAGGGAGGGGTACTCAACCTCACCGTGCTGAGGGAGATTGATGCTAAGGCCGAGTACCTGAGGCAGCACGAAATCTCCGAGTTCTACCTCTTGTTCGCATCCCAAATCACCGGTGAGTCCGTGGTCGGCATACTTGACCTCGCTACCGATTTCAGGGCATTCATGTCGGGTCAATCAGCTTTGACTAGCCCTAGAATCGACCCCGAGACCCTGACTATGGCCCCGCCGTCCACTGAATGGGTCGACTGCGGTGCCCTCGAGTGCCTGTCATTCGATGACGAGAACCTCACTCAGGCCCACATCGACCTAGCCGCACACAGATTGGCCAATTACAGTTCAGGAGCTTTCCTCAGACTCCTGTCCAATGATCGTGGATTCACCCCAGACCCATCAAGTCCGGTTCTCGGACCTTACAATCACCAACTCCTTGCGGACGGAACCATCACTGCGGAGGAATGGGGCCCAGGGCGTTGGTCAGCATCTTCTGCGTGGTTACTCATTAACTTCGACAGAGAGGCCATGCAGAGCAACGGCTGGTCATTCTCGTGGTTGAACTCCAGTTCCGATTCTGATTCCGGATACGAGCGGGACGGAGTCACATTTGAGACCAAACCGATTCACAACTCGGTCGAGCAATGTCGTGAGAGGGCTCTAGCGGGCGAGGAACTCTGCTCGATGGAATGGCTCTACTTGGCCCTCGAAGAGGATTTGAGATCAACTGATGAAATGGTCGTCACTCTGATGTTCGCTGAGGGTGTAAACGTCGAGATAAACAGAGAATTGCTCTCTAGCGCTCATCTGATTTTGATCATGACACTGGTGGTGACCATTCTGCTGTGGCTCAGTCTCAGGAGAGTATCGGATGTGGCCATAGTCGTGGTTGGTCTGGTATTGTCACTGATGTGGATGCAGGGATTGATTGGATGGGCAATCATCCTCGGTCAGAGATTTGGAATGGAAGTGATATTCCGTTCACAGTTCTCCAACCTCCTGCCAATCTTGGTACTCGCCCTGGGTATAGACGACAGTCTGCACGCTCTGCACAGGTACAAAGAAGAGAGGAGGGAAGGAGCCAATCCCGAACTGGCAGCCCACATCTCGTTAAGCAGAGTCGGCCGGGCTATTCTTCTGACCTCGACCACCACTATCGTAGCGTTCATGGCCAATATGACCTCGAACATAGCCGCGCTCCGTTCCTTTGGCATAGAGGCAGGTCTCGGAGTGCTTTCCGCATTCATCCTCACCGGCCTCTGGGTCCCTCTAGTCCGCTACGACTTTGATTTATGGATGGAATCGAGGGGTAAACTGCAGGATGAGGAGGAAGACCTCGTTCACATGGTGCCGAAGTCTTGGCTAGCCGCAGTCACCACCAATTCAGCTAGACATGCCCCAGTCGTAGCCGCACTGGCCATCCTGATTACCGCGGTGGCTGTTCCGATGATGCTCTCACTGGAGGGGGACTTCCAAGTCGAGGATTTCATCGAGAGCGAATCAGATCTCGCAGTGGGGATCGGTCTGGTAAACGAGCGCTTCAGTGACGAGGGTGAGCCCGGTTTCATCCTAGTTGAGGGAGATTTGGCAAATCCGAAGGTGATAGCAGCCATCGGGGAACTACGTAACAATGTGAATTCACACGGGCCAGGGGATTCGAACCAACTCTCTCGTCTTCCCACCGGGGAGGTCGAGATGCTAGCCGTCGACAGCATACTTGGCTTTGCTAAGGCGGCAATGGCCTGGAACAACACCTCATTCATTGCAGCAGGTTGGGACCCCTCGGTCGGTGGAGGCGGACTCGGTTGTGACGAGGATTTCCTAGGCCTTCCTTCATTGAGTGACAGGGAATGCCTCATTTTCCTATATGGATTCATTCTGACTCGAGGAGTCCCTGAGAGCGGTGGCTACCCGTCGATGCCGCCATCCATAGTCTCTGAGTACATTCAAGCAGCCGAGGAGATCGACTACGAGCATCCCTGGCTAACCGTCTCGGGCGAGACCCCTCACTACCCTCGCGCATCAATCCGATTCGGAATATCCAGTCCAGAGCAGTTTGCCTTGGTCGAGCCGGCTTTGGCTCAACTGGAGGATGACATGGCTCCGTTGCAGGAGCTCGCCCGGAATCCACTCAGGGTGCAAGGTGAGATCTCTTCGGCAGACGATCAGTACCCTGTAACATGGGCGATTCCTACCGGCGAACCCGTCATCAGATTCGTCGCCGCTGACTCTATGCAGGATGAGATGCAGGGAACCCTGCTTCTTGGTGTCGTACTCTGCACAATCACCCTGTGGTGGGGCTTCCGGGAGGAGACCTCGGCGAGGCAGCGATGGAAGGAAGGCATGCAGAACCGCGCTGACTTCGCTCGCAGAGTGGGGTCGACAGTCGCAATTACCGGGGTGATTACCTATCTCATGTTGGGGTCAGGTTACGCAGCCTTCTTCACAGTCCTCGCGCTTATCCTTTCTATCCTCTGGGGAACCCTTCCCTTCTTCATCGCTACAGTCACCACCGGACCTATATTCGTAGTAATCATCTGGCTGTACGCTATGGTAGAACTTGCTGGATATGGGCTCAACATGGTCACCGTGGCAATTGCAGCAATGTCCCTTGGGGTCGGCATAGACTATGTCATCCACCTCATTGAGAGGTATCGTGAGGAGCGTGAGAAGGGGATGACACCACACCTCTCACTGGCTGCCGTGGGTAGCGCCTCAGGCCTCGCACTCTTCGGCTCTGCAGTATCGGACATCGCCGGATTCATGGTCATCAACCAGTCCAAGATGGGGTTCTTCTCCACCTTTGGTCTGTTCTGCGCCATCATGATTGGGCTTTCACTCATTGCGAGCATGATACTTACCCCGGCGGTGCTGGGGCTGCTCCATCGCAAATCACTTGTCTCAGAGCACTCTTGAATTCCATTAGGTTCTTGAGATGATTTTGATTCGAAGTTTCATGATGGAACCCGGATATGCTGACAGCGGCCACTTATTTTCTGTGGAATTTGATCCCAAAGTGAAAATTTATTGGTGGCTTGGTGCAATGTTTGGGTTTGCAGTGACCTTTATCGGAATCCCGATAGCGATCCTGTGGATCGTAATAGGAATTCCAGTGCACAATAAGCAATTCCAAAACCTATCTTGCTCCTTGACCGACCGCTCAATCAACATGCGCATGGGATGGCTGTTCAAGAAGCAGCAAAACATCCCATTGGACAAGCTCACTGATGTGTCCATACATGAGGGCCCAATCCTGAACGCTTTCGGAGTAGTCAGAATGCATTTCGAGACGGCGGGCTCTGCACCATTCATTCTCACTGGAGTCAAGGACGGTCCCAGTTTCCGCGACCGCGTCCTAGAGCAGCGAGATTCGCTGTCCGACAGCACCTCATCGAGCGGACAAACCTCGCAGTCCAACGACGTCCTAGTCGAGATTAGGGATATCCTTCAGCAAATCAATGCGAACATCTCCAATGAGGAGTAGATATGGCGCTATTCGAATGTAACATAGATGCCAGAGGCAAAGCAATCCGCCTCAAACTCGGAATCATAGGTATTGTAGTTGGATTCGTATTGGCGACAGTCTTCTACTTTGCAGAAATCGACTGGTGGATTCCATGGTTAATTCCTCTGGGAATCGCAGGCGGTGGAGCGTTTGCTATTTTCGAAAGCTGGGCCGGTTGGTGTATTGTTCGAGCCATGGGATTCCGAACCCCGGTTTAGGAAATGGGAATAGACCCGGACTGGAACGGCATGGACCCTTGGTTCGATGAATTGAGGAGGCCATCGTTAAATCCCCATTGATGTTGGTGTCAACATGTCGGCCGAGATTCTGACTGATTTGGAGCGCGGTGACGAGGACTGCGTGCTGCGGTTCGCCGATGGCTTGGCCTTCAAGGTCAGCTACCTGTCCATACGCAGCCGCTGCCAGTGCGCCAAGTGCAAGCCGAGGCAAGAGAACCAGCAGAGACTCATCGAGTTCGAGGAAGAGGTCGCTCGACTCAGGGTCGAGAAGCCCCGAGCCGAGCCGGTAGGTCGTTATGGAGTCAGGTTCGATTGGCCGTCCGGCTGCTCAAGCGGTATCCACTCCTTCAGACATCTGAGGAGCGTTGCCGAGGACCTCGGTTCAGCGCTGTAAACCTCCGGATTAACTATCCGAAGGGGTCAAAGGCGACTCTCCGGTCGCAAATTTATCGAAGACATGGGTAGCCCCGTGATTTCGGTGGTGATACAATGCAGGGAAATAGTCCCGATGGAGGCGAGCAGAAGCTCGACGAGGAAGATGAGTGGCAACTCTATGCCAGCGCCGGGTACGCATCAGCAGAAACCACCGTTGAAGTCGAAGAGGCTGAGAAAACTGATGAGGAGGAGTGGTTCGACGGCGACGACCTCGAGGTCAACGGAGCCGCGATAGACTGGGACGCGCCACCCTGCCCTGCCCCGCTGGGCGTCGCCCACATCATCAAGATGGGAACCTGTGATTTCTGCTTGCACAGGGTAGCTGGTCGTAGAACCAAGGCCCGTGGGGCTGAGGGCGGCCGAGAGATTCGCGAGGACGCCCACACAAGGGACCCTGGGATAGCCAAGTTCGGGGCACCCGAGCTGTGCCCTCTTTGCGAGGATCTGTTTGACGACACTGACAACATCGTCAGTAGGGTCATAGAATCAACCAAAGGCATCGAGTATGGCACCATACAATTCGGAATCCATCTGCCGAAGGATCTAGTACAGGACGAGGACAAAATCCGAAGTAGGCACGGAGCTCCTGCTTCGAGACCACTAAAGGCGGCTTTTGCCGATGCGATACAGGAACAACTGTCCAAGCACATGCCTAACATCGAGTTCGTCAAGGAGAAGCCTGATTTGATGATTCTAATCGACGGCTTAACTCTCAGAATCGACATAGATATCAGACCAGTCTTTCTCTACGGCAGGTACCGCAAACTCAGCCGTGATATTCCCCAGACCAGATGGCCCTGTCGGGCTTGTAGGGGGAGGGCGCAGGGCTGTGAGTCCTGCCAAGGAACTGGACTGCAGTACCCCGACTCCGTACAGGATCTCATCGGTGAGCCAATCAGAGCCGCTTTGCAGGCCGAGGACACCTCGTTCCACGGTATGGGCAGAGAAGATATCGACGTCAGATGTCTTGGCTCAGGCCGCCCCTTTATCATAGAAGTCAAGAATCCCCTACTCCGTAAGGCGAATCCCGTGGATCTCGTCGCAGCAGTCAACGAAAAATCCTCAGGGATGGTGGAGATTGATCAACTAGACTGGACAGATAGGAAGCGGATTGGGAAGGTCAAGGAGACTCGTTCAGATAAGTCCTACACGATTAGGTTCAGGGTCGACGACATCCCGGAAGAGGAGACGGTGATGGAAGCCATCTCGGGACTATCGGGTGTCGTACTGGAGCAGAAGACACCTAAGCGAGTCTCGCACCGCAGAGCTGCCAAGACGCGAAAGAGGAAGGTTGTCTCGATTAGTGAGGTGACAGTTGATGGTGACGAGGTTCAGGCGACCTTGCGTTGCGAGGCCGGTACTTACATCAAAGAACTCGTCCACTCTGACGAGGGCAGAACGATACCTTCGGTCAGCGGCGTGTTGGAGAGGGAATGCGAGGTGCTTTGGCTTGATGTTGAGGAGATTCACGCTGACTGAGTCCAATACCTCATCCGAGCCCTTAAGAAGAATCGGCAGGTCGAACGCTCCCACGACCTACGGTCGAAAGGTGATTCAATGGCCAAGAGAGCACACGGTGGACGTCAGGGTACTCGTAGCATCCTGAAGAAGAAGAAGGCAGAGCGAAGCCGTGTTTTCATCAATCGTGTGATGCACCCCTACGCCGAGGGCGACCGCGTCGCAATCGTACTTGACGGAGCCCAACAGAAAGGTATGCCGCACCGCCGCTTCCAAGGCAAGACCGGTATAATCTCCGGGATTCAGGGACGTGCATATGTTGTCTCGGTCTTGGACGGTGACATGCAGAAGACTGTAGTGGCCAGGCCAGAGCACCTCAGGCCCATTGAGTGAGTGATTACAATGTCTGATAGGGAATATGTCGACTTCGCCACCGTCCGCAATCTGCTGGAGCAGGCCAACGAGCGCCGTGGTGAACTCTCCTATGAACAGCTCATGGCACTCGGCCACGCCCAGTGGGCGGCCAGCGAGAACCGTGGCGGCAGGAAGACCGATCCTGAGGTCTTCAGGGGGCTGCGGGACACGCTGATGGAGAATGAGAAACTTGCACCACATCCTGAGATATGCGCCAAGTTGGCCGAACTCTGCCCCCTAGTCGTGGCAGACGTCAGGGTAATCATCGCCAGCAAGAGGATTGCGATGGACACTCCGGAGATTGAAGAACTCATCACAATTATCCGCCAACACATCCTCTGATACAGCTTTTCGGAGCTTTTCGCCAACAATTTCATTCAAGGGGGGGAACCGCTCTGAACAGCCCGAGAGACATGCAGTTAGGTGGCCCCGACGAGTCCGGAGAGGAAGGCCCAGGCCCGTATGAATCCGAGACCCACATCAGAATCCTAGACCTGCAGGACAGACGTCCCATGGGGCATGAGATTCACGGCCTCACCGAGCCATCAATGTATCTGATTCGCGCTCGAGTGAACGAGTCTGTGGAGATGTCCAAACACTCGAGGATAGCAACCGACTCGGAATCGATAGGACCTCTCTCTGAAATAAGGCACCGAGACCTCTCTCCGGCAGCTATCAACGAACTTACAGAGGCCCTACTGGCGACCATCTTTGAGAATCCCGAGAAGCACTTGGGATTCTACAACAGCGCCGGCCCGATGTCACTGAAGTACCATGCCTTCCAGTTGCTCTCCGGCATCGGGAACTCAAAGGCCCTGCAGATGGTCAAACTCCGGGGAATCTCCGGATGGAGCGACTTTGCAGCGGTCGATGAGGACTGTGGGATTGATTCTGCCAGACTGCTAGCGGAACTCTATGTCAAGGAGATGGAGGACGATGCCCAGACTCCCAGATTGCTCGATATCCTAGTTCGCTCCGAGATTTGACCGGGGTAGGGCCATGGACGATTTGGACACACGACTCCTAGTGGACCTGCTTAAAGACCGAATTAGACCTAGCAAGGAGCTGGGCCAGCACTTCCTTATCGATGACTCAGTCATCTCCAGATCAGTATCTCTCGCTTCCTCCAAGACCCCGCTGGGAGAAGATTCGCACGTCATCGAGATTGGCCCCGGTCCCGGCTCGTTGACTCTAGCTCTGCTGAGGACCGGGACCGTTGTGTCTGCCTTTGAGATTGACGAGGAGGCGGTAGCCCACCTGCAACGTGTCTTCGGGGACGCTGACGGACGTCTCGAAGTGCTTCGTGCCGACGCCTTGGAGGTTAACTGGCCTGAGGATGCGACTCACGTGGTAGCGAATCTGCCGTACCAGATATCCAGCCCCGCGATAGAGCGCATCCAGAGCCATCACTCCACTCACCCTCTCGTATCCATCGTCCTACTACTGCAGAACGAATTCGCCGAGAGAATGACCATTGGCAGGGACGATTCGGCCCTCAGTCCGTTGGCTTTGACGCTGTGGCTGGATTTCGATGTCGAATTAGACGCCAAAGTATCTCCCCACTCATTCAGTCCCTCTCCTCGCGTTAGTTCACGACTGGTCTCTCTGAAGCCTGTAGACAGAGCTCAGGGGGTGGACCGAAGGATGTTCCGAACCATCACCCAGCACTGCTTCGCCAACAGACGCCGCAAGATACGCACTTTACTGTCTAGGCCACCTAGTCGTCTGAGTCGTATTAGAGGCTGGCACAAGAAGCGCTGGGCAGAGGCCGTCGCGAGCATCACCAATTCGGCCCCCGAAGCTCTGCCTGAGGGCTGGATGGAACTTAGGCCCGAAAATCTACAGACTTCCCACTGGGTTGCAATCGTAGAGGCAATTTCGTCTGAATGAGCTGATTTGAGAGGCTTTTGTCAGCGCCTTGATAGAGGGCCCACGGTTCCGCAGGTCAGGGCAGCGGGTCACGCGACGGGCCCAGGCTGGGATGAACACTCATGGCGAAGAAGGACACCTATCTCGCGTTGCTCAGACGCGGCATAGACGAGAACACCGCACATATTCTCTCTGACAGTGGGGTCAAGGTAGGAGATCTGAAGAAATTCGACGTTAGCACTCTGAGAAACAACTACGGCCTCAAGAAGAAGATTGCAGAATCCGTTCTCGACGCCGTGCGCTCGGGTCCGCGCGACTCCAGCAAACAGAGGTTCCTAGCCGATGTCCTGTCTGACCGCGGCAAGAAGAAGGTCGACAAGATTGAGGAGCAGCGCTTCAAGCGAGAGCAGAAAGATCTGCACTCCGAACTGCTCGAGAAGAAGGAGCAACTCAGGATAGCGAGGGTTGAGGCGTTCCGCAACAAGAAGCTAGTGATGAACAGACTGGGCAAGACCATCGAGCTAATCGTCAAGTTGGAGAACACCTTCGACGACGAGTCCAAGGACGAGCAACGATCCAAACTGCGCGACCAACTTGAGACTAGGGGACTAGAGGCCGCAAGGGACCACGAGATGCTTGAATTGGTCGGAACACCGCAGGACATCGTCGATTTCCGAAGAAAGATTGCGCCCATCATATGCCTCCATGCATGTCCTTCATGTGGAGAAGAAATCGACCCACTGGGGAGCAATGTGGTTGAAG
>Ga0208765_1002388_pt1 | contig 10514 bp, 5 predicted proteins | sample ETNtaG_2_FD_185783 | JGI IMG/M metagenome (GOLD analysis project Ga0208765, IMG submission 185783) | Marine microbial and viral communities from oxygen minimum zone, Eastern Pacific Ocean - ETNP201406SV203 (SPAdes) (version 2) | ecosystem: Environmental > Aquatic > Marine > Oceanic ... | reverse complement strand
GCCATTTTCCTCGGCCGCATCGTCAGGCAGGTCTTAGAAATGGCCATCACCAACCGCGATCCAAACGACAAGGACCACTACGCCAACAAGCGCGTCCGACTTGCCGGTGACTTGATGGAGGATTTGTTCAGGGTTAGTATGCAGCAATTGTCTAGGGACCTAAAGTATCAACTCGAGAGGCATCACAACCGCAAGCGAGAACTGAAAATCAACTCCTGTCTTAGGCCGGACGTCCTAACGTCCAAGATTATGCATGCTTTGGCGACCGGTAACTGGGTCGGCGGGCGCTCCGGTGTCAGTCAGCTGTTGGACCGTACTACATACATCGCCGCGCTTTCGCACATGCGAAGAGTTACCAGCCCCTTGGTGCGCAGCCAGCCACACTTCGAGGCCCGTGATCTCCACCCCACTCATTGGGGCAGGCTATGCCCTAACGAGACTCCCGAGGGCCAGAACTGCGGGTTGGTCAAGAACGCGGCCCAGATGATTGATGTCTCTGAAGAGGTCCCCGAGGATGATGTGAAAGAATTGTTACTCGAGGCCGGAGTTAATTCTTCTCCAGATCAGTGGGCGGATGGCTCGAGAATTCACGTCAACGGTGACATCTTCGGCTTACACAAGAGACCTGCAAAACTGGTTTCTAGGATTAAGAGGAGTCGACGCTCGGGTCGACTACGGCCAGAGGTCTGTATCCGTCACGACACCGCAAACCGGGATGTATTCATCAACACCGACAGAGGCAGGGTATTGCGTCCTCTGCTGGTCATCGAGCATGGCAGTCTGAACCTCACGAAGTTCCATTTGGAAGGCTTGAGATCAGGAGAGCTCACATTCGCCGACATGGTGGCCTCCGGCGTTGTCGAGTGGGTTGATGCTGAAGAGGAGGAGGACCTCCTAATCGCTCCCAGACCCTTCGATCTCCCTCAGACCTCACCTAAGCACGGTAGGCCGATTAACCCGGCCAAAGTGGAATGGGTTAATCTCGGTGAGGAGGAGATTTCCGAGGCTAAACTGAGAGCTGAGGTCCAACTCTCCAACGGCGAGACTGTCTTCGAGGAGTTCACAAGTCCTCTGAACTATTATCAGAGTGAAACTGACTTCCTCAAGAGGAAGCAGAATAAGGACAACACTATTCTGATTTACACCCATGTCGAAATTGACCCACAACTCATCCTCGGCGTATGCGCATCTCTCGTGCCTTATCCTGAGCACAACTCCACTCCAAGGGTGACCGGCGGCACGGCGATGGTCAAACAGAGTTTGGGTCTACCAAGTGCCAATTACAGACTGCGCCCCGATACAAGAGCTCACATCATGCACTATCCTCAACAGTCAATCGTCGGCACACGTGCGATGGATTCGACTAATTTCAACAGCAGACCAGGTGGCCAGAATTTCGTAGTCGCCATAATGAGCCATCATGGATACAATATGCAGGACGCCGTCATCATGAACCGAGCGTCTGTCGAGCGCTCCCTAGCCCGTTCCGCCTTTGTCAGGACCTACAACGCTGAGAACAAACGGTTCCCCGGTGGTCAAGAGGAGCGGATCGAAGTTCCCGGAACCGGTCTCGATGAGATCAAGGGCCTGAAGTCTTTCGACAGTTATGCTCACCTCGAGAGAGACGGTCTGCCTGTACCAGAGGAGTTCCTGTCTACTCTCGGCAAGTCGGACAGAGCTGTTCTAGTGGGGAAGACCAGTCCTCCAAGATTCCTCGAGGAGGCCCACGGCGCATTCCTACAGGCTCAGGAGAGAAGAGAGTCCTCGATGCTGGTACGACACGGCGAAGAGGGTTGGGTTGACAACGTGTTCGTCACGGAGTCCCTTGACTCTGGTCGACTCGTGCGAATCACCCTTCGTACTAACAAGATCCCGGAGCTCGGCGATAAGTTCGCTAGCCGACACGGCCAGAAGGGGGTGATCGGACGACTCGTCAACGAGGAGGACATGCCCTTCACCGTCGACGGGGTTATCCCTGACCTGCTCATCAACCCTCACGCCATCCCTTCGCGGATGACCGTGGCCCACGTTCTCGAGATGATAGGTGGAAAAGTTGGTTCCATGGAGGGCCGCAAGATCGACGGAACCGCGTTCACTGGTGAGAAGGAGGACTCCTTGCGCTCGGGGTTGCTCCGAAGCGGATTCAACCATACTGGCCGCGAGTCGATGATGAACGGCGAGACAGGCGAGGACTACACCGCTGACGTTTTCGTCGGTGTCATCTATTACCAGAGGCTTCACCACCTTGTCAGCAGCAAGTTGCACGCTCGTAGTCGTGGCCGAGTACAAATCCTGACTCGCCAACCGACAGAGGGCCGTGCCCGCCAAGGAGGCCTCAGGTTCGGTGAGATGGAGCGCGACTGTCTGATTTCTCATGGCGCATCGATGGTGATTAAGGACAGGCTTCTGGATGAGTCGGATGGCTGGGACCTAATGGTCTGTAACACCACGGGATGTGGACACGTCGCTTACTACGATTGGAAGCGTCGCACTACCGTTTGCCCTTACTGCGGAGATCGCTCTGACGTCCACAAGGTACAGACTTCCTACGCTTTCAAACTGCTGCTCGACGAGATGAAGAGTCTCGGGGTGGCGATGCGACTGGAACTGGAGGATCGAAGATGAGCGCCCGCGATGCAGCCAAGATTCCGAAGAGAATCGAGTCGATTAAGTTCGGTCTGATGGACCCCAATGAGATTCGCAAGATGTCATCAGTAGAGATCAAGACCGCTGACACCTACAAGGACGACGGGCACGCATACAAGCAGGGCCTGATGGACCCGAAGATGGGCGTTATAGACCCAGGGATTCGTTGCGAAACCTGCGGTAACAAGCACGAGGAATGCCCAAGTCACTTCGGACACATAGCACTCGAATTGCCTATCCTCCACATCGGTTTCACCAACTTGATTAGGGCCGCACTCAAGTCAACTTGCAATACCTGCAGCAAAATCCTGCTTCACAGTTCGGCAGAGACCCACCCCCTCGATCCTGAGAAGTCCGAACAGGATTACTACAGGGATCGAGTCCACGACATCATCATCAAGCACGGCGTGGGCTCTCGTGAATTCAAGACCATCATCAAGGACATCGAGAAGGAGTGCGCCCATAAAAGGAGGGCCATCTGCATGCACTGCGGTTCCGAGCAGGGCAAGATCATGCTCGACAAACCGTCGACTTTCAAAGAGAAGAAAGCGGATAAGGGCGAGCATAAGTTGAACGCCCGCGATATCCGGGAATGGCTCGAGCGAATTCCCGACGAGCACCTAATCTTCCTCGGGATGAACAAGGACTCCAGTCGCCCCGAGTGGGTTATCATGAAGGTCCTCCCGGTACCTCCAATCACAGTCCGCCCATCTATCACCCTCGACAGTGGCGACCGCTCCGAGGATGACCTAACTCACAAGTTGGTTGACGTTCTCAGGATCAACCAGCGCCTGCGAGAGAATCGCGATGCAGGTGCCCCGCAACTGATTGTTGAGGACCTCTGGGAGCTGCTGCAGTACCACTGCACTACCTACTTCGACAATCAGACCAGTGGGATACCTCCTGCCAGACATCGTTCTGGACGCCCTCTGAAGACACTCGCTCAGCGCCTCAAGGGCAAGGAGGGTAGGTTCCGCAGCAACCTCTCAGGCAAGCGCGTCAACTTTTGTGCCCGCACTGTAATCAGCCCCGATCCAAACCTCGGAATCAACGAGGTTGGAGTGCCAGAGAAGTCCGCCAAGGAACTCACTGTCCCTATCAGAGTTACTAGCCGTAACAGGGAGCAGTTGCGCCAGATGGTACTACGTGGACCAGATGTGCACCCAGGTGTCAATTACATCGTTCGTGGAGATCATTTTAGAGTCAGGATTACAGATCGCACGAAGTACATCTGGGCTGGATTCAGGTGCCTCAATCCCGAGTGCGACTCCGGAAGTGAGGATGAGCCCTACACTGGTTACAGGCCCGATTTGAACGAAGTCCTTCCTGCTCCAAATTTCCTGCCTGGTCTTGAGTTGAAGCGTCAGATGCGCAGGAATGCCATTGGCGACCTCGAGGAGGAGTGGGGAGTTGACTTGGAGGCTACAATTTCGAATCTTAAGGGTGAGGATGCTAGGGGGCAGTCACTGAAGGAGGATGACCCTAAGGCCATAATCCATAACAGGTGGAAGTGGGAACACTCCAATCCCGATGAGTACTTCCCAGATCACCTAGAGGTGTCGTGCTCTCACTGCGGCAGCCCCGAAATTGAGGACGAGTATGGAGGAACTTACTCGTCTGAGATCGAAGACAGACTGAGCACATTAGATAGGGAAGGTAACCCGAAGCCCGGCGTAATCGTCGAGAGGCACCTTATCGATGGCGACGTCGCGATATTCAACCGACAGCCATCTCTACACAGGATGTCAATGATGGTCCACGAGATACGTGTTATGTCTGGTAAGACATTCAGATTCAATCTAGCCGACTGCACACCCTACAACGCTGACTTCGACGGTGACGAGATGAATCTGCATGTCATCCAAAGCGAGGAGGCACGCGCAGAGGCCAAGATTCTCATGCGTGTCCAGGAGCACATCATCACTCCACGCTACGGAGGCAGTGTGATAGGTGGCATCCACGATCATATTTCTGGTGCCTACTTGCTGACTTATGGCAATCGTATCCTGCCCAAGAACTTGGTTTTGGAGATTCTAGGCGCCATAGGTTGGGTCGGCGAACTGCCAGAGGAAGTACAGGACAACAACATCGTTGGATATCGCGGGACCGATGTACTGAGTCTCATCGTACCAGCCGGATTCAACCTACAGTACACGAGTAGATCTGGTGACCAGGTCAATGTAACCGAAGGAAAGATCACAGGCACCATAGATAAGCGAGGCATCGGTGCTGAGGATGGCCGACTGCTCGACGCCGTCGTCCAAACCCATGGCTCGGATTCAGGTGCCGAATTCCTGAATCGGATGACGAAGATGACCATTGCCATCTGCTCTGCTATGGGTTTTACTACCGGTATCGACGATGAGGATCTGCCACTCAGTGCCAAAGAGAGGATTGCAGAAATCAACATCGAGGCGAGCGCCGAGGTTGACTTCGAACTTGAAAAATTCGGCAAGGATGGCCGTCGCTACGAGGCCCGACCTGGCAGAACTCCCCTCGAGACCCTAGAGGAGAATATCCTAGGTATTCTTGACAAAGGCAAGGCAGATTCCGGTGAAGTCGCTAGGGATCATCTTGGTGCTGATAACCCTGCTGTTATGATGGCGGTCTCCGGGGCCCGTGGTTCGATGGACAACCTCGCTATGATGGCTGGTTCAATCGGCCAGCCAAAGGTCCGTGGCAAGCGCCTTGAGAGAGGCTATCAGGACCGTGTACTGCCGCATTTCCCGCGCGGAGTGAAGGGTGCCCAAGAGAAGGGTTTCGTTTCATCTTCTTTCAAGCGTGGGCTCGAGCCGACAGAATTCTTCATGCTCTCTATTTCGGGGCGCGAGTCTCTGGTCGACACTGCCGTCAGAACCAGTAAGTCTGGGTACATGCAGCGCCGTCTGATTAACGCCATGGATGACCTAAGGGTCTCCGATGATGGCATGAGCTCGGTGCGCAACACCGCTAACCGCATTGTCCAGTTCGAGTATGGGGAGGACGGTATAGACCCCGCCCGCAGTCGCAAGGGGTTGCCTTTCGACGTCTCACAAGTTCTAGACGATGCATTAGGGGGTGAGGACTGATGGTAGTTAAGAGCGCCACTAAGAAGAAGCTCATGGATCTCGGTGTGGCCGAAGAGTACGCGCACAAGCTCGCGGATGATCGCAAGTGGGATGATGTGAAGATACTGACATCCGGTCAGATTGCTCAGATCTGCGGTCTCGACTCTGGCACCTCTCAGGAGATATTCAAGGTGATGGAGGCATCCGCCAAGCCATCACGAGCATCCGCATCTGCTGAGAAGACAATTGTCAGGAGAAGGGCGGTTTCCAGACGACGCAAGAAGAAAGCTCTCCCACTTCAGGATTATGATGAGGAATCCAAGTTGAAGCAGATTCTTCGTGACATCGACACGGACGACGCGATATACCAGCAACTCCGTGATACTTCAATCGAGATGAACCTCTCCATCACCCCTCGCATCCTAGGCAATCTGGCCGAGGGGATTCGCTCTAGGGGGATCGGCAAACTGAACCGCACCGATGCCGAGAAGGTGCTGAACTCTTCGCAGAGCTTCATTGGCACAGCTAAGGTAGATCCGCACGAGGCAGTCGGCATTACCACTGCTCAATCAATCGGAGAGCCGGGAACTCAGATGACCATGAGAACTTTCCACTATGCAGGGGTTGCGACCGTCAACGTGACTCAGGGACTTCCAAGAGTCATTGAGATTGTAGACGCTAGGAAGGTTCCTAAGACTCCAACGATGCTAATCTACCTCGAAGAATTCAACTCCAAGAAAAAACCCCTCAACACCAATGAGAAGGCCGTTCGCAAGATCGCCGCCGCACTGGAGATGACCACCACGCTGGACATTGCCAAGATCAATGTTGAAATCACCCAGCGACACATCACCCTCGGTCTCAGCAATCCCAATATGAGACTCAAGGCCATGACTGGCGCAGAGGTCAGGGACAAACTGTCAAGGGCTCTGAAACTATTCATTCAGGCCGATAACGATGACCGTCCAAAGATCCTCACAATCATCCCCGGAGTGTCCAAAGAAGAGGACCTAGAGACACTAGCATCCGATCCTCCGACCTACACAGCGCTCCTTCAGCTCGAGGACAAGATCAAGAAACTGAGACTCAAAGGTCTGGCTGACATCACCCGCGCCAATGTTCAGGGCCCTAGCAGAGACACTGGCGAGTATTACATCTCGACAATCGGATCGAATCTGGCCAAGGTCAGTGAGTTCGCAGGAGTCGACAGAGCTAGGACCTATACTAACAACATCAACGAAATCAATCAATATCTCGGCATCGAAGCCGCGAGACAGGCGATTATCAACGAGATGTTCGACACCCTCGAGGGTGCCGGCCTAGATGTCGATATACGCCACTTACTCACCGTCAGTGACGTGATGACCAGCGAAGGCACGGTTCGCGCCATAGGTAGGCACGGTGTCAGCGGCACCAAGCACAGCATCCTAGCACGCTCTGCCTTCGAGGTCACTGTCACGCATCTGCTACAGGCGGGGGTGATTGGCGAGAGGGACGAGCTCCGTGGAGTCACTGAGAACATCATCGTGGGTCAGCCGGTCGCAGTGGGAACCGGCAATGTTGACCTCTACTACATCCCAGAGAGTGTTTGAAGGAGAGCTGATTATGGATTTGGCTAGGCACCTCAAGCAGAGTATGGGTACAGGAAAAGTCCTGTTTGGTCAGAGGCAGACTATGAGCGCTTGTACTAAAGGCGATGCCAGGCTAGTCATCGTGGCTGCCAACTGCCCGGCTAACTACATCTCCGAGTTAACCGAGGGTCACTCTGATGTACCCATCCACCAAGTTCAGATGGTAAATAGCCAGTTGGGAGCGGCTTGTGCCAAGCCATTCCCAGTCAGCGCTCTTTGTGTCATCGATCCCGGGCAGAGCGATTTACTCTCGCTGTCGCCCAACGTTTGACAGTCATCCTCTTCAGGACTAAAGCCCGTGTGACCATCTCTCTAAGCGTTCGATTCAAGTTCCCGGTACCGTCGCTGGTCTCGTGGACGAAGCGGTACGTGACCTGTTGGCCCTGCGAGCAGTCAAGCTCCATCCGGCTGATGATGCTCCACAGATTCATGGATTCAGGTGTATGGGCGTGGCTGAGAGGGTGCCCGAGCTAGGAGAAACTCCGAGCTCGATGGTTCACGTTTGGCACGTTCCCTCGGACATCATGCCGATATCAGCCACAGAGATAGAGAGGTGGAGTGTCGATGCCCCCGGGGGGAGGCACTGGATTCTCAGCGAACGACCGTTCGAAGAAACCATTCTTACCCCTCTAAAGTCAATTGACGTGGTGATTTGGGGACCGGAGCGGATGGCTAGATGGATTGGAGAGGCTGTTATGGAGGGGGAGTTAGTCGCTCATTTACCTTCACCCCAGAACCATTCGCAGATTGGGCGGGACAAGGTCTCGATTGACGAATCAGCATCCGATATGACCGCACTCAAGCCTCTGGTGGATCTAGACTCGTGGCTGATGCAGAGGGGCTGGGAAGATGTCAACACATCCCCCGTCCTACTCTCGGCTAGACTCTGGATCGTTGATGGCTTTCTGAAAGGCCCCGGGGGCGATACGGAGCCTGGTACCTGGAGCATTGTCGAGGATCCCTGGTCAGGTACTCTATCTGTTCACGAGCCCGAAGAGGAGCTAGATCATCCTCCGAGATTGAGGTTGATTGAGCCCCCAGATGGGAGTTGGTCAGATATAAGGGCAGTACCGTCGGAGTTGCTCAAATTGTTGGACCGTCGCAAGCAGGGTGAACCCGATTCTGATGAGGGACCAGTAAGTAGCATCATGCTGGAGTGGTGGCGTTTAGATCCTGATTCGACTAATCTCAGAGATGTCCAGTTGGTTATTCCTGGATGGGTCATAAACGCAGATGGATCAGAGCCACAGGCCCTTCATGGTAGGAATGGCAAATTATACGAAATCAAATAATCAGTTACGCCGAAGTGCCATCAGCTCGTCTGTCGACAATGTATCTCCTGACATCAGTTTCGACATCAAATCGGTGAGCTCCAACTTCTCCTCTCCATCGTAACCCTCTTCCTTCTTCTCTCTCAATTCCATTGCCTTCATCATATCCTGGATTGAGTGAATGCACCGTAACGATACGATGTATTTGCTATGTAGCGAGTCTGCTTCGCGTTTGGATTTGGTCAAACTGGTGTGAGCGGTGTTGGCCTTCTCTCTCAAACGGTCTACTTCCTCAGACAGTTCCACCATCAGGTCATGAGCCTCCTGGGCCCTCATGACGGCCCTTTCGACTGACTTATGAGAATCCTCCTGTTGTCGTTCTGCATCCCTTACAGAGTCCTTGAGCTTGCGCATCTCTCCACCTCCCTGTGCCTTGGTTGCTTCCTTCAGGGCCCCAGACAAATGCTTCATTTTCTTGTGGTAGTCCCTTTCCCTCTTTCCTAGGAACTGCCCAGTCATGTACTGCTTCTCCAGTTTCTCCATATCTGCTCTGATTCTGCCAGCCGAAGGTCCGCGTTTGGCCCGATTTCGGAGTTGCTCCTCGAGATTTTCTCGCTGCTCATCCAGCTTGGCTCGTAATACCTCTCTGACTTCCTTGAGATGTTCCGAGTGTTTTGCTCGGACCTCCTTTAGTTCCTTGACCCGTTGGTTCGCCTCGTCCCTTATCGCCTTCTGAGCCTGTACCTCATTGATTAGTTCCTTCACTTGGCGATTGACTTCGTTCCTTTTGTCAAGGAATTCCCTCACCTTGGAATTCCATTCGTCTCTGTTGTCCCGGTGGCTGGATGACTTACCTCCTATGGAGTCGCGCAGGGGTTGCAGAAGCCCTCTAACCTCGTCGAATTCCATAACCATCTTGACGTCTTCCGTATTTCCGAACTTGATACTTCATTTAGGGCTGGTGGAGTCGAATCACAGTCATTCGTCTCCCTCTCTACGAGCAGCCATTGTACCTTTCCTCGAGCCTCCGCGGGTTACTCCTAGCCTCACCCCTCTCTTCTTTCGACTATGCTTGACCTTCGGTTTGGGTTGATTGTCAGACGCCTCCGACCCGGCTATCTCGGACAGTCCTCCTGAATTTAATAAGGCCTCAAGTTCGTTTGCATCCAATGAGCCACCGCTCTGGGCCCTGTCCTTAACATCAGCTAAACGAATCGCCCTGCCGCCCCCGAGAGTTATCTTTTGGTAGGCCTTGATTCTGCCTAATCTCCTACGAATCTGCTTCCTCTCGGAACTGAGTTCATCGAGTTTCTTGTCGATCTTGTCGATGCGGCGACTGGTCTTTTGAATGTCCGAGCGTGATATGCTGTTCGAGTCTAGTTCAGTCTCATCTAGAGCACCATCTATCTTCTCCTTTCTGCTCTTCCTCGTTTCATCCAGTTTTGTCGTCACTTCTCTCAATTTCTTGACGTGTCCAACGTACTCACTGTGAGCTTTCTCCGACTCACTTTTCCTGACTATAGCGGCTTGGAGCTCAAAGAAGCGCCCGAACGAATCCAGTTCTCTAGCCAGAGTAGGAACGGCAGTCAGGTCATTGTCGATGGTAACCAAGCGACGGTGAGTCTCACCTAGCCATTCTACAAGTACATCTGCGGGCGGAGGGATACAGATATTCACAGAGTCTCTCTTCTGGCGTGCTTGTTCTGCGGACTTTCTAATAGAGTGAAACTCTCTAAGCAAGCCCTTCCGAGCACCATCAGCCGATTTCATCTCACCGACTGCGGACCTCAGTGAGCGCACTAGGTCAATCTGGTCCCGGCGCCCATCCCTGAGTTCTCGGTGCTGCCTTTCAACAGAACGCAACTCACGCTCGAGGTCACCACGCATCTCCTCGATATCATTGTGGTCTATCTCCTCGA
>Ga0208765_1002385_pt1 | contig 10525 bp, 9 predicted proteins | sample ETNtaG_2_FD_185783 | JGI IMG/M metagenome (GOLD analysis project Ga0208765, IMG submission 185783) | Marine microbial and viral communities from oxygen minimum zone, Eastern Pacific Ocean - ETNP201406SV203 (SPAdes) (version 2) | ecosystem: Environmental > Aquatic > Marine > Oceanic ... | reverse complement strand
TGTTCTCAGTTGATCCAAAAATACTATTTTGTACTTCTGCTTCTGCATTAAAGGTATCATCATAAGATTGAACCAGAGAATCATTCATCAATTTTTTAGTGAGAGATAAAGCTTGGGGAGATCTCTTAGCCAAATGCGCAGCCCATTTTTTTGTTTCAAATGATAAATCCTCCAACTCAACCACTTTATTAGCCATGCCCATAGACAAACATTCTGCAGATGGAATTTTCTTTGCCTCTATTGCATATTCAAGAGCGCGAGCATACCCAATTGCCCTAGTCAAAAGAAAACTCAGTCCACCATCAGGAACTAAAGCAATGTTGCTAAACACAGACATAATATATGCATCTTTTGCCATAATTCGTAAATCACAAGCCATAGCCAATGCAGCTCCAATGCCAGCAGCAGCACCATTGATAGAGCCAATTACAGGTTTTGGCATGTCAATAATGTTCTTTAAAAAAGGATAATAACCTCTTAATAAAGCATCCTTGGTATCTTCCCAAGAAGCATCTCTTTCTGTTAAGTCAGCCCCTGCAGAAAAGCCCCTTCCTTCGCCAGTAATAACCAATACTCTTATCTGAGGATCATTTTTTATAAGTTCAGTTGCATCACTCATATCCCAAATAAGCTGCTCATTAAAAGCATTCATCATCTTAGGACGATTTATTGTGATCGTTGCGACCTTATTTTCAATCTCTAAACTTATCGTTTCATAACTCATATTTCTCTCCAAATTATCTGATTATTTCTTATTTAGAACTAAATCGCCATCACTAAAACTTAAAGAAGCACTCTTTTGATCTTTATCTGCCCTTGACCAATTAACCAAAGCTTTAGGGCTGGGATTAGAATAAATAAATGCTTTCAAAATTTCATGAAGAATCTTTTTATTAGGCATTGCAACATTATTTTGTTTTATCCAATATCTGATTATCTCTATACAAGTATCATGATCAAGCCCAATCAATAACTTTCTTTGTAATTTAGGTCCCCTAATACTTGATCCAAATTGTTGATCAAGCAGAAAATCGTGCACTTTTTTTTGCTTAGATACTAGCTCAGATGTTTGTTGAATTTGTTGGCTTGCTTTGGGCCATCGATTTGAGGCCAATCTCAAAAGTTCATTTCGAATAAAGTTGCGATCTTGATCTTCTTCGAAATTACTTTCATCAGAGATAAATTTTATTTTATTAATTGATAAGTATTTGATTAAATCAGACTTGGTATAGTCTAGCCATGGTCTCAATAACATGCCCTCGCCCAATGATCGCTCTCTCATTGGTCCTTGGAGACCATCTAAACCAGTTCCTCTAAAAAGTCTAAATAAAATCGTTTCGGCCACATCATCAGCGTGGTGGGCTAGCAATAATTGATCATTATGCTTGAGAGCTTCTTTGAAAATCTTATATCTGCCTTTTCTACATGCTGATTCAAGACCAGATTTTTTAGAATCTACGTTGATGGTTTCACATTGCAAAGTAATGTCCCTTTCCTCGCAAAACCTTTGACAGTGCTCCTGCCACACATCAGAATTCTTACTTAACGAATGATTAACATGTATGGCTGAAAGAGTTCCAAATAAAAGTTTTTTCTGTCTTAATTCATTACAAAAATGTAAAAGAGCAGATGAATCTCCTCCTCCACTGAAAGCCACAAAAATATTTTTATTGGGGTCAACTAAGTCAAAAAAATCTTTTGTATTAAACAAAATCAGGCACCAATTTTAATTAAGCGCTGATAGCGTCTTTTTAATAACTCCTCTTGAGAGAATTTAGATAGCTCTGCTATATTCGTTAATAAGGATGATTTGATATTTGCTGAAACTACATCATAGTCTTGGTGGGCACCGCCAACAGGCTCTAAAATAATCTCGTCCACAATACCTATTTTTTTTAAGTCGCTAGCCCCAACTTTCATAGCTTCTGCAGCTTCTGGGGCTTTAGCAGACTCTCGCCAAACTATTGAGGCACAAGCCTCGGGGGAAGCGACTGAGTATGTGCCATATTCTAAAATTGCTACGTGATCTCCCACTCCAAGCGCTAAGGCTCCTCCTGAACCTCCTTCACCAGTAACCACAACTATAATTTTTGTTTTTAAACTAGACATAACAGCAAGATTTCTTGCAATAGCCTCACTTTGACCTCTTTCTTCTCCTTCAACACCTGGATAAGCTCCAGCTGTATCAATGAAAGTAATTACAGTCAAATTAAATTGCTCAGCAAGCTGCATAAGTCGTTTTGCTTTTCTGTAACCTTCCGGTTGCGGCATACCGAAGTTTCTTTTAACTTTTTCCTCTGTATCTCGACCCTTTTCATGCCCAATAATCATTACAGGCATACCCTCTAACTTTGCTATGCCTGCAACCAAAGAGGGATCATCAGCAAATTGACGATCTCCGTGAAGCTCCTCAAACTCATCAAATATTCTTTCAATGAAATCAAGGGTATGAGGTCTATTGGGGTGGCGAGCAACTTGGACTTTTTGCCAAGTAGACAACTTTGAATAGATTTTTTTTCTCAGCGCCTCTTGCTCTGATTTTAATTTGTCTATCTGAGGTAAAAGCCCAGGATTATCTACAGCTGCCAGCTGTAAAGCTTCTATTTTCTCCGCAACCTCAGCAATTGGTTTTTCAAATTCTAAAATACTAATACTCATTTATTTAATTTAATAGCCTCTTCTCCAAACATTTCCTTAAGCAACTTAAGGTTTTCAGATGAAGGCATAAGTCTAAATTCATCACCAAGTTCTATTATAGCCTCAGAGTTCTCATGTAAAATTTTTAAATGCACTTTACAATTGCCATGCTTCCAAAAGTCTCCATTCATATTTTTTAAATTTCTCATATTTAATTGAATAGAGTCGCTTGGTATATTCCTTGCATCAATCATAATAGATTTATTACCTTGGCTCATTTGTGATTCTAGTGAAGCCACTGATACAACTTTCATCTTATACATTCTCCGGTTTAATTCCTTAGATCTATAATCATCAATCTCAAGCGAGCCTGCAAAAATTAAAATAGAATTAGTTTTAAGTAACAAATGATACTTCTCTAAAACTTCTGTGCTCACTATTCCTTCCATAGTCCCAGTACCATCATCAAAACTTATAAAAGCAACTTGTTTATTAGACCGGTCTCTAATTTGTTTATACGAATTAAGTAGCCCAACTATCTTAGCTCTGGCTATATCATCTGTAACTTCTTTAATGGTATGAGATCTTAAGCCCTCAACCACTCCTTCAATTGCAATTACTGGATGGCCTGAAAAATAATATCCTAAGGCATCTCTTTCGTGATTAAGTAAATCCTCTTTTGATAAATCTTTAACATTTATATATTTTTCATAAGGATCAAAAGTTTCTTCCATGGATGCAAAAAGATCTGAGGTACCAGCTACTTGAATGCTATTTCTCTGCCCTTCTCTTAAAATATCCTCCATGCAAGCTAAAGCAACAGATCTAGAAGGAGCCAATGTGTCAAAGGCGCCTGCTTTTGTTAAAGCCTCAATAGATTTTTTACCGCCTAATCTAATATTTACTTTCTTTGTTAGATCAAAAAGATCTTTAAATGAATGACTTTTCCTTGCCTCAATTACATGATCTATAAAAGAATCTGCGAGTCCCTTAATTGCACCCAAACCATATTCAATATCAAGATCTGCGTTCACATTAAAGTATTTATTGCTTGTTTTAATATCAGGAGTTAATACCTTAATCTTCATTTCCTTACATTCATTGATGAGGGTATTGATTTTGTCAGTATTACTAAGCTCTGTTGATAAGACAGCCGCCATGAAATGCTCAGGGAAATATGTTTTTAAATAGGCTGTTTGATAAGAAAGCATGGCGTAGGCTGCAGAATGTGATTTGTTGAATCCATAACCTGCAAATTTTTCAATGAGATCAAATATTTTTTCAGCTGTAGTTTTCTTGATATCATTTTTAGAACATCCATCAACAAAAATTTGTCTTTGTTGCTCCATCTCCTCAATTTTTTTCTTACCCATGGCTCTTCGTAAAATATCAGCCTGGCCTAAAGAATAGCCAGCTAAGACCTGGGCAGCTTGCATAACCTGTTCTTGGTATAAAATGACGCCGTATGTTTCGGATAAAACAGGTGCAAGTAACTCATGAGGGAAGGTCACATTACTTTTGCCATGCTTCCTATCAACAAACTCATCATGCATGCCCGATTCCAAAGGACCAGGTCTATACAAAGCTAACAAAGCAACTATTTCTTCAAACTTTGTTGGCTTTAACCTCCTAATAAGCTCTCTCATTCCAGTTGACTCTAATTGGAATACAGCAGTTGTCCTTCCTGAGGCGAGTAGCTCAAAAACCTTAGGATCATCTAAAGTAAGAGAATTAAGATCTAAATTTTTTTTATTTTTTCCTGTTAGATATTCATTAATACTTTTTAGAGCACGATCTATCACTGTAAGCGTTCTGAGCCCTAAAAAGTCAAACTTAACCAATCCAATAGTCTCAACATCATCTTTATCAAACTGAGTCATTAATGAATTAGACTGAGGGTCGAAGTAGGTTGGACAAAAATCAGCAATTGAGCCTGGAGCAATAACTATTCCTCCAGCATGTTTGCCAACATTCCTGGCTATCCCCTCAAGTTTATAAGCTAAATCTATTATTTCAGAGACCTCCTCCTCATCTTGAATCATTTTTTTAAATATAGGCTGAGAACTAATAGCTTTTTCTAAAGTCATTCCAGGTACAAACGGTATCATCTTTGAAATACGATCGCCCAAAGCATAAGGTTTGCCTAAGGCCCTAGCTACATCTCTAACAACAGCACGTGCAGCCATAGTACCGAATGTTGCAATTTGAGAGACGGCAGATTTTCCATATTTCTGTCCAACATAATCAATAACCATATCTCTTTTATCCATACAAAAATCAATATCAAAATCTGGCATAGATACTCTTTCAGGATTAATAAACCTTTCAAAAAGCAGATCGTGCTCAATTGGATCCAATGCAGTAATCCCAAGGGCAAAAGCAACTAAAGAACCAGCACCTGATCCTCTTCCTGGACCAACAGGAACATCATTATCTTTAGACCATTGAATGAAATCTGCAACAATTAAAAAATAACTTGAAAAGCCAGTGGCATGAATCTGAGTCAACTCATAATCTAAGCGTTTTTGATAAATTTCTTTTTTATCATTTGAATAGGGCTCAATAATTACATCAAGTTTTGTCTTTGAAAGTTCAGAAAGAAAAGAATTAAAATCATGCTCATGAGGAACTGGGTATTCAGGAAGAAAATATTGATCTGTTGTTAAAGTTACATTGCATTTTTGCGCTATAGCAAAAGTATTATCTATCAAAGCCTCTGGGTCACAGTCGGCAAATAGAATAGAAATGTCTTTGGTAGATTTGAAGTATTGCTCAGGAGTAAAAAGCCTTTCTCTATTTGAATCATTTAAAGTCTTGCCTGTATTGATGCAAACTTTAGTTTCATGAATATCAAAATCTTCTTTTTGAGAAAACATTGCGTCATTAGAAACAATTACCGGAATCGAAAATTCAAATGCCAGCGGCAATATACCTTGAATAAACTCTTCCTCAAAACCTTTTCCTAACCTTTGAAGTTCAATGCAAAAATCATCCTGAAAAGTTTCTTTGAAAGCTTTTAATTCAGTTTTTAAATCTTGATATTTTTTATGTTTTGCTAAATTAAAAATATTTGATAGCGGCCCCCCCGCAATCACAATAATATTTTCAGCGCACCTTCTTAAATCATCAAAAGTTACAGAAATATAACCATTTTCCTGTTGAAGCTGAGACTTTGAGATAATACTCATCAAAGATTTAAACCCTTTATTATTTTTTGCAAGACATAGAATCTCACCAAATTCTCCATTATGTGATTTTAAATTTAGGATAGTTCCAGCAATTGGCTTGATTCCAGCAGCTTCTGCCTTCTTAAAGAACTTAACCATGCCAAACATATTATTTAAATCTGAAAGGGCTACGGCAGGCATATTTAGCTTCTGCGCGTTTTCAATGATTTCATTAATTCTTAGCAATCCTCTGGAAATACTAAACTCTGATGAAACCCGAAGATGAATAAAGGAGGATTGCATAATTAGACTATGACTCCTTTAAAAGACTTGCGATGATAGGATGTATAACCAGATTCTTTAAGAGCATTTAAATGATGAGCTGTTCCATAGCCTTTGTTTTTTGCAAATTCATAAATTGGATATTCTTTATCAAGCTTTATCATGAAATCATCTCTGTGCACTTTAGCAATAACTGAGGCAGCTGAAATTTCTGGAATTAGCTTATCACCCCCAATCACTGCCTTGCAATTTAACTCAATATTTGGAGTAAATTTTCCATCAACATAAACCAAATCTGGCTTAATGGATAAATTTATTATAGCTTCTTGCATCGCTAGCAATGTAGCTTGATGTATATTAATTTCATCAATTTTTAGATTCGAGATACTGGCAAAACTATATATAGAACCTTCTTTTATTTTGCTGGATAAAATTTCTCTTTTAGAGGCAGATATTTGCTTAGAATCTTTTAATCCCAAGATAGGATCCCTTAATATTACAGCGGCGGCTGTAACTGGACCTGCCAAACACCCTCTCCCTACCTCATCGACTCCAGCTATTATCACAATATATTTTTGATTTTTTTGGCAGCAACTTTAAAACCTTCTCCTTGCATAGAATCATTTATTTTAGAAAGATATGATTGGTACTGTTCGGACTGTGATGATATATCAGAGAAACTATTAACAATTGAGCTAGGCGAAAGATCATGCTGAATTAACTCAGGAAAAATATGCTCCTGAAGTAATAGATTAGGCAATCCAACAAATGGAGTTTTAAGCAGTCTGCTCAAAATTGCATAATTTAGTTTATTTGTTTTATAGCAAATGATAGGTACTGAGCCTAAAACAGCCGCCTCCAGTGAAGCAGTTCCTGATGTAACAATTGAAATTGTAGATACTGATAAAAAATCTTGGGCGGAACCAATAGATAACTTGTGAGGTAAATCATTCATGCCATCTAAAGATCCGATCATCTTAGCTAATTTTTTATTTGCAGCAGGAATTAAAAAATATATATTTTGATTTAATTCAAAAAGTTTCTTTGCTGATTCAATATAAATTGGCATCAATTGAGATATCTCACTCGCCCTACTTCCTGGCAAAATGCTTACAAAATCTTTTGAAGTATCTAAATTGTATTTAGAAATTATGTCTTCAGTTTTTTTAGGTTGCAGCTGACCAAATGGATGACCCAAAAAAAAGCTTTGCATATTTTTTTTATTATAAAAATCACATTCAAATTTAAATAAACACATTATTAAATCAACATGGGCTTGAATAGCTTTGATTCTATTCTCTCTCCACCCCCAAACCGAAGGACTCACCACTTGAATTGTCTTAACTTTATTTGGTTTCAGTTTTTTATGAAAAAACATATTGAAATCAGGTGAATCAACACCAATAAAAATATCAATATCATTTTTAAGAAAAAGATTTAAGAGTTTTTTTCTGATTGATAGAAGTTTTGGAAGATTAATTATCGGATCGATAAGACCCATTACATGCAAATCTTGATAATCAATTCCCAAAGGGGTAAAAATACTATATGCGCTTACTTCAGGACCACCTAAACCATACAAATCAATTGCATAGATTTCTTGCAAGGACTCAATGAGTTTAGCTCCAAGCCTATCTCCAGAATGCTCTGCAGCAATAATGCCAATTTTTAACTTTTCTTTTGACACCTATCGAAGTAAGCCTCTTTCAGATCTTTCAATAGATGAGATAAAAGTAATAAGAGCTGGGTTTTTATCTTGATTCAATGCATACAAATGTTTGATTGCATCTTTAATAGAATAGCCTTTTCTATATATTATTCTGTAGGCTTTTTTAATTAAATTTACCGAATCATTATCAAAATTATTACGTTGCATTCCAACAATATTAATGCCTATTGGCCTTGCTGGGTTTGATGCAACTTTTACAAATGCTGGTACATCCATCGTAATGAGAGTATTCAAGCCTGTAAAAGAAAAATCGCCCAATGAGCAGAATTGATGAACAAGAGTAACTGCCCCTAAAATCACATTATTTCCAACTGTTACATGTCCTGCTAGACTTGCGGTATTTGCAAAAACATTTTCATTACCAACCACACAGTCATGAGCAATATGTGCATAAGCCATGAAAAGGTTGCCATCACCTACAACAGTTTTAGATTTATCTTGAACTGTTCCGCGATGAACAGTGACCCCCTCTCTAAAAATATTTTCTTTACCTATTTCAAGAGTGGTCGCCTCTCCAGCATATTTTTTATCAGGCGTATCTTCTCCAATGGTTGAAAATTGATAAAAAATATTTCCATCGCTAATTTTGGTAGGACCTTTTATGACTACGTGGGAATGAAGAACACAATTAGGCCCTATTTCAACATTAGGCCCAATTACACAAAAAGGACCAATTTTGACAGAACTATCAATTTTTGCAGAGGGATCAATTACAGAATTTGTCATATTTATTTCGGTCGATCGGCACAAAGAATTGTTGCTTCACAAACATTTTTTCCACTTGCTTCAGCTTTACAATCAAATTTCCAAATTCCTCTTTTTTCAGAGCATATGCTGGCATACAAATCAATTGTCTCCCCTGGGCCTACTGGATTTTTAAATCTTACCCTATCTGCACCAGCGAAATAATAAATACTACCCTCTTCTGGAGTCTTGTTCATTGTCATAAAGCCCAAAATTCCAGCAGCTTGTGCAAGAGCTTCAATTATCAAAACACCAGGCATTACTGGCTTATTAGGAAAGTGACCGTTAAAAATATCATCATCAACTAAAAGATTTTTTTGCGCATGAATGCTTTCACCAAGCTCTACAGAAACTATTTTGTCGACAAATAAAAAGGGATTTCTATGGGGCAGGTGCTTTAATATATCTGAAAATTGAAAACTCATTTTGATTTCCTTCTTTTAATAAAGACTGAGGATTTAGCCCAATCTTTATGCTCTTGAGCGGGCATTATACCGACATAATTTCCAGGCTTATCAATACTTTTAGTTATAAGAGTGTGAGCTCCAATTAAAACATTGTCTGCAATCTCTAAATGACCAAGAATCCCAGATAGTCCTCCCATTTGAAGATTTTTTCCAATGATTGTTGAGCCAGCTATTGCGCAAGATGCCGCTATTGCAGAGTTCTCCCCAAGAATAACGTTGTGAGCAATATGAACTTGATTATCTAACTTGACGCCGTCATGAATTTCAGTATTTTCAATAGCCCCCCTATCAATAGTACACCCAGCACCAATCTCGACATTATCCCCAATGATTAATTTACCTAGTTGCTCAATTTTATGGTATCCATTCTTATCAGGCGCATAACCAAATCCATCAGAACCCAATATTGAATTAAAATGAATGGTAGTATTTTTTCCAATTTCAACATTCATAACCAAAGAAGAATTTGCGTGGATGATTGAATCTCCTCCTATTTTACATTCGGGTCCAATGTATACATTTGGACCAATCACAACAGAATCATCAACCTCAGCAGTCTCATGAACAAAATAAGATATGGTTTTTTTGGTGTATGGATTTTGGTACAGATTAAACAATGAAGAAATGATTGCATAAGCAACATACGGATCATCTGCGATAATTCCAGAAGTTTTTAGATCCTCAGAAAATTCAGGACTGACAATAATTGCTGAAGCAGACGAGGTGCTTAAAAACTTCTTATATTTTGGGTTTGCTAAAAAAGAAATGCATCCAGAGGATGCATTTTGAATTGTGGCAATTGAACTGATTGCAATCTCAGGATCGCCAACTAGCTTGCCATTGACTTTATCGGCTAAGTCTTTAAGGCTATACGATGGCCTTGACAAACTTACTTGTTGTCTGCGCCATTAGCTGCTGCAACATCGAGCATTGAAGTTACATCATCTGTAAGATCAAGTGCTGTATCAGCAAATAACACAGTCTCTTTTCCAAGTAGCAGTTTAATTTCTTTAGCTGCAATTAATTCTGAAAGAATTTTCTGCAAAGAAGGGTTTAAATCTCTAAAAACCTTCTCACCAGTTTCGCCCTGCTTGGCTTGCACCTTTCCAACAATAAACTCTATATCTTTGCCTTTTTCTTGAATATCCCTTTGCATATCAGCTATTTCTTCTTGCGAAAGAGTTTCAGCATCTTTTTGAAGTTTCTCAGCTAGTGCCTGACGCTCAGATTGAAGTAATGTTGCTCGTTCAATATTCGCCGCATATTCAGTTTCTTCTTCTAAAGCTTTAAAAGCATCTTGAGCAACTTGAGTTGCTAGAACAGCGTTACGCATATCAATCACTGCAACACCTTCTGTAGCAAATGCTGGAAAGGCTGCAAGTAAAATTGCTATCAAGAACGGTATAAATAATAATTTTTTCATCTTTAACCCCTTAAATGGTTGTTACATTTTATATCAATTGAAATAAAAAACACTAACTAATCTCTAAAACACTTGC
>Ga0208765_1002378_pt1 | contig 10544 bp, 12 predicted proteins | sample ETNtaG_2_FD_185783 | JGI IMG/M metagenome (GOLD analysis project Ga0208765, IMG submission 185783) | Marine microbial and viral communities from oxygen minimum zone, Eastern Pacific Ocean - ETNP201406SV203 (SPAdes) (version 2) | ecosystem: Environmental > Aquatic > Marine > Oceanic ... | reverse complement strand
ACCCGTCGAGCCAGCGAGCGCTTCTCTTGGCCACGCGGAACCTCCTGGCTTGGACCAACAACAGGGTGCCGCCCGGGCTCCGGGCCGACGTCGGGCTACTGAACCGGGTCTATGCCGACCTAGGGATCGAGTTGGATGGTCTGGATGCCGAGATGGTGACCATGCCGCGCCTCCAGGCCCTCGTCTTCACCTACGTCCTTGACTCACCAGTGGTGGATGCCGTCGAGCTGGATCTCTCCGCTCGACGGTTGGCGGCATTCGTGGACCGGTCGTGCGGCCGCGGCTTTCCGATCATGGATTCGATGGCCGACCTTTTCTCTCTGGACTAGCGAACCATCGACGAGGTACCAGCCCCGGCGAACGGTGACTCAGGCGGCCTGATGGCTTCCTAGGGAATCCTCGACAGGCCCTTGACGGCCCGTCGGTAACCTGACGGCATGGACATCGCAATTGTCGGAGCCACCGGCCAGGTCGGCGGGGTCATGCGCACCCTGCTCGCCGAACGTGCCTTCCCCGTCGGAGACCTCCGGTTCCTAGCCTCTGCCCGCTCGGCGGGCTCCACCATCGCCTGGGGCGACCGTGAGGTCGTCGTCGAGGACACGGAGAATGCCGACTGGTCGGGTATCGACGTGGCCCTGGTGAGTGCGGGAAAGACCGCTTCGCTGAAGCACTCGCCGCGTATGGCCGCCGCCGGTGCCACTGTGATCGACAACTCGTCGGGCTGGCGGATGGACCCCGAGGTGCCGCTCGTGGTTCCCGAGGTCAACGCCCACGCCTTGAACGACATCCCCAAAGGGATTGTGGCCAATCCAAACTGCACGACTATGGCGGCCATGCCGGTCCTGGCCCCGTTGCACGCGGAGGCCGGCCTACTGTCGCTGACGGTTGCTACCTACCAGGCGGTCTCCGGGGCCGGCCTGGCTGGTGTCGACGAGTTGGCTTCCCAGGTCGTAGCGGTGGTCGACGGAGCACCGGGCCTGGCCCACGATGGGCGGGCTGTCGAGTTCCCTGAGCCGTCTTCGTTCGCTCGGACCATCGCCTTTAACGTGCTGGCTCACGCCGGGTCGTTCGTAGGCGACGGGCGAGGTGAAACCGACGAGGAACAGAAGCTCCGCAACGAGAGTCGCAAGATCCTGGGAATTCCCGACCTCATGGTGTCCGGGACGTGCGTCAGGGTGCCGGTATTCACCGGGCACTCGATGTCCGTTCACGCCGAGTTCGACCGCCCCATCTCGCCAGAACGGGCTACCGAGTTGCTGGCTGACGCGCCCGGTGTGGTGTTGGCCGATGTCCCGACTCCGCTGGACGCCGCCGGCGTGGATCCGACCATCGTGGGTCGCATTCGGGTTGACGAGACCCGGACCAACGGTCTGGCGTTGTTCCTTGCGGGCGACAACCTGCGCAAGGGCGCGGCGCTGAACGCGATCCAGATCGCTGAAGAACTCCTGAAGCGAGGGTGACCGGTCTCCACCGGTCCGGGACGAGTCCGTCAGGTCGTTCCGGTCACGGTGGGTCCGTGACGTAGCGGGCCATCGCCTCGTCCAGTGATAGGTCCAATTGGTTGGCCAGGCTGGCCAACCACGCCAGCACGTCACCTAGTTCATGGAGTTGCTGGTCTGGCGTGCCCTTCCGGGTGGCCTGGGCGAGTTCGCCAAGTTCCTCACAAAGCCAGGCCACGGTGGCTGGGATACCACGCCCCCGATCGGCGTCGCCGTAGAGGTCCTCCATCAACGACTGCACCTCGGCCAACTCCATGTGGCGGACGGTAATGGTCGACGTACAGGCCAGTGGGTATCCACCGATCGCGCGTGTGTTCGATCCACACTCACCACGTGCCCACCAATGACTCGAGCGCGGGTGATCCCAGCCACGGTGAACTTTCTGGCGAGGGCCTGCTTGCCAGGGACCAGGCCACTCAGGTGATGCGGGCGTTAGACGCCCTCGACGAGCTGGAAGCCGCGGCCGTCAAGCTGGTACGGGCCGAACTGGCTGCCGGACCGGTGGTGGACGGCCTGATCGCCGACCCGCTGACCGAGGGGACCCGACTGGACCTCCTGTGCCTCGTAGACACGATGGCTGCTGATCTGCTGACTGTCCTCGGCCGGGGGGACATGGTGCGCCGTCTGGTTGCGGAAGCTCCTCCTGGCGGTGCCCGTGATGCGCTGGCCGAGCACCTGACCCATTCCTGACCCGCTTCCGGGCTGCGGTCTCCTGCGTCGGGGTCAGCCGTCGGCCGCGGGGATGGGCCGGGCCAGGTCTTCGACCGCCTCGGCACCCGGAAGGGCCAGCAAGCCGGTCGGGGGCAACAGAATTTTGCGGTCGCGGGATCCACCACCGACCACCACCCGTTCCCGGTCCATCACGGCGGCGTCGATCCAGATAGGTACCGGGCAGCCCGACGGCAGGCCGAACGGGGTGACTCCACCGATCTGCATGCCGGTCATCGTCGCTGTCTCGTCGGGACTCGCGAACGAGGCCTTTCGAGAACCGAGTCGCTTACGGACCGTCCCGTTGACGTCCAGACGGTGGGTGGCCAGTACCAGGCATAGGGCGAATGGTCGCTCTTCGCCTTCGCGTGCCTTGCCGGCTACCAGGATGGCGTTTGCCGAATCGGCGGGGTTGATGCCGTAAGCGGCGCAGAAGTCGGCCGTGTCGGCCAGCGCAGGGTCGCAGGCCATTACCTCATGGTCGATGTTGAGGGTGGCTAGTTGGCCGAGGACAGGATCGGCGTCGGTAGAGGGCGGTGTCATGCCTGCCTCGGGGGTTCGGGGTCGACTTCACGGGCCGGGCCGGTCAGGCCGTAGAACACAGAGGCGACCACTATGGCGCCACCGATGAAGGTCGCGGTAGCCGGGACCTCGTCGAACCACAGCCACACCCACAGTGAGGCGGCGACGGTCTCGACCGGGGTGAACAGGCTCACTTCGGCGGGAGGGGCGTGGCGAGTGGCCGTCGACATGCAGAGTCGGGCGACGGGGCCGAAGAACCCGCCCATGGCCAGGGTGGCCAGCAGCGCCTTCTGATCCAGCAGAGATGGATCAGCGGGTCCGACGGTGATCAGGAAGGTGAATGTGGCGGTGACGGCCACCACCAGGGTGCGGGGCAGGTCGGGATACCGGCGCCAGATCACCAGGTTCACGGCGAAGACCATGATGGCCTGAAGAGCCACCAAGTCGCCAGCGATGCCACCACCGGCTATTGATCCGCCGACGATCACCACGATTCCAGTCATGGTTAGGGCGATGGCCCGCCAGGTTCGAGCCGAAGTGCGCTCGCTGAGCGCGATGCGGGATAGGACGGCAGCGAAAATGGGGCCCGAGGCGATGATGGCCACCACGTTCGAGGTCGCGGTGAGGGTCACCGCGGTCAGGAATGACGTAGTGCCGATACCGCCGAGCAGCCCGGTGGATAACAGCGGCAGGCGCCATCGGACTATCTCGCGACCCAGGTTCCGGCCGAGGTTGTGGATGGTCAGCCCCCAGGCCACTGGAGAGGAAAACAGGCCGACCATGCAGGCGATGGTCCAACCGTCGACCTCGGAGTCCTGTTCGGCGACCCGCACCAGAAGGGCATCGGAGGAGACCAGGAACATTCCGCTGAAGGCCAGGAGCAGGCCGAGTGACCGTCCGGAGCGGGGGATCCGCGCGAGAGGGAAACACGTGGTTGGTGACCAGGCCATCGCCGGACGTTAGTGGTGCACCGCCCGGCGGTGGTCGCCCTTTGGTCGGGCGGGCTGGCAGGATCGAGGCCGATGCGACGACCCAATGTCCTATTGGTGACCTTGGACCAGTGGCGTGGTGACTGTCTGGGGGCAGCCGGCCACCAATCGGTGTCCACCCCCCATCTGGACAACCTGGCGGCTGATGGGGTGCGGTTCGCCGCCCACCACGCCCAGGCTGCGCCCTGCGGGCCCAGCCGGGCCAGCCTCTTGACCGGGACCTACCAACACGTGCACCGGTCCGTCCATAACGGCACCCCTTTGGACGCCCGGTTCACCAACGTGGCGTTGGCCATGCGGGCAGCCGGCTATGACCCGGTGCTGTTTGGCCACACCGACACCACCGTGGACCCGCGGACGGTGGATCCCGATGATCCCCGCCTACAGGACTACGAAGGGATGCTGCCCGGCTTCCGGTTGGGCCTCGAGCTCCCAGAACATCGGGATGCCTGGTACCGGTGGTTGGAGGCCCGGGGCCACGACGTGTCGGACCGGAAGCGGTTCCTGCGTCCCCGCGACGACCTGGAGGTGCCCGACGGTCGGGGGGCGTCCTGGCCGCCGCCCCCGTTCTCTGCCGACGAGACCGAGACGGCCTTCCTGGTCGGAGAGGTGGTCGAGGAGTTGCACCGGTTGGAGGCCATCGGCGATCCCTGGTTCGTCCACGCCTCGATCTACCGGCCCCATCCGCCGTTCACGGTTCCGGTGCCGTACCACGACCTCGTAGATCCGGCGACGGTGCCCGCAGCGATCGTGGACCATGGGTCGGCAGCAGACGCCCATCCGTTCATGACAGCCGCCCGGTCGTTCGGGGTTTACCGCCCGCCGGCCGACGACTTGGACCTGAGGCAGGTTCGGGCCACCTACTACGGGATGATGGCTGAGGTAGACGCCCAGGTGGGTCGACTACTTGGAGCGCTAGACGACCTGGGGGCGGTCGACGAAACGGTGGTAGTCGTCACCTCCGACCACGGCGAGATGTTGGGCGACCACGACCTGATGTCCAAGCTGGGCTTCCACGACCAGTCCTTCCACATCCCGATGGTCGTCCGGGCGCCGATGTTCGGAGATTCGGGTGTCATGAACCGGCTAGTGGAGGGGTTCACCGAGAACGTCGACGTCATGCCCACGGTGCTGGACCTGGTTGGGGTGGAGGTGCCACGGCAGTGCCAGGGACGGTCGCTTCGACCCTTCCTGGACGGTTCGGTGCCGGCCGGGACGCTTCCCGACGGCTGGCGGGCAGCCACCCACTGGGAGTTCGACTTCCGGGCGTGGGCGGGGTTGGCCGATCAGGTCGACCTCCCCGGTCATCGGTGCAACCTGGCCGTGCATCGTGACCATCGGGGCAAGTACGTGCACTTTGCGGGCTGGCCGGCGATGTTCTTTGACCTCGAGGTGGACCCTGAAGAGCGTCAACCACTGGCTGATCATCCGGCGATGGGTAGGTATGCCGCGGCTCTCCTGGACTGGCGTATGGCCACTGACGAACAGGAACTCTCGGATTACCTGGCCCTACCTGGAGGGATGGTTGTGCTCGGCAATTGACCACCCCCGGGAGAGTGTGACCGGGGCCACCTGTGACCGGAGTCGCTGTGGATTTTCGTGCTACCCACCGCAGACTCCGAGCACAGATCTGACGACTGGCAACTTCCACGAGGAGGTGTCATCGGTGCAGGTCAGGCATAACAACTACAGGTCCGACAAGTCCCTGGAGTCCCCGGACGACAGTCGTCGGACCTCTCCGAGATTGAGCAAGCACATGGCATTCAGCAATCGTTCCTTCCACAACCTCCGCCACCCCCAGCAGGACATCTTCCTGGCCCTGAACGAGGCGTCCGGCTACGGCTACCGCGCTGGGACCAGCGACCAGGCCGCCCGTGCGGTGATGGCCCTGGGTCAGCAGATGGTGGCCGACCGCCAACGTCCGGTCCCGCCGGTCCACCGGGCGCCCGACACTGAGCACGGCCGGGAGACCGTCAACCTCGACCTGACTGCCTGACTTGCAGCCCCTCGGGGCGCATTCGCATACGGATCAGAGGCAGGACCGTGGACTCGTATCCGTCAGATCTGGAGCCGGACCCCGCTCTTGTGTCGTGAGGAGTCCTCGGGTAGACCATGCGCGCTCGGACTCGTGGGAATCGGGTGTTTGGGGCGATCGCAGGGGGATCGATGGGTAGCGGAGACTTCGACCTGGACGACGCCTACGCAGTGGAGACGCCGGACGACAACCGCGACCTGTACGCCCGATGGGCTGGCACCTACGAGTCGGGATTCATCGCAGACAACGCCTACCGCTACCACCTAGGGGTTGCTGGAGCTTTTCTCGATGCGTTGGGCGCTGACGACGGGCCCATAATGGACGTGGGCTGTGGCACTGGGCTGGTTGGTGAGGCCCTCCGGAGCGATCATCGGTGTCCGGTGACGGTTCATGGTCTCGACCTGTCCCCCGAGATGCTGGACCGGGCCAGTACCAAGCGGACCGTCGACGACACTCTGGTGTACGACAAACTGTTGGAGGGCGACCTGACGGCCGTGCTCCCCGTCGACGACGGCTCTTACGGTGGGGTGACCAGCTGTGGCACCTTCACCCACGGCCACGTGGGGCCGGCGGCGCTTGACGAGCTGTATCGCATCGTCCGGCCAGGGGCGCTGTTCGCCATCGGGATCAACCCGGACCACTTCGTGGCCCACGGGTTCGAAGCCCGGTTCGCGTCTGACGTGATCGCCGATGTCATCACTGAACCGATCGTCCATCGGGTCCCGACCTACGGGGTCGGGCCGCACATCAACCAGATGTCACCGGTGGTCGTGTTTCGCCGACGCTGATCGGTAGGTGTGGTTGGGCCGGTGGTCCGGCTCGCGAGTTAGCTCAGAGGGCGCACGCCATGTCGGCACCGCAGCACATCGGGGACTTGATCTTCCCGTGGTCGTTCGGGCACTTTGAGACCTGCACGGTCGACCCGTCGTCCTTGGTCAGGCTGGCGTCCACCAGGGGGGCGTCACAGGTGCCACAGGTGGCGTTGACGGACATGCCGCACGAAGCGCAGGTATATGTGGCCATGGGGTTCCTCCAGCAGGATTGACGTTGTCGAAAGAAATAATGATGTCTCGGTAGGTTTGCGTTTGCCCAGCGTAGGAAAGGTTTCTGACCTTTGGGACCGGCGCCTACCCTAACCAGTCGCTGGCTCGTTCTGGTTGACGCGAACGTCCAGAGCAGGTAGGTCGACCGGCGTTTAGTGATGTGCCCCTAGAGCAACTCCACTGTCCGGACTGGAAGCGGTGCAGCCACATCGGGTCTGGCCTACCGGGTAAGACTGGGGTTGTGAGCGACGAGAACAAGAGTGAGGCCGATCACCGCGTCCCCTATGAGACCAGCCTGGATCCACAGCGAAGTACCCATTTGGGCATCTGGCGAGATGAGCATGACGAAATCTCCCGGGCATTCTTTGACTGGGATGTGCCTGACCTGACCCAACTGGTTCGAGATGCGATTGGTGCCGGACCGCGAGATGACGTCGAGGGGATGAACCTGGAGAATCTCGCAGACCTCCTCCGACCGGGCTACCTCCCCCTCGAGACCGGCTTCGCGATCTGTCCGAATGGCGAACTCAGCATTGCCATCTGGACTTCATGGCCTGGCACAACGCCCGAGATGATCGATTGGTGGTTCGGCTGGCATCTGGCCCGCACGGAGCGGTACAAGCTATGGCACCCCCAGGCCCACCTATTTGCCCAGCCTCGGTACGACTTCAGCAACATGCCGGAAATGAGTGACCGGGAGCGCTATATCGGCAACACCTCATGGGTCGATGAGTACATCGGCCCGCTGTCAACCCGGCTCGCCATAACGTTCCACGACCCTAGTGAGATCGGCCTAGACGCCGGCGTGCTCGACGACGCCAACTACGGAACCGTGGTTTGTGCGACCACCGGCAGTAGTGATCACGAGACCGGCGCCCAGACGGGCAGACTCGTCCATGCGGTCCGTCGCACCGAAAACGGGTGCGAGATGCGCAGTCGGTTCATCCTCCCGGCAGGCACGCCCGATCTCCTAGGCCCACTTCTGATCGACCACTGCTACACCGAGATGACACACCTCGCTGGTTTCCTCCCCCGGCTACATGCGGCCGTGAACACCAACGACTGACCCGTGCTTCCAGGATGACCGAAATCGCCTTCATCCAGTCCAATAGCGTCTTCGGAGACATGGTCGACAGGACCTCTGCCTTCAGGTACCAACAAGAATGGGAGCCTGAAGGCAGGCAGTTGGCTCTATCCCATTTGGTTTGACCGGTTGGGGTGAGCAAGGAAATAGGCAACTGTCGGCGAGAGAGGGTTGACTTGCGATTACTCGTTCTGCAACACATCGAATGTGAACATCCGGCACAGCTCAGGCACTTCCTCGCGCGTGACGGCATCGACTGGACCGCCGTAGAACTTGATGAAGGCGAGCCAATCCCATCTCTCGACGGGTTCGACGCCATGTGGGTAATGGGCGGGCCTATGGACGTGTGGGACGTCGAAGAGCACCCTTGGTTGCTCGAGGAGAAGGAGGCGATCCGAAGCTGGGTGGTCGACCTAGGTCGCCCTTTCCTAGGGCTTTGTCTCGGTCATCAGTTGCTCGCCGACGCCCTCGGCGGCCGGTGCGGTTACCAGCAGCCCCCCGAGATCGGGGTCCTAGAGGTGGCCCTGACTCCTGACGGGGTTGACGACCCGATCTTTAGTGGTATGCCACCGGTCCAACGGGCTCTCCAGTGGCACTCGGTGCAGGTCCTCGAGCCTCCTGAGGGGGCAACCGTGTTGGCAGCCTCCAACGTATGCCCGATCCAGGCGATGCGGGTCGGGCGTCATGCCTGGTCGATGCAGTATCACGTCGAGGTCGAACCAGACACCGTGTCCAACTGGGGAGATGTGCCCGCATACCGGGCCGCGTTGGAACTGACGCTAGGTCCGGCAGCGTTGGTTGGCCTAGTAGTGAGTGCTGACCAGCACATGGATGATTTTGTGACAAATGCCCAGTGCCTCTACGACAATTTCATGGAAGCCGCCCGACAGGCCTCGTAGACGACTCCCCATGTTCGATCAAGCGTTAACCCCGTCTGACATCTCATCGGCGCGTCGCTGGCACGACCTCGACGCCCTCCGAGGCTTCGCCATGCTGATCGGAATCGGCCTTCACGCTTCACTGGCCTTTTTCCCTTCGTTCTGGCCCGTGCAGGACAAGGGCACCAGCACTGGGGGCCCGTTTGACGAGTTTCTGACCGCTGTTCATGGCTTCCGGATGCCGCTGTTCTTCCTACTCAGCGGCTTCTTCACAGCGATGCTCTGGCGGCGGCGTGGAACGATGGCGCTCGTCTCCCACCGGGTGCGCAGGATCGTCCTACCGCTCGCTCTCGGCCTTGTCACGATCGTGCCGATCGTGGATTGGGCATCTGAACGCGGTATCGAGTCGAGCACTGAGAACTGGGCGGTAGGTGCAGCCGAGAAGGGTGACATCTGGTTCCCGATCCTGTTGGACCACGCTGACGCAGTTCCGGTGGCGGTCGTCAACGGCGCTGACGTGGACGTTCGAGGCGAGGACCAGGGCACGCCACTGCACCTCGCAGCCTTCATGGACCTGTCCGACGTGGCACGAGCTCTGCTGGATGCCGGAGCTGATCACCGTCTGAAGAACGTCCACGGGTCTACGCCTCTTGAAGTAGCCGTCTGGGTGGGTAGCCCAGCCGTCGCCGACGTGCTCGTGGGGGGTGGTGCGGCCGATATCCGGACCGACAGCGAGCAGTGGCAGGACATCGACTGGTTCGGCGACGGTGCCGAGTTCGCCCAGGCCGTCCTTGATCCGCCCGCAGTCGACGACGAGACCGGCCTTGACTCGTGGATCGACCAGTTCCACCACCTGTGGTTTCTGTGGTTTCTGTGCTGGCTAGTTGCAGGGTTTGCCCTGGTGGCGCCACTCGTTGCCCGACTGGGTCACGGGATCACCTCGGCTGTTGTGCGTCGGCGCCTGCTCTGGATCGCCTTTCCGTTGACCTTCTTCTTCCAGTTCCAGATGGGCGACGGTGGTGACTTCCGGGCCTTCGGGCCGGATACCTCGACCGGCCTGATCCCTGCCGCACACGTTCTCTTCTATTACGCAGTGTTTTTTGGATATGGGGCTGCAACCTTCGATGCCCAGACCGACGATGGTGAACCGTTGATGGACCGGCTCGGACAACACTGGAAGATCGTTCTCCCCGTTTCCGTGGTGCTGGTTTTCCCGCTCGCTGCGGGAGTTACCTTCGAAGGCGGCGAGTGGGCGGCGGCGTCGTCCCTGCAGGTGCTCTACACGTGGGGCATGACGTTTGGTCTGATGGGGCTGTTCCGCCGACTTTTCTCCTGCGAGCGCTACTGGGTGCGCTACTTGTCGGACGCCTCTTACTGGATGTATCTCGTCCACCTGCCACTTGTGATCCTCGCCCAGGACTGGATGCGCGGCTGGGACATCCCTCGGATTCCGAAGTTCCTAGCGATCTGCTGGGCCGTGAGCGGTCTGCTTCTGTTGACCTATCACTATCTCGTTCGCTACACGCCCGTTGGCACCCTCTTGAACGGTCTCCGGACGCGTCCGGAGCCTCCTGAGAACCTTTCGCTGGGTTCATCTTCGACCTGAGTCGTCGTAAGAGGACATCGACGACACCTTCGTCGGTTCGGGGTCGGTCACTTTTCGTGGTCGAAACCTGCCGAGACCCCTTGGTGGGGTCTCGGCAGGTTTGTGTTTGCCCAGCATGTGAAGGGTTTCTGGGCCGCGGGGCCGGTGTTTATCCCAGCGAGGTGCTGTTTCTATCCCAGC
>Ga0208765_1002374_pt1 | contig 10551 bp, 5 predicted proteins | sample ETNtaG_2_FD_185783 | JGI IMG/M metagenome (GOLD analysis project Ga0208765, IMG submission 185783) | Marine microbial and viral communities from oxygen minimum zone, Eastern Pacific Ocean - ETNP201406SV203 (SPAdes) (version 2) | ecosystem: Environmental > Aquatic > Marine > Oceanic ... | reverse complement strand
GAGACTTGAAGGCTTCCATCCAGTTTTTGCAAAAGGAACAAATATTTTTTCTTTCCAGCTCCTTGCATTCCAAATATCTTTAAATATATCTACGTATATATGAAGATTGGCCCAAATTGGGTTAAAGGTATTAATTTTGCCTCTAATTCCATAGATAGGTATTTCATTTTCATCTTCTTCTTTGTAAGTTCCAAACATTCGATCCCAAATGATAAATACACCCCCATAGTTTTTATCTATGTAATTGTCATTTTGGGCATGATGCACTCGATGATTAGAGGCTGTAACAAAATACTTTTCATACCAACCAAGTTTGGGAATGTGCTCGCTGTGTACCCAAAATTGATAAATAAGATTAATTGAAGCTACGCTGACAAAAACATAAGAGGGTACTCCTATTAAAAATACAGGTATGTAAAACACCCAAGTAATAAATGCACCCGTTCCGGTCTGTCTTAGAGCGGTGCTAAGGTTGTAATCTTCACTTTGATGATGTGCTACGTGAGAAGCCCAAAAAATTTGTCTTTCATGACTGATTCGATGAAACCAGTAATAAAAGAAGTCATAAATCACAAATGCAAATATCCACACAAAAGGTGAAGTAGTGTCCATTCTCCATAAGGCATTTTGAGTCTCAATTAGATAAAAAACATATCCACCTAAGCCAATTATAATGAGTCCATTTGCTGATCTTAATGAACCCATAAACAGACTACATATTGCATCATTTAAACGATATGTATTATTTTTTTTGATAATGCCATAGGCAAGCTCAATCAAAATGGCTAATAAAAAGAAAGGAACTGCGTAGGGAACATAATCCATGGCTAACTTAAAATTTAACTGGCATTTCCTGGATTGCATGCACGAAATTGTTTGGTGCAACTTTCCAATTACCACTCATATGGATATTAGGGAAACGAGTTAAAATTTGTTTATAAGATTCTTCTAGTTGCATTAAAGCAACTGGTTTACCAATACAGGTATGTCTACCTATTCCGAATGCAAGATGTTTATCAGCATTACTTCTTTCAATATTAAATTGATCTGGGTTTGAGAAAATATCTGGATCTCTATTTGCTGCTCCGTACCACATGACAATTTTCTCACCAGGCCCCATTAATTGACCACCAACTTTTGTTTCACAAGTAGTAGTTCTACGCATATGCATTACAGGTGAAATCATTCGAATGCATTCTTGAAGAAAGTTAGGCATTAACTCAGGATTGTCCATTAATTTTTGTTTTTGAGCAGGATTTTCAGTTAAGAGTTTGATGGCACCGCTGAGCGTATTTCTTGTTGTATCATTGCCCGCAAAAATAATTAGTAGCCATGATCCATCTAAGAATTCAGGACTTAATTGGTGACCTTCTAATTCAGCATTTGCAATAGCTGAGAGCAAGTCATCAGAAGGGTTCTTTCTTTTAGCATTTAAAATATCCCTGCCATACTCGAACATTTCATCAACCATGTTATTGAACATATCGACCATGTCAGTATTCACTGGTTCATTTGTTTGTTCTGCATCCATTTCTTTTTTGAATTGTTCGACTTGAATATATTGCGCTAATTCTAAAAATTCCATCCAAGTTACAAGTTTTTGTCTATCTTCTTCTGGTATGCCTAGAATTTCGGATAAAGTAAAAATTGGGAGTTGTTGAGAAAAAGCAGTAACAAAATTACATCCTTCTTTGGGGTTAATTGCATCTAGAAGAGAAGTAACTTTTGCCTGAACTTTAATTCTTAAATTTGATACATAATCAGCCTTAAAAAAAGGCATATGTTCTCGTCTAAGATTAATATGCATATCACCATCTAGGTTTAGCATATGATCAATGGAAGAGCGCCATAGCTTTGGGTGTCTTCGGTCCTCCTTCCCAAGAGTAATCATGGTTCCACTTCCTGCCTGCGAGGAAAAGGTTTTTGGATCCGAGGAGACTGTTAAAATATCCTCATGACGAGTTAGAGACCAAAAGCCTGGTTCTGGGTCGTTTAAAAATGGTGGATGAAGATAAATAGGCGCGTCTTCACGCATCTTTTTAAAATGTTCGAACGGTTGCCCTTGAGTAAATACATCTAAGTCCGTGAAATTAAGATCAGACTTAAAATTATTGATAGGAGGGTAAGCATTTGAATTAAATGTTTTATTAGCAATTGCTTTGCTAATAGAAATGGGCTCGCTCATTAATCTAAAACCTTAACTGTACCGAGATTTAGATTCCTAATAGGTTCTTCAATTTTAGTTAGATCACCAACAATTAACCATGTCCATTGATCAGGTTTGATGTAAGTTTGTGCCATGGCCTGGACATCTTCTAGAGTTGGCGCATCTAATAATTTAGGTAATTGATTAAGATAATTTAAATCTCTGTTATATGTCACAATCCCAGACACGCCATTTTTCAATGCTCCAAGAGTTTCAAATCGCCCTGGAAGTCGAAGTGTTTTTGAAGCCTTGCCCTTAGCTAGCTCATCTTCAGTAATAGGGGAGGTGCTTAAATAAGCTGCATATTCTTTAACTATCTCAGCCATAGACTCGGAAGTTTTATCTGTTTGAACTGGTGCGGTTACAAGCATGGCTCTTTGTCCTTTTGCATCAGCCAATCTAGTTCTTACACCATATGACCAACTTTTATCTTCACGAAGATTCATATTTAATCTTGCGGTAAAGCTACCGCCTATAGCGTAATTCATGTAGCTAATTTTTATCTCTTCATCGGTTGCAGATGGCGGCAGTAATTGACCTGCAACGATATATGATTGTTGAGCATTAGGTTTGTCAATTAAGTAGACTGTTCTTATTGCTGGAAGTGAAACGTTGCCTAATTCTTTAAGATCTGAAGTCGAGTTAGCAGACCAATTACCAAATTTATCTTCCAGCAGATTCACTAATTCATCAAGCTCAATATCTCCAGCTACCGCAAAAGTTAAATTAGCTGGATTAACAGCTCTATTATGAACTTCAATAATGTCATCACGTGTAATGTTAGAGATGGTCTCTGAAACACCACTTCCAGTCAAAGGTTTACCATATGGATGATTTTCACCATAAAGCAATTTACCAATATTTCTGTAAGCAATTGCTGCAGGTCTATTTTCTTCTTGAACTATTGATGCAAGAGTTTGTTTTTTAATTCTATCAATTTCTTTTTGAGGAAATGTAGGATTGATTAATGCTTCTTTAGCTAAATCTAAAGTTTCTGAGAGATTTGCTTTTAGGCTAGATACAGTTGCAAATGAAGTATCAAGTCCAGATCCAAAACCTAAGTTAGAACCAAGCGAGTCAAGAACTTCATCAAATTGAAGAGATGAGTATTTATTAGTACCTTCATTAAGCATATCCATCATGAAATTTGTATAACCTAACTCATCATTATTTTCTTGAGCATAGCCAAAATTAAACTGAAAATTCATCTCTACCAAAGGAACCCCAGTGCGTTGAGCTAATACAATTTGCGCTCCATTAGATAGAGTTGCAGTTTGTAAGGCAGGAAACTTAAATGAAACTTTTTCTGTAGGGTAGGGAATACCCTGAGTTCTATCTACAACCGTTTCATTCACTGCAAGTTTCTCATTGGGAAGAATGGTTAAAACATAAGGAGTATCATCAATCCACTCTGCAAAAGTGGCTTTCATTTTTGCTGGAGTGATAGCATCAATATATTCAGCATTTTTTCTATAACATCCTGGATTCGCTGTGTAGGTTTGACAAGTAGCGAGCAAGTCAGATTTACCACCAAACCCACCAATTCGTTGTATCCCTCTAATAAATCCAGCTAATGCTTTTGTTTTTTCAACTTTTAACAGTTTTGTATTTGGACCCCTTTTTATAAATGATGCAATAACATCATCCATCGCTTTTTCGACCTTAACTGGATCTTCTCCAGCAACAACATCAACAATTAAGAAAAACATTCCTGCAATCTCTCTGTCGTAATAGAAAGCAGATACATCTGTTGCAATTTGCTTTTCATATACTAATTCTTTGTATAGGGGTGAATTCTTTCCTCCAACCAATACACTTGATGCTAAATCAAAATGAGCAGCAGCTTCTGTGTCTCTGGGTGGCACATTCCAAGCTTTGTAGATTCTTGCTTGAGGAACATTGTCAAACATAATGTCACGTTTTTCTTCAGCTCTTTTAGCTATCCATATATCTGGTTTTACCAACGGTGGTCCTGCAGGAATATCACCAAAATAATTAGTGACTTTTTGTTTTGCTGTTTCTAGATCTATATCTCCAGCCAAAGCAAGAACTGCATTATTTGGGCCATAGTAAGTCTTAAACCACTCTTTCACGTCTTCAAGGGAGGCTGCATCTAAATCTTCCATTGACCCAATCACAGACCATGAGTAAGGATGACCTTTGGGAAATGCAGATTCACTAATCCTTGTAAAAGCTTTTCCATAGGGCTGATTTTCGCCTTGACGTTTTTCGTTTTGAACAACTCCTCTTTGTTCATCGAGCTTCTCTTGATCAACCACGCCCAACAAATGGCCCATGCGATCTGATTCCATCCATAAAGCTAAATCTAGAGCATTGGTTGGAACATTTTGAAAATAGTTTGTTCTATCGGAATTAGTGGTACCGTTTTGATCCGTTGAACCAATCATCTCAAATGGTTCAAAGTATTCACTGTTATAATTTTCTGTTCCGTTGAACATGAGATGTTCAAATAGATGCGCAAATCCTGTCTTACCAAATTTCTCATTTTTTGATCCAACGTGATACCACACATTAACAGCGACCATAGGAACTTTATGGTCTTCATGGACAATTACAGTAAGGCCATTATCTAGTTTAAAAGATTCGTACTTTATTTCAGGTAGATCTTCTAACAAGGAAGCTTGTATAGAAAGAATGAATATAAAATTTATTGCAAATGTTTGAACGAATGTTTTCATTAATATGTACCCCATTGATTTGAAAATATATTTTATACTTTAGTTATCTGAATATATATATGACTATGAAAATTAATAAAACTCATTTTTTAATAACAATTTTAGTTTCTTTTCTTCTTCTTACGAATTGCTCTGATTCGTTGAGTGATACCACAGATGGAAGATTAAGATATTGGATTTCAACGCTTTCTTCTGATGAATTTGAAGGACGCGCACCAGGTACTGAGGGTGGACAATTAACTAAGAATTTTATCTCACAAACTTTTCAAGACTTTAATTTAGACCCCATTGATGGAAATTATTTTTTAGAGGTACCTACATCTGAAATTATATTAAAAGATTCTTCATATTTAACATTATCTTTTAGAGGTAATGACCGAAAGATGATTACTGGAAAGGAAGTTGTATTCTGGACAAAACAGACTAGGGAATATAGAAAAATTAGAGATAGTGAGGTTGTTTTTGTTGGTTATGGAATCGTCGCTCCTGAGTATAACTGGAATGATTATGAAGAGGTTGATGTAAAGGGTAAAACAGTAGTTATCTTAGTTAATGATCCAGGATTTGCCACAGGAAAATTGAGACTTTTTAATGGTAGATCAATGACTTATTACGGTAGGTGGACTTACAAATTTGAAGAAGCGGCACGGCAAGGAGCGGCAGCTGCAATTATAGTCCATGAAGAAGAGCCAGCTGCTTATCCATGGAGTGTTGTTGAAAATAGTTGGCAAGGCCCACAACTAGATCTTCAACGAGATGATTTAGGTGCTGATAGGGTTATATTAGAAGGTTGGATAAGGGATCATACTCTAAACGACGTCCTCAATTTTACCGGGTTTAATTATGAAGCACTTAAGGAAATAGCTCTTGAGAAAACTTTTTCTGCTTTTCCACTACGAGGGTTAACTTTAAGCTCAGAAATACATAACAAAGTTAGATATCTTCAATCACACAATATTGCTGCTGTTAAAAAAGGTAGTGTTAGACCTGATGAATATATTTTATTTATGGCTCATTGGGATCATTTAGGTGTCATGGATTCAATAAAACCAGGCGAAGATAATATAGCGAATGGTGCTGTCGATAATGCTACTGGTGTTGCTGCAGTATTAGAATTTGCAAAAAGATTTTCTCAAATTGATACAGATAGATCAATTATGTTTTTAGCAGTTACATTAGAAGAGTCTGGTTTACTCGGCTCTGAGTATTTCGCTAAATACCCACCAATTGATTTAACAAACATTGTTGCAGGCTTTAATTATGATGCCATTCTGCCAACAGGATTAACTAAAGATATGGTTGTAGTAGGTTATGGAGCATCTGAGCTTGAAGATCTTTTAGAAGATGAATTAGAAAAATCCGGAAGATATGTTAATCCTGATCCAAATCCTGAAAAGGGATATTTTTATCGATCTGACCATATTAGTTTGGCAAAAAGAGGAGTCCCTATGCTTTATGCTGACGGCGGGTTTGATTTGGTTAAAGGAGGTAAAGAGGCCGGTTTTTTAATCGAAGAACAATACCGACTTGACGCTTATCATGGTGTTGCAGATGAATATGATGAGTCATGGGATTTAGCGGGACTTAATCAATCTATTGATGTTATTTTTAATATTAGCAATGAATTAGCAAATAGCTCACAATGGCCTAATTGGTATGAAGGCAATGAATTTAAGTCCATTAGAGATTTATCACGGGCTGGCAGGTAAGGATTTTTTATGCATAAAGATATTATTGTAGTTGGTGCAGGTATTTCTGGCATTGCAGCTGGTTACAATCTTCAAAAAAGCTGTCCAAATAAATCTTTTGCAATTCTAGAGGGCAGAGATTCGCTGGGAGGTACATGGGATTTATTTAAATATCCTGGTATTCGTTCAGATTCTGATATGCATACACTTGGGTTTCGTTTTAAGCCCTGGATTCATAAAAAATCAATCGCGGATGGGCCGTCCATACTTGAATATCTTAATGAAACAGTTGACGAGTACGATTTAAGAAAAAAAATTATTTTCAATCAAAAAGTTGTAGCCTCTAATTGGATCTCAAAAAAATCAATCTGGGAATTAAAAGTTGTTAACAATGGAGATGAGATATCTATGACCTGTAACTTTCTATTTTTATGCGGTGGTTATTACAGTTATGACAAACCCTATATGCCAAAATTTCCAAATCAAGAAGAATTTACTGGAAGAATGATACACCCTCAGTTTTGGGATGAATCGATGGATTACTCTAATAAAAAAGTGATTGTAATTGGAAGTGGTGCAACAGCTGTCACCATAGTTCCTGCTATTGCTGAACAAGCTGAGCATGTAACCATGTTACAGAGATCACCTAGTTATGTTGTTTCGGCTCCTGGTGAGGATTCATGGAATAAAGCTTTAAATAAAATTTTTCCTATTCGTTTAACTTATTTTTTGATCAGATGGAAAAATATCCTTCGGACAAGCTTAGGTTTTTACTTATCAAGAAAATATCCTCAAAAGATAAAGGAGAAGTTAATTGATCTCGTTCGAGAGGAACTTGGTCAAGATTTTAATGTTGAGAAACATTTTACGCCAAAATATAACCCATGGGATCAACGGATGTGTCTTGTTCCAGACAGCGATCTATTTAATGCGATAAAGGATGATAGGGTATCTGTGGTTACAGATGTGATTGAGCGCTTTACTAAGGATGGCATCTTAGTTAAGTCAGGAGAGTTAATTAAAGCAGACATTATTGTTTCTGCAACAGGCATAGAAATTAATGCTCTTAATGATATTGATGTTTCTATTGATGCAAAAAAAGTAGAGCCCAATAATAAACTTTCATACAAAGGGATGATGTTAAGCGGGGTTCCGAATCTTGCTTTCTCATTTGGTTACGTCAATGCTTCATGGACATTGAGAGCTGATTTAACATGTGAATATGTATGCAGACTAGTAAATCAAATGGATAAACAAAAAGTTACTGCTTGTATTCCTGAAGAAGATCCAAACGCATTGGTGGATGATGAGTATATTGATTTCACTTCTGGTTATGTTCAAAGAGCGTTAAATAGATTGCCAAAACAAGGTAAGAAATCTCCTTGGCGAAATTATCAAAATTATTTAAAAGATATTTTTTTAGTTAGATTATTATCAATCAAAGATTCTACTTTACGTTTTTACAATTCAAATGAATAAAGAGGCATTACCTTATCTAAATAGCCTTTATTATCTTTTAACGAATATTTCAAATTTAGAAGTTACCAGTGAAGATGCATCTATGCGTATTGATTTATCTAAGCGTTTGGTTGATCTTATGCTTGTTCAAAATAAAGTTTCAGCTTCTTTAGCAGATGAATGTCTTAAGAAACTTCCTGATATATCTTTAAAACTAGAAAAGGTATTGCCAAAATCTAAGAAAAATAAATTACTTCTATTAGAATTAAAAAAGATTTGCGGTGATTGTGGTATAGATATTTATAAAAAATTTCTTGAGATTTCAGGAAACATTCAACGAGAACTTATTCAAGTCAATTCAATAAAGGCTAAAGAATTATCTAAAACACTTTTTAGGATTGAGACTGACTATTGCCAACAACTTTTTCAGGCAATTTCTGATCAAAATAATATTACCAATCTCAATAATGTAACAAGTTCAGCTCGAAATATACAAACTTTTAACAAACAAGATATGGTTAACTTTATTCAGGATCAATTTCCAATAGAAACTGAAGTTATGATTGAAAATACTACTTTTGTTACAGGTGGATACTCTAAATACACAGCTGATATTAGTTTAAGCAAAACTAAATCTCTGCCTAAAAATATAATCTTACGTGGTGATGCAGGCGGAGGATTTGGAGGCATGTCAGTTGTTGATGAGCACGATTTAATAAAAACTGTTTTTCAAAATGGAGTATGCTCACCCAAACCTTTAGCCTTAGATAAAAATGATACGGTATTCGGCTCACCTTTTATGTTAATGGAAAAAATGCCGGGTACATGTATTGGACATATGTTTAATATTCCCCCAATTAAATCAGATTCTTTAGTAAAAGATATTGCAAAAAAACTTTCTTCCATTCATCTAATTCCTTTAAAAAAGTTTAATAAAGTTATTGATGGAACAAGCTGCCTTTCAAGTGATAAAGCATTAAGTTGGCTGTCTACATCAGAGAATTCATGGGTAGAATTGGATCTTCCATCACAAGTATTCTCTACAGCTTTTGAATGGCTAAGAAATAATGCAAAAGTTTTTGATAATGGACCACGGTCATTAGTACATGGTGACTATGGTATTAATAATTTATTAATTGAAGATAATTCTGTAACAGGAATCCTTGATTGGGAACATGCTCATATAGGTAATCCGTCATATGATCTAGGTTATTTCCATCCAATGGCAGATGCATTAGCATCATGGTCCATCTTCCTTGATGCTTATGCTAATACAGGGGCACCTATGCCAGATGAGGATCAAATTAACTACAGTATTTTACTTGGAGCAACGCGAGTGGGTGTAATGGTTTGCCAAGTGAGGAGCGCATTCCTTAATAATCAGGAAACTGGAATTGCTGCGTCAATAGGAGTTGCAGGTGATTATTATGATATCGCTGTAATACGAATTTCAAATGCACTGGAAAAGGTGCTTTGAATAAAAATAATATAGGTGATCGAAGCAGACTAGGGGCTTATTTGTTACCTGGTAGGATTAAAGATCCTAGCGAAGGAATTGCACAAGCAATAAAAGGAGAAGAATTAGGTCTCGGTACACTCTGGCTAAGTGAAAGATGGGGAAATAAAGATGTTGGAGCAATATGTGGTGCTTTGAGTCAAGTTTCGCCTTCAACTTATATTGCAGCAGGAACAACTCATTTTCTTACGAGACACCCAGTGGTATTGGCATCAATGGCAATGACATTACAGTCATTGAGTAGTGGAAAGTTTATACTCGGTATCGGTCGAGGTGTTCCCGAAATGTTTCAACCAATAGGCTTACCAAATATTTCTTTTAAACATCTGATTGATAGCCTAGATATTCATAAAAAACTTTGTAAGGGAGAAGTAGTTAACTATAAAGGTATATTGGGCAAATATTCTGATATGCAGTTAAAAGATCTTCCAGATATAAAACAACCCCCAGTTATTCTTGGAGCAATTGGACCAAAAGCATTGAAAATTGCAGGTACATATTTTGATGGAGTAATACTACATCCATTCTTGACTCCTGATGGGGTACGTCGTTGCAGTAAAATTGTTAAGGAATCGGCCTCAAAAGCAGGGAAAGATCCTGATAAGATTAAAATTTATGCGACCGTTGTTCTTGCAGCAGATTTAAGCACAGATAAAGAGGAAGAAATAGTTGGTGGTAGAGCAGTTAGTTATTTTCAAAATCAAAGTTATGCAAGTATTTTGGTTAATTTTAATGGCTGGGATCAAAATATTTTAAGGAACTTATGGGAGCATCCTCTTCTTAAAAATCTTAAATCTAACGCAGATCAAACTTTTACTAATAAAGAGTTAGTTGAAGTAAGCCGCATCTTACCAAGAGAATGGTTGATATCAGGAGGCGCAGTAGGAACCAGAGAGCATTGTGCATCTCGTCTTGAAGATTATCTTGCTTCAGGAGCAGACAATATTATTATTCATGGATCAACTCCAGAGACACTTGCTCCAA
>Ga0208765_1002372_pt1 | contig 10552 bp, 9 predicted proteins | sample ETNtaG_2_FD_185783 | JGI IMG/M metagenome (GOLD analysis project Ga0208765, IMG submission 185783) | Marine microbial and viral communities from oxygen minimum zone, Eastern Pacific Ocean - ETNP201406SV203 (SPAdes) (version 2) | ecosystem: Environmental > Aquatic > Marine > Oceanic ... | reverse complement strand
TCGCATCACTAGGTCGAGTCAAGTCCAAGACGGGGTCGAGCGTCTGCAAATCGTGGCAGGGGAGACGGCGCGTGAGCACGCGAGGGCTCAAGAGCGATTACTGAATGAGTCAAGTGAAGTCTTAGGCGTCTCGCCCGAAGACCTTCCTAACACAATATCACGCTTCTTTGAAGAATGGAAGTCGCAACAGAAGAAGATTGAGGCACTTGAGGCTGAAATCGTTAGACTGAGGACTAGCGGCGGAGGCGATGGAGCTGTTGAAAAAGACGGAATTCGTTACGCAGTGATGGAAGTTGCTGGAGATATGAAAGCAGTAATGGCAATGCTTGGACAACTTACACGTGACCCTGATAACCCAACACTTGCAGTACTCGGCACCAGAGATGGAGGGGGCAAACTCATCGTGGCTAGCACTGAGGGGTCTATTGTCGCAAAGAAGCACGATGCTAATGAAATTCTTGCAGCTATCGCCGGTCACATCAATGGCGGCGGTGGAGGCCGTCCCACGATGGCTCAGGGTGGCGGCTCAAATCCTGATGGAATCCCTGCCGCTCTCGATGCCGCTCGTGATTTACTCGGGTTGTGAGTAAATGGTCGAGCAAGTCGATGTATCTCAGCGCGCTGCCGCTATTGAGTACGCGATTAGAGATGTTGTAGTTCCAGCAGTAGAGTTGGAGAAGCAGGGACATGAGATAATTCGGCTCAACATAGGTGATCCTCTTGCCTACGAGGGATTACCAACTCCAACTCATATGATTGATGCTTACAAACAAGCATTGGATTCACAGGACAATGGCTACGGTCCGTCCTACGGTTTGCCTGCACTACGCCAAGCGATTGCATCCACCGAGACGGGCAAGGGGTGGCCTTGCTCAGAAGACGATGTCTATGTCACCCACGGAGTAACCGAAGCTCTGCAAATCATCTTTGCCGCTTTCCTCGAAGAAGGCACGAAAGTTCTCGCTCCCGGGCCTCACTACCCTCCTTACATGGCATATCCGCAGATGTACGGGGCCACGACGGTCGAATACAGGCTGAATCCGAAAGACGGTTGGAGCATAGATTTGGATGATATACGCCAAAAAATGGATGATAGCGTCCGGCTTTTGGTGCTAATCAATCCGAATAATCCGACCGGAAACGTCGCAACCGCGGCCGAGGTAGATGCAGTTTTCACTATCGCCCGCGATTACCCCAATTGCACAATTATCGCCGACGAAATTTACGACGGTCTCGACTTCACAGGCTCGCTTGTATCCATAGCTTCCCGCTCAACCGATGTCCCCGTCATCGCTCTCAATGGAGTCTCGAAGGTCTACTTCGCCCCCGGTTGGCGCATTGGCTACATGGCCTGGCACGACCCTGAGGGAAGGCTCGCACTCGTTCGTGACGGGGTAGAGAGGCTTCTACGCAGCAGACTTTGCGCAAGCACACCCGCTCAGCACGGTTTCCTTGCTGGACTTACTGAGGATAGGGGTTGGTTGGAAGGTCATAGAGCGCGTGTGAAGCAGCGCCTCGACTATTGCATGAAACGGATTGAGACTATCGATGGACTCGAGTGCGAGGCTCCAGGTGGCGCATTCTATCTCTTTGTGCGCATAACTGACGAGCGCGCTGACTCAGACAAACAGTGGGTTCTCGACCTGCTCCACAAGCATCACGTCCTGGTCGTACATGGCTCTGGTTTCTCGCCAGAGTTCGGTGCCGGCCATTTCCGCATGGTCTGCTTGCCTGCGATCGATGTCCTCGCAACAGCATTCGACCGCATCGACCAATTCATCAACGGTTGATCGTATGGGATTCTTCGACTTTTTCAGAAAGAAACCGGGCACAGATAACCCAGAGGAACTCATCACAAAGAGATGGGTGCCAAATTCAGATGGTACTTACAGCGATATTGTGCGCAATTATGACCCACACGAATTAGCGGCTCGCTTCGGCGTCCGAACATTCGAAACTTGGTTTCACCGACTTGAGCAGCGACTTGGTCAGAGCCTAGGTCGAAGATTAGCCCACGCCGCACTCGAACATGAGGAATACATGATTGGATTAGGAGGATTTCCATCACCCTCTGGACGAGATATCTCGAGGTGGAGCGGCTCCAAACTGGATTGGCAAAGCCGAGGGATGGGTCATTACAGCATGTTGGAAGATGGAGGGGAGGCGCGTATCCTAATCGAAAATCCCGCTTCTGCCTCAATCTGCTCCGGATTCATCACGGGTGCATGGGAAAATGCGACTGGTAAACGTCATCGATTCCTCTGGTCTCAAAATACAGAGGATGGTCTCATCGTCACATTATCTTTGGATGAGAAATCAATTCCGTCGCCAACTCGATCGACTGTCAGCTGGCCTGAATCCGCCTCAGTAATTCCGATGCCAGAAAACATCGAGGAATCGTGGGAGGACTTGAGAATCGATTCCTCGGGAGTGTGGTCAATCATGGGTGAGCGCAGAATGATGGTTCATCGCGACCTCATTCTGCGCTTCGAAGAATTCTGTCTTCCTTACTTACAATCAATTGAGGAAGGCAGACAAGATATGCAGTGGCCTCTTGAAGATGAACAGCAATCGATATGGTGGACTGCTGCTGCCGATTCGATGCGTGAGACCTTCTTTGAATCGGGCAGACACATCCTCGTATCAAAGCCAGAAGACTGGATTGGAATCGCTCGCAGGCATCTTTCGATAGAGGGCCTTGGAAGTGTGAAATCAGCCAAATCGATTGACGCCCACGGAGGTGTTGAACTACAATTTTCTGGCTGTTTTCACCCCGCCCTCGCAGGCGGCGTTCTTCTAGCCTGTTGGGAGCGGGCCCACGGTCGTCGAGGAAGCCTCAAGTGCACTTTCAACAGCGGCGCAGTAAGTCTTTCTTTGAGCCCATCGGTGGCCATTGCTGAATGATGTCAAAGATGCGATTTCGCTGAAACGTTATATTCATGTCATAGGTCATCGGGACGGCCCCTTATGGGGCCGGGTGAGGAATTTGGCTTTGAACCACAATCAATACGCAGTCGCGGCGATAGCAGCGACACTCTGTCTAGCAGGATTTTACACCATCATAGACGCGGGACTTTCGACCACTGAATCCGGTGGATTTGACTCGGCCGGTTCCGACGTTATCATTTCGGGCCCCGAGGTTCAGGAAGGCGGTTCCGACTTCGACAATGACGGTCTTCCAGATAGGATGGAACAAACTCTCTACGGAACCGATTGGCGCAATAATGACACAGATGGCGACGGTCTCGAAGACGGTTGGGAAATTCAAAACGGCTTAGATCCACTCGATAGTGGAGAACCCAGCGATGGAGATATCGAGAACGTCAATCCTGGTGAGGAAGAAGAGACGGGTGAACAGAACGAGACATTCCCCGACCCTGACAACGGACCCTTTGGTGATCCCGACCGCGATGGGCTGACCAATGAACAGGAAGCCGCAATAGGAACAAATCCAACAGTTCAAGACAGTGACGGTGACGGACTAAACGACCGCTGGGAATCTCTCTACACTGAGGTCATTCAGACACCTCAGGGTCAGGTTACTCTACTCGACCCACTAGATCCGAACTGGGGATGTTCACTCCTCACACCACAGGTCGAAGCTGAGATGAAACTGATTATTGGCACCTCTACTTGGAACAATCTTCCGATTGGACCCAATGGGGACCACTCTTGCGACTCTGTTCTTGACATCGACCGGCAAGGCCCAGACTCACTTCCTAATTTCCTCGAGGAGATCTACGACACAAACCCCCTCGAAGAGGACAGCGACCTCGACCTAATTCCTGATCGCGTTGAGGTCGGCTACGGCAGTCAAGATCTGCAAGTCCACTGCGGTGTGCCGCAGTTCGGAACCATTCGCATTGACGCACCCTATACTGAATTGATGAGTGGTGTCGGCGACCTAACTTGGTTCAATCAAGACATGGATGGCGACGGTCGCCTCAATGGCCCAGGAGACTGGGATACCGATGGCGACGGAATGCCCGACGGATTCGAATATTGCTACAACACTCTCCTCAACCCTGCCAACTCTACTGATGCTTACGGCGACGGCGATGAGGATGGCCTGAACAATGTCGAGGAGTATGAGGTCGCCTATACTTGGGGGCCAGTCAATTTCACCAGCCCTCTCGTCGCTGACACAGACTTCGATGGCATGCCTGATGGTTGGGAATACCACAGTGGAATCCACCCTAATGATGGTAGCAATGCGGAGGAGGATCCTGATTTCGATGGCTACGATGCAGATGGCGATGGAGGTGTTCGATACACCGACCTCGTAGGTGTCTCAACTGTTCACAACATCGTCGTCGAGGTCGGCGATTTCGTCCAGGTGAATCGCACCGTGATGTGGGTGCGAACTGTTCAGGACAGCCAATATGTCAACATTCCAGTGAAAACTCCGACTGCCGGTTACATCTATTCAATCAATGTCAATGTCGGTCAGGAAGTCACCAGTCGTCTGCAAGACCTCGCAACAGTTGTCGAGGAGCACGAGCGATTCACCAACCTCGATGAGTACAATGCTCGTGACCGAGATGGTGACGGCATCGTAGACGGTCGCTCTACCGACCCACTTGTCGCAGACACCGATAATGACGGCCTCATCGATGGAATCGAAGTCATCGGTTGGACCATTCGAGTCGTCGATATGGGTGTGCGCGACGTCTTAGTGCGTTCCGACCCAGGAGTTTACGATACAGATCGCGACGGTCTTTCCGACGCGACAGAATACTACGAAACCTTCACCAACGCGACCGATAGAGACACAGATTCCGACGGTCTTGAAGATTTCACCGAGGCGATGGACGGATTCGTTTGGAACGGTACCACCTACTACACCAATGCCTCGATGTTCGATACCGATAACGACGGTCTTGACGATGGTGAAGAAGTCATTGACGGTGCCGACCAGTATGTCACTCACGCGAATAATGCTGACACCGATAACGACGGCCTGAACGATGGCGGAGAAGTCCTTCACATCCCTCGTCCGTGGCAGACTGCCACCAGTCCTTTGGACAATGATACCGATGATGACGGGCAGCCCGATGGCTGGGAGATGCAAGTATTCTCAGTCCAGCACAATACCAATTCTCACAGCCTGTGGATTAGCACTCAGAACTGGCTTCCTATCGGATGTGACAGTATGCAAGAGTGTGGTTTGGGTCCTGGTGGCTGGGTTTGGGACAGCTATCTGAAGGGCTTCCAAACCTCTGGTGACCGCAACGGCGACGGTATTCTCGACCCTGAGTATTTCATCCACGAAATGAATCTGACGGGATTCCCCATTCCGGCAAGTGGCCGCTGGGCTCTCGATCCATCGTTCGGCTCAATGCCTGATTCCAACTTCGATATCGATAACGACACTTTGCTAAACGCTCTGGAAGCTCCAGACCGCTGGGATACAAACCCAGTTGCCGACGATACCGACGGCGACATGCTTGCAGACGGCTGGGAGGTCTCTGCCTCTGAGCGTGCAATCAATCTCGGTCTCGTCGACAACAACTCACTCGATGCCTTGGGAGCTCGAGGCCCGATGGATCCGAGAATGCCCGATTCGGACCTCGATGGAATCGACGATGGAGCGGAAGATTTCGATGGTGATGGGCTGAATAGATCGCATTTGCTCAACCGTTACTGTCCAGGATGGGATAACCCACAGAACGCCGAGTGCCACATCGACCCAACGACGACTAATGGAGGTAATTTCTACGACGATCTAGAGAATTACACGAATTACGAAGAATTCCAAAATGGCACCGACGCGGTCCTCGCTGATACAGATGGAGATGGATGGGCCGATGGTTCTGAAGTCTATCACCAAGATCATGATGGCGATGGAATGTGGTCTGGATGGGAATTCTACTTCGATTTCGACCCATACGATCCAGCCGATGCATACATCGATTCCGACGGTGATGGTTACATGAATAAGTGCGAGAATAAATGGAATACGAATCCAAAGGACCCCACGAGCTTCCCAAGTCAGGGCGAACTCTGTACCAACAATTGATTTCCCGCATCTCCCTCGGGTTTCATCCCCTGAACGGTCCTCGGGTGGCTTGGTGATACGATGTCTTGGTGGGTAATGCCGACAACTGCGGACATCGGTTTCCGCGCATTTTCCAGCAGCCCGGGTGGACTTCTGAGGGAGGCCGCGCTGGCTTTGCAAGGTATTCAGATGTCTGACCGCGGCGCGGAATTACTCAACGGGCACATCCGCCACGTTGGTGAATGGGCAGTCACAGTTCCGACAGGCGATCTAGAGAGAGGACTGGTCAGATGGCTCGAAGAGGTCCTCTATCAGGGATATGTGGAAGATCGATGGTTGGTAGAATCGGACCTTGTGATAGAGAAGGATTGCTTTCGCGCGCAGGTTCTTTGGGTCGATGCGCGTGATGTCGAACTCGAGGTCGAAGTGAAGGCAATTACTCTGCACGACCTCGCCGTTCGCGAAGTGGCTGAAGGTGAGATTGTCGAAGGAGTGGAAGGTGTACCATCCTTCGAAGGTCCCGGCTGGATGGCGCAGGTTGTCCTAGACATCTGACGTCTCAGTGAGAATTACCGTTCATTCTTCGACATTGAAGCGCTGATACACCTCATTCGTCGTCTGAGTCACCCGAATGAAAGTAGTACATTTGGGGAGGTCTTTGATACGTCTTGCACCAACATAGGAACAAGTCGACCGAACTCCACCTAGAATTGCCTGAACAGTAACTTCGAGTGGCCCTCGGTAAGGAACTCGGACCTCTTTTCCTTCTGGAGCACGATGTTTCGCTACTTCTCCATAGTGAGTCTCCATAGCCTTGGCACTTGACATGCCGTAGAATGATTTGTATTTCTTGCCATTATCTTCGATTACAAGGTCTCCACCCGATTCATCGTGTCCGGCAAACATACCACCCAGCATTACGAAATCAGCCCCGGATGCAAAGGCCTTGGCAACATCTCCTGGGCTTGAACAGCCACCATCAGCCATTACGTGACCAGCAAGCCCATGAGCTGCATCAGCACACTCAGCAATAGCGGAAAGCTGAGGATAACCAACACCCGCAACCTTGCGTGTTGTACAAACCGAGCCAGGACCGATTCCAACCTTGACGATATCAGCGCCCGCGAGAATCAACGCTTCAGTCATCTCTCGCGTAGCAACATTGCCAGCGATCACAATCGCTGAAGGAAATTCACTGCGAACCCTCTTGACGAATTGGAGGAATACCTCTCGGTAGCCATTTGCAACATCGATACAGATCATTTTGGTGCCCGCGTGCGTAGCCATTTTTCTCTTGAGTAAATCAAACGAATTCTCCGTCGAACCGCAAGTCACCGCCACAAACTCAGGGTCAACTCCATCTTTCCAAGCCTGCTCATAATCTCGAGTTGAGTAGAATTTCTGCATACATGTCAGCATCTTATGCTTCTGCAATTCAGATGCGATACTGAACAAACCGGTCGTGTCCATATTGGCTGCTACAATCGGAACCCCTGACCAAGTAGTGTCGGAATGGCGGAATTTGAAGTCTCGATAAAGCGATACGTCTGAGCGAGAAACCAGCGTACTGCGCTTCGGTCGAATCAATACGTCATCAAAAGTAAGCTTCACATCGTGCTCTACACGCATCAGAACCTTACTACTGCAACGAAGGTGTGCTTAAGACGGTTCTGACCGAAAAAAACGACGATTTCAAGAGTCATTTCGAGAATTCAAAATGAGGTCAAAATGGTGCTCGTGCCGGGATTTGAACCCGGGTCGACGGATCGAGAGTCCGTCATGATGGACCGAACTACACTACACGAGCGAGTAGCCCGGCGACCGAGGCTCGGTATTTCAAAACGATGGAGAGAGCCTCATTCGAGTGCTTCATGTTCACTTTCACTTTCACTTTCCTCTCTGTTCCGGTTCTTGATATGCAGACCGTGCAACATCAGGCCATGAACCGAAGCCTGAACCACGATAGCCGACGAATCTACAGGAAGCGAGCCGACCCCGTTCGTGTCGTCTCCTTCGCCGCCCTAAACAAGACTGCTGCAAGCCTAAGAAGACCTCAACCTGAGGCGCTTGTCAATTCCTCAAACGGTAGGGCTGACGACGGACTCTGGCAGCCAATGCCACGACGTGCAATCGAAGTTAGCGTGAGTCCATCCAGCTGGTCCGGATTGCACTCACGAGTGATGGCCTCTCGCCAGATTCCAATGGAGGCGTTCTGATGTCTCGCACACGACGCCTACGAGAGGCGGTTCTAGTGTTTCTTGAAGAGAAGGGAAATGCGAACACCGTCGAAGTTTTCGATCACCTCAATGAGAGATTCCGCTGGGGCGCTACGATGAACCAGGTAGGTAACATTCTCGCCAAGGATCCGCGCTTTGCCAAAGTCGGGCATCAGCGCGGTCAGTTCCGTGGCAGTGTATACACTGTTTGCGTCTGGTCGCTGTCCGCGGAACCGTTGATTGCAGCGGCGTGAATCGTGCAAGCAATCAAGACGCGCACGCCCTCGTCGGAGGCGTGGGTCGAATCGCTGATTGGGTCTTGCTCTTCCGAGCAGGCAACTGTATCAGTGGATTCGTCGGAGTATTCCTCGGCGCAGTTCTCGCTCTCGGGGAATTCCCTTCCGATGATAATCTGCGCATCACCACATTGCTTGCCTTGTCGGTCTACTCCTTCATGGCCTCTTGGAACGCTCTGAATGATTACCTCGACCTTGAAATTGACAGGGTGAATCGCCCGGATCGGCCATTACCTTCTGGGCGCATAAGCAAGAGAACTGCTCTGATCTCAATCATTCTAACTGGATTGATTTCATTGATTTCTCTATTCTTCGCCGCCGTCACTGCCAACTCAATCGGCGAACTTGGCGAATGGAAGTACACAATTTTGATCTGGGTCATCGCCTTAGCTCTCTTGCTAAATTATGAGGATGATCGATGGCTTCTCGGCCTCAAGAATAGAGGGTTGCCTGGAAATATGGCAATTTCACTTTCGGTCGGATTAGTGGTCCTTTACGGAGCCGCCGGCGTATTCGACCCACTGAATCCCCGTGCGCTTTCCCTCTTCTTCGTTGGAACTCTCTACAACTTCGCACGCGAGATCATCAAGGATGTCGAAGACATGGAAGGTGACGAAGGTCGCAATACCTACGCCATGCGTGTTGGTGCTGACAAGGCTCGGACAGTGGCTTGGGCAGTCTTACTTCTGACCCTAATCGCACTGCTGACTCCATTTGTCCTGGGTGTATTCGACCAACTTCACTTACTTCTTGTCGCTCCTGCGCTATTCACCTTGATGCAGGTCAAGAAGCATATTGTGCTCAGCGAGGATACGGCTGCTTCTCGTCTGATTAAGCGTTCAATGGTTCTAGCGATGGTTGGAATACTCATCGCGTCGCTTCTCTGAATCGATTTGTTCAACAAAGTAAGCGTCGCCATTCAGAGCTCGCGATAAGCCTGCCATGCGTCGTTATTGCACAGGTAGGTTAGCAGCGACATCTGAGCCCACATACGATTCTCAGCCTGATCAAGGACGATACTATTCTTCGAATCGATTACACCATCGGTGACTTCCTCTCCGCGGTGTGCGGGTAAACAGTGCATGAAGACGTAGTCCGGGCGAGCGTGTGCGACGAGTTCTTCGTTTACTTGAAAACCCTCGAATGCATCCATTTTGTCCTCCATGTGTTCCTCGCCCATAGAGACGAAGATATCGGTGTAGATGACACCAGCATCGGTGACAGCTTCGACGGGATCATTCGTACCGGTGATATTCGCGCCAGTCTTAGCAGCAATCTCTTGACAACGCGCTAGGACCTCAGCGTCAGGTTCCATCCCGACCGGCGTGGCATACTTCACATCGTATCCGAGTGTCAATCCAGCAAGCGCCAAATCGTGGAAGACATTGTTTCCATCTCCAACCCAAGCGATATGACCATCGGATGTCGCGAACTCTCGAATTGCCATTAGGTCGGCAGCTGATTGGCAAGGATGGTGCATATCAGATAGGGCATTGATGACAGGAACCGATGCAGTGCGAGCCAATTCAGTAACGTCAGCATGCCCGAAGCAGCGGTAGGTTATACCATCGAGGAACCGCGAGAGAACCGCTGCTGTATCGCCAATCGACTCGGATTTTCCTAGTTGAATATCATTGGCCAGAAGAGTCAGAGGTTGCCCACCGAGGCGGCTGACGCCTACCTCGAATGATACACGTGTCCGTGTCGAGGGCTTTTCGTAAATCGAGCCAATCGACATCCCGTCGAGAGGCTTGAAATCCTGATGAATCTCAACATCATGCTTGTAGCGAATCGCCCAGTTGATAATCTCTTCAAAATCATCGACCAAATCATCGATCGCAAGAAGATCCATCTTCTCATTGTCGCTCATGTTCGATATCTCCTGCAAATCCATCTCTAATGTCAGCCATACCACCAAATACAGTCTGAGCAAATGTCAGCATGTCAGCCAGCCCTTCCTCTTCCTCACTGGACAAAGGCACAAGCCCTGGCTGGATGGCCGCATGTTGCATCATGCGTAATTGGCCAATTGCGAATTCTGC
>Ga0208765_1002368_pt1 | contig 10558 bp, 7 predicted proteins | sample ETNtaG_2_FD_185783 | JGI IMG/M metagenome (GOLD analysis project Ga0208765, IMG submission 185783) | Marine microbial and viral communities from oxygen minimum zone, Eastern Pacific Ocean - ETNP201406SV203 (SPAdes) (version 2) | ecosystem: Environmental > Aquatic > Marine > Oceanic ... | reverse complement strand
AATGGGTCCCCCACCAGGAAATGATTTTGGTGGGTGTACGTAATTGTAGAGAAACCAAACATTCCATAAGCAGAAATCGCATCTTTAGTATAATTACCTTGACCAAAAACTCCGACCCAGTCCACCGTATTATGGTTGTGATAAGCGATAATATCACCTAACCCAACTTTTTTACCATCCGGACTATTATCATCTGCATAATCCATATAATAATCGCCGCCCATCAGATCACGAACTTCACGGGCGTGCTCAATTTCTGCCGTACGCCAATCAAGACCAAATTCCAGTGTAACATCATCACTCATATCATAATTTAACTTTGATATAAGACCAATTGTCCATTGACGATTGATGCTGTTTCTCAAAATACCCACTGACTGATTATTGCCAGGGCCATGGGTACGCGGCAAGACTCTTTTATCCACGTACACTGTATCATCGTCGCCCGAATTCATTGCAACAAGCGCATCCCAATCGCGTGTCCATGGACTACGACCATAATAGAACTTGTAATCCTCTAACCCCGTAACTCCATCAGCATCCATTGTAGGGATTCTACCATAAGTACCAGTACCGCCACCGGAACCACCAGACCAGTATAGAATTGACGATAACCTCATTTGATCATTAATAGTTAAGAAATGGTTTAGGTTAATTAAAGGTTTATGGAAGAAATTTTCCCGTTCATTAAGGTAATCGGGGTCATGGCGCTCCCTTGTTTTATCACCGTACATATACCAGTATTGTTGACCCTTATATGATGAGCTAATTGGTGACCAATTCTGATTAAAGAAACGGCCAGCTTCCTTGAATTTTCCATCACTTCCAATAGCATCTGTGTCATATCCCCTATAACCAGTAATTGAACTTGCAAACTCATGGTCATATGCGCCAATATTCTGTTTATACAAATTTTGTCCATGGCGTTGTGGTGCGCCGATTGCGTATAATTCAAATCTGTTGGTTGAATTTAACGCATAGCTTGCGCCAAAGTAATAGGCCCAGGCATCCGTCCATGTTTTATCTATTACACCGTCACCTATCTTTCGCACAATGGTTGCGCTAAAGGCCATGTTATCATTTATTAAACCGGAATTGTAATTGAGAGAGGTCTTCAAAAATCCACCCGCACCAAGTTCCTGTTTAATCAGACCTCCACTTTCCATTGCTGTGGGGTCAGTAATGATATTCATAGATCCCCCAATAGAAGGGGCAGCCAGATTAACAGCACTAAGGCCTCTTTGCAACTGGATAGATTGAGTTGCATCACCCACGCCATCCCAGTTGGACCAGTAGACCCAACCATTTTCCATGTCATTTTGGGGAACACCATTGATCATGACGGCAACATTGCGCTGGTTAAAACCCCGAACATTAATGCGCGCGTCTCCAGCACCGCCACCTTGCATAGTGGCGTAGACGCTAGGTGTAGTATTCAGTGCCATGGGAATATCTTGTGAACCAAGGCGAAATTCCATATCTGCTTTGCTTACATTTGTATAGGCAACAGGGGTATTTTCTCCTGCACGAGATGCCAATACTTCTAGGCCAGACATTTGCAAAACAGAGGCGGCTAAAGAAAAATTCACCACAGCGGTACCAGTACCAACTGTTACGGATTCGCTAGAAGATGTGTAGCCGATTACTGATGCAGTTACAGTATGGGATCCAGCGGGTACATTCTCAATCAGGTAGGACCCGCTAGCGTCAGCGGCTGCGCCTAAATCTGTACCTTCAACAACGACATTTGCCCCAGGCAATGCTGCACCGCTACTGACGTCAGTAACCATACCGGCCAGAGTACCAGTCCCTTCCCAAACGGCTTCCTCTACAACAGCATCATCTTGTGCAAAAATTGCTAGTGGCAAACTTAGAATTAGTGTGAACACAAATATTCGATTTTTCATTTATGATTCCTTTTTTGTTTTATGGATGTGATTATATATATCGAAGAAAATCAAACCGTAATAACGCATTTGCTTGTGTAAAATTTCACAATAACTACCTAGATGCGCAAGTAATAATAGTGGTATTAACCTCACCAAATTATTATCCGAAAATATCTTAAATCTGGGCAATGCATTTAGCCGTATTGTTTTTTGGTGAATTCACAAAGGTAGAAACGGGATACACCTCCAGTTCATCTTGATAGGGGAGGACATGATCCAGCGCAGCTGTGGGGGAATGTTCGCTGGTCTTTACCCAAACATCTATCACAGAGTGAGGCAATATTACCGGCATACGGTTATGGATATGAGCGTACTCTGGTTTGGGAGTAGTTGTAATTACTGTATATGTTTTCATCAATTCGCCATTGGCAGATTGCCATTCGTCCCACAACCCGGCCATTGGCAATATTTTCTTTTCAGGGTTGTGAAAATAATAGGGTGTTTTGGTAGTGCCGATATTCTGCCATTCGAAATAACCATCTGTGATTACTATACACCGATTGTTGCTCAAAAGATTTTTAAAGGATGGTTTTTCTAATAACGTTTCTCCGCGGGCGTTGATCATCTTTGCACCAATAACTTTATCTTTTGCCCAAGATGGTACTAGCCCCCAGCGCATGTGTTCTATCTTACGGTTGTTATTGTAAATTAAAATTGGTGAATATTGCGTAGGTGCAATATTGTAACTTGGATTGTATTTATTTTTCTGCTGCCATTCATCAACAAGCAACTCTTCAATTATTGACTGGGCGTTCTTGGTAAGTGTCTTCCTACCGCACATAGGATTATATTGATTGAATTAACAGTTAATAATACAGTAGCCCGGGGTTCTCAGATCTCTTCTCCAAACAGTTTTTCAACATCTATCGTTCTATCTTCATTATAGAATGTCCATATCCCGAATCGTTTTCCTTCCTCATATTCACCTTCAATCTGTTTCCAGCCATTTTCATAAAATTGTGTGCTTTTGCCATGGCGAACCCCATTTTTAAAAGCTTCCTGTTTGAATTTTTTCCCGCTATCGTAGTACCAGTTGTATATGCCATGCAGTTTGCCATTCCTGAATTGCCCCTCTGCATAGCGGATGCCTTCTTTATTCCAGTAAGTCCATTTCCCGTTCCATAGCCCATTTCTATATGTGCCTTCTTTTTGTTTTTGACCGTTTTTGTACCAGTAGGTGCGTTTTGAAATAATAATGGTGTTTCCTGATTGTTTGAAGATAGTTATGATTTTCGGCATACCATTATCATGGGTCTCCTCGACATATTCTCTAGTTTGAGAAAAAATAAGGGATGACAGGAAAATTAATAGAACAGGTACTTGTTTTATTTTCAAGCTTTGGTTCACGGGTGCTTAATTTACATGTAAAATAAAAACTTCACTAAAGAACGAAAAATCCTCAAAATTTTAATACTGTTTCTTCTGGCACCTGGGACAAAAATGGGTACCGCGACCCGCAACCCGTTTCTTTTTTATTTCTGTTGTACAGATCACACATGGTTGACCATCTTTCCCAAATACTTGTAACTGATTTGAAAATTTTCCTGATCTTCCATTGAGATAACTAAAATTTACCACGGTTGTACCACGGGCAGTTATAGATGATTGTAAAGTGTTTTTGATCGACTCACAAAGAGTGGTAATATTTTTTTTCTGTATTTTGTTAGACCTTGTTTCCGGGTGTATCCCGCTCTGCCACAAGCATTCATCCACATATATATTACCCAGTCCGGCAATGATACGCTGATCTAGCAATAAGGCTTTTATCATTCGCTTTTTACAGCGCAGGTTCTCTATCAGCCAATCAGCGGTGAAAGAATCACCAAGCGGTTCAATGCCAAGTTTTTTATCTAGAAAATCCTGTGACTTGTAATAATAAAACCGGCCAAATTTTCTTGTATCCTCAAAAACTAACTGTTGACCATTGTCTAGTTCCATACTGGCGGAGATATGCTTTCCATTAATTTTACTATCAGCAAAATACAATTTGCCAGTCATTCGTAAGTGGATTGCGAGAATATCTTCGTCAAAGGACAGCACAATAAATTTTGCCCTGCGGTGAACGTTGGTAATATTTCTTCGAACTAGGTTATCTAAAAATTCTTGTTTTGAAAAGTTGAACAATACCTTTGGCCAGCGCACATTAATATTTATGAAATTCTGGCCTACGAGTTGATCCCGGATGGATAAGACTACTGTTTCAACTTCTGGAAGTTCAGGCACGGTTTAATTGAACCAGTAGGATATTTTGGCTACCAGTGCTTTGTCCTTGATGCGGAAATCATCCGGGTAAGAATTATTAGTATAAACAATAAACAGATCGGATACCGGTGCAAAACGCCACTGGAAGCGCAAATTTACATTAACGTTGTCAGCCTGATCATTGTATTGAACAAAAGTGGTGAGAAATAATTTATTAGTGAATGTTAGATCCAGTCGCGGCCCAATCAATAGAAAGGCCATACTTTCAAAAGGCTCGGGCAGATCAATCTTGTCATAAGTCGTAGATATGGATAGGTTTACATAAGGCTGCACCCGATAATTAATTGTACCATTAAGAGATAACTTGTTTCCGTTATAGTAGCCACCGTACCGGATATTGGAAGTAAAATTGAGTGTTTTTCGGGCGTCAGATTCATATTTCAGCGAAAATTCATTCCAGTTGTACGCACTGCCGGTGGTAAGTGTATCACCACCCGTATTTGTTGGGTCAAACGGGGCGCGTAATTTTACAAAACCGCGTTCTAGTTCTGCTGACAACTTGCTGCGGTTAATATAGTTGATTATGTATTTTAGTTCAAGTTCTCGATCCATTGTTTTGAGGTCTTCATCCAATACATTATCAAATTTAAATGTTGGTCCATGATTAAGTATTTTCCCTTCATTGGGGTAAAATTTGTATTCTAAATGTGGTCCAAAACGGTGGAACCCAGTCCGCTTTACAAAACCTACATCAGCTTGGAAATCTGCGCCGACAAAAGAATAGCCCATATGGGCAGATATTATGCCGTTATTATATTTGATTGAAGTCGCTGCAGCGAAAGCATTATCTCCAGCATTTTTGTATATTGCCTGGTGAAAAAAAGTTTTCCCCGTCCAAAGGTTGTCCGCACTGGCTAGGTTAAAATCAACACCGCCAACCCGGTTATACGAATTTTCGCTGCCATTTGCATTTTCTTGCAGGTCAGATTCCTTATTTACTAGGAATATGCTTAAACTGGAACGTGTAAGTATCTTTCGCTGCAGTGTTGCTACAGTAAAGTTGCTGGCCGGGGTTTCCTCATTCGCATCGGTTTGCATACTCATGATCCCCAATCGGTAATTTGATCCCAGTTTACCGCTTAGGCGAGCACCACCTTTAACCGGAGTAGCCAGCCCAATCCGCCGGGAGAAAAAAGGACGAACATTCTTACTACCTAGGCTAGCGAAAAGGTCACTGTTCTCCAGAAAAAACTGCCGTTTTTCGGGAAAGAACAATTCAAAACGATCCAGATTTGTCCTCTGTTGGTCTACCTCTACCTGTGAAAAATCCGGATTAATGGTTAGGTCCAGATTTAAAGAAGTGGATAATGTTACCTTTGCATCAAGACCACTATCCACATCGCTATCCGCTGGGGTGCCTACATCAATATCTTCTGATCCTTGACCGGAAAGAAAAGGAATTATTGAAAATCTGGTTCCCAGCTTCGGAGGTGGTTTATCCCATTGTAGTGTACCAGTGAAGGCCAGGGTGGAGGATTTGAATTGTCGCGGTACAGGTGCCCAGGCAGACTTTTCATTTTGGAGCAATGAAAAACGACTGAAATTAATGCCCCATTCATCAACTCCATCCTGGTAGCGAATGCTGCGAAATGGAATTGCAAATTCTGCCACCCAGTGATCATCATATTCTTTTATGGCTGAAAACCATTTGCAGTCCCAGTCCAGCGAAACATCACCTCCATCTGCCTGTATGCCATCCCATTGCGCTCCCGCGGCAGAGACACCAAATGCAAAGCCGTTGGTCTGATCATTGTAGGTGTCTATGAAAATGATGAAGTTATCATTTTTTGGAAAACTAAAATCTCGGCGCAACGATTCTACAGGACGTTTACCAAGTATCTTATCGTAACAGATAATCGCTGCAAAAAGGTGATCATCATTGTAGGCCAGTTTTACTTCTGTCCTCGCAGTAGCCAGGCCAGTATCAATAGGTGTTATTCTAAAAAAGTCTTTGGCTGTAGCCGCATTTTTCCAAACTGTTTCAGTAAGTTCACCATTAATAACGATTTCTTCATCTGTTGCGGCAATATCAATCCGGAAAGTAGAGCGGTTAACAGGTTCCGACTGGGCTTGCAGCAAGGAAAATCCTATTAATATATACAATCTTTTCATCAGATATTTATTTCGTTAGCATTCTTTTTTCAAACCCAAACTTAATAAAAAATTTCATACTGAAATAATAGCGCACAAGATTTTATTGCTAATGTTGTTCAAAACGTTTGAAGCCGATATATTGTAATCATGATAATAGTAGTTATGGGTATATCGGGATCTGGAAAAACCACAGTAGGCAAGGCCTTGGCATCCGCGTTGGGAATCCCATTTTATGATGCGGATGATTTTCACCCGCAGGACAATATTGTGAAAATGGAACAGAGAATACCGCTGCAGGACCTAGACCGAGAATCCTGGCTGGAAACATTGAGTAAGAATCTGACACAATGGGAGGCAGCCACAGGCGCCGTGCTGGCCTGCTCTGCGCTGAAAGAAATGTATAGAACAGTTCTTTCTTCAGGCGTAAATAATGATATGACTTGGGTATATCTTTACGGTCGCTCAGAACTAATCAAGAAACGGATGGCTGGTAGAAAGGGACATTATTTCAAACCAGAGTTGTTAGATTCGCAATTAGCGGATTTGGAACCCCCGCAATACGGTTTGCATTTTAACATTTCATCATCAGCAGATCATATTGTGAAGGGTATTTTAGATAAGTTAAGGCATACAGACTAATTATGGATTATCAAATACTAATGGCTGTTCTTATCAGTATCGCTTTACTGTTATTATTGATTCTGCAATTCAAAATACAGGCGTTTTTAGCGCTGCTGATTGCCAGTATGGTTGCAGGTATCTTGGCCGGAATGCCCCCCACTACAATAATTGACAGTATGAAAAAGGGTATGGGCGATACTCTTGGATTTGTAGCAACTGTTGTGGGCCTTGGTGCTTTATTCGGTGCGTTGCTGGAACGTACCGGCGGTGCTCGCTCCCTGGCAGATTATATACTGGATAAAATGAGTTTGGAAAGGGCACCATGGGCAATGGTTGGAACAGGGCTTATCGTTTCTATTCCTGTGTTTTTTGATGTGGCCTTCATTATCCTGGTCCCGATCATTTATGCCCTACAGAGACAAACCGGTAAATCATTGTTATTTTTTGGCATGCCCTTACTGGCTGGTCTGGCTGTTGCCCACGGATTCATCCCACCAACACCAGGACCTGTTGCCGTAGCGCACATACTAGGCGCAGATCTAGGTTATGTAATTCTTTTCGGCATTGTGATTGGTATACCTACCGCTGTGATGAGTGGGCCGATTTTTGGCTCATACATAAGTAATAAAATCGAGGTGGCCATACCTGATTATATGGTAGAGACAACGGAGGATAAAAAAAGTCATGTTGCTCCTGGGATGATCATAGCAATTATATTTATTCCGATATTGCTTATGGTCATCAATACTTCGGTAAAGCATATTCCGCAAACAACTTGGTCGATCCCATCTGCCTTCACTGTTTGGCTCGGACTAATCGGGCATCCATTTACAGCCTTGATTATCGCGAATTTACTGGCCTGGTATTTTTTGGGTCTTCGCCAAGGCATGACCAGGGATGACATCCAGGAAATATGGGGTAAGTCCCTGGCCCCGGCAGGTTTGATTATTTTATTAACTGGTGCAGGTGGAATGTTCAAGCAAATCTTGATCGATACTGGTGCAGGCGCTATGTTGGCCCGATCCATGGCCGGCGATACAACTACGCCAATAATGTTTGCCTTTATATGCAGCGTATTGGTGCGCGTGATCCAGGGTTCAGCTACCGTTGCTATGATCACCAGTGCGGGTTTAACGGCACCACTATTACTATCCTCTGGTGAGCCAGAAGCTTATAAGGCTTTAGTAGTCATTGCCATCGCCTCTGGCGCTACAATGATGTCTCATGTGAACGACAGTGGTTTCTGGCTGGTGAATCGTTATTTTGGTCTTACCGAACGGCAGACCATGCAATCATGGACAATGCTTACAGTGATCTTGGGTTTAACTGGGTTTTCTATAACCTTGATCTTGAGCATGGTAATATAATCAGAGAATCACTTCGAAATCAAATTTCTGGGTAATGACCTCGCCTGCACTTTTCACTTGTACCCAGATGGCGTAATTACCTGGCGTTCCCAGTTTAATTGCTGGGAAATTCACCTCACCATTTGGTGATGTATTGCTATTGAAATAATTTCCCGTTGAATCATCCGCAAATCCGAAAAAACATATATCTTCCTGATCAAGTACACCCTGGGTATAATTTTCTTGAAATATTTCCTGTGAGGCCATGCTGATTGTTCCAATGGGGTGCAGGTGGACAAAAACACTCCTATCTTTTTTTAATAACGCTGCGTGACCGCCCATGTTTATATAGGGTTCTAAAACCACCGGTGTCCCGTTATTACTTACTTTAAACTGCAATGCAATATCATCCCCGGCACGGTATTCGGGTTGGTTTCCTTTCCATGTAATTCTGTCCTCAATAGCATTCAGCGTCCATGAATCATCTGGATCTCTTTCTACGGTAAGAATAGTGGGGTCGTAGATGGTATTTTCAGTATTATAGGTAAATGTATTGGTCATGGTGTGGGAGAAACCAGTTTCATGGGTAATGTCCATATAAAGGTGATACGTTCCATTATCAAAAGGCGGCATTTTTGCTTTGAAAACATTTCTGTCATCTGTTCTTGTAGGGTGAATATGTGCCAGCTGTTCAAATGTGTCACTGATGATATACATGTGCATGATTTTTCCATGATCGGGAATAAGATCTGCTATTCTATCCTGAACCCACAATTCGTCTACAATTTCAACACTAATATGATCCGCTTGACCATTATTCAATATATCCACCTTATTCTCAAGGGACTGGAATATGTTTTGTTGGTAGGCCAGATCAATTTTATCCCACCAGTTTTTTCCACCATAAATGATCGCCGAGAAAAACAATAGGGTTATAGCAGTTACTATATAAGATCGTTTTCTTTTTGTTTTGTCTGGCTCAGTGCCGGGCGGTTCAGTACTATCCTTATAACCAACCCTGATAATGTTAACACAGCCAAAGAATAACACACCAAGTAAAACCCACAGAATTAACGATGTGGTTTGATCCATTACGGCAACTTTTGTGGCAATAGAATTGACTGGAATAGAGACTCGCTCAACCCGCTGGCCTTGATATATTTTCATATCAAGGTTATACGATCCAAAATCCATTAACCACAACTGAGCGGAGAAGAGATTGTTTTCTCCCTGGACAGGTTCGGCAACATCAGGCGGCGGCGATTTGCTTTTTCTGTCTTTATCCTGTTTTTGCGGCTGGATGGTTACCTTGTTAACACCGTCTGCAAAAATCCGTACTGAAATATCTGCCAAGCCAGGGACTACACCAGGCAACTGAACAAATACTCGCAGGGGGATATCGCCAGCCTTTCCTTCATAAACAACATTGTTATGCCCAATGCCCGCATTGAGGAAACAAGTAAGAATTATGGCACGCAGAATGAATTTATTTAAGGTACAAGTCATCGCTTGATTTTCCTAATCCAGGTACCGAAGAAGCTGCCCAAGTAAGAAAAGATTATGGTAAAAACAATCAGCAATCCAAAATTGCCAAATGTTACTTTTTCCATTTCAGATTTATGTCCATAGGGAGTCCACTCCTGAAACCAGAACTCGTAACTACGTTCCCCCATCCTGACCCAGTAAGGAATATTATTATCTGCAGCAAAAAACCAGTTTCTGGCATTTTCGGTGAGAAGAAATTCAGCAAAGTGCCACTGAACCAAAAAGAAAGTGATGCAAAAACAAACACCAATCATTGCTGCTTGTACTATTCTGCTGCCGCTTTTGATCTTACGGTGCAAGATATCTACACCAAGTGCTGGAATGACTAATAGCACAGGGAAGTAAGGAGCTACATAATGGTCTACATCTCTATAAATAGGACCCAGCAACGGTTCGGCTTCAAATAGCGGTAAGATCCAGATGATCAGTAGACGATGTAGGATAAACAGTGTCGCAATGATGGTTGCTGCATATTTATGGTCAGCTGCACTGCGAAAAGCAACGATTAGAAAAGAATAGATTGTTAATGATAACAGATAAAATTCATACGTATGCTGTTTATTGGAAAAACTGTATTCTGTGAGAATGATTGCAAACTGGACCACTATTAAGCTGGCAGAATACATGTATAATAATTCAAGGAAATCTTTCTGGTTACCCTTGGCCAGATTTTTTTCAGCTATTAGTAGGAGCAGAGTTCCCAATAGAATAGCAAAGAAACCTGCAGCTAGGACGAGATGC
>Ga0208765_1002367_pt1 | contig 10560 bp, 10 predicted proteins | sample ETNtaG_2_FD_185783 | JGI IMG/M metagenome (GOLD analysis project Ga0208765, IMG submission 185783) | Marine microbial and viral communities from oxygen minimum zone, Eastern Pacific Ocean - ETNP201406SV203 (SPAdes) (version 2) | ecosystem: Environmental > Aquatic > Marine > Oceanic ... | reverse complement strand
CACATTTCAATTGCGAAAGATGGCGTCAACATGTTTGACGGAGACGGCTATGGCAACCTCAGTGAAACAGCGCTATTTTTTATTGGTGGTATTATCAGGCATGCTCGCGCCTTGAATGCCCTTACCAATCCATCCACAAACTCATACAAACGCCTAGTCCCTGGTTTTGAAGCACCTGAAATGTTAGCTTATTCGGCTAAAAACCGTTCTGCTGCGATTCGTATTCCTTATGTTTCAAATCCAAAAGGTCGTCGTGTTGAAGTGCGCTTCCCAGATTCAACTGCAAACCCATACCTGGCTTTTGCTGCGATGCTTATGGCAGGTCTTGATGGCATTAAGAACAAGATTCATCCAGGTGAACCCGTTGACCAAGACCTGTATGACTCTGATACAACAGGTATACCCAAGGTTAGCGGCATGCTCCACATAGCGCTTGAAGAGTTAGATGCTGACCGTGAATTTCTCAAGCAGGGTGGTGTTTTTACTGACGAGGTGATTGATTCATTTATTGAATTAAAAATGCAAGAAGTCACGGCGATGAGGGCTTCACCTCAGCCGCTTGAGTTCGATCTTTACTATAGCTGCTAATAATTCAGTATTAAGAAAATATAAAGCCGCGTATTTCGCGGCTTTTTATTGTTATTTTTATGGCTTCTGTATACGGTAAAATTAATTTAAGCAAACTCATAAAAGAAAATGATTGAAGTTAGAAATGATTGGCAATTGGATGAAATAAAGGCATTCTTTGAAATGCCTTTTAGTGACCTAATTTTTATGGCTCACAGCATACACAGAGAGGTTTTTGATCCAAACCAGGTTCAGGTTAGCTCTTTACTCAATATTAAGACTGGCGCCTGTCCAGAAGATTGCTCTTATTGCTCTCAAAGCTCCAAATACGATACTGGTCTAGAGCGAGAAAAATTAATGGAAATTGACCAAGTATTACAACAGGCAAAAACAGCCAAAGATAAAGGTGCTTCTAGATTTTGTATGGGAGCTGCTTGGCGAAATCCCACCGATAAAAGTCTTGACAAAGTAATTCCAATGATTAAGGGTGTAAAGGCGATGGGTATGGAAACATGCGTCACTTTGGGTATGCTCACTCAGGAGCAAGCCCTTACCTTGAAGGAAGCTGGCCTAGATTACTATAATCACAATATAGACACCTCAAAAGAGCACTACTCTAACGTTGTGACGACTCGACACTTCCAGGACAGACTTGACACTTTGGAAGCGGTAAAAAATGCTGATATTAGCGTCTGCAGTGGAGGTATTTTGGGTTTGGGCGAAACAGAAACAGACCGCGCTTCAATGCTTCAATCTTTGGCTAATTTGGATGTGCATCCTGACAGTGTTCCTATCAATTTATTGGTGCCAATTCCAGGCACTCCTTTTGAGAACGTCAAACCACCAAGTGAAAGCGAGTTCGTGCGAACCATTGCAGTGGCAAGAATTTTGATGCCTAAATCAGTCGTTCGTTTATCTGCAGGAAGACTTGAAATGGGCGAGAGTATGCAAGCGCTTTGTTTTTTTGCTGGTGCAAACTCAATTTTTTATGGTGAGCAATTATTGACAACCGATAATCCAACTGTAGCTAATGATCAGCTACTTTTTGACCGATTGGGTATTAATATATAATCGACAATCGTTTTCTCTGGACAGACTATCTGAAGTGACTCCAAGGCACTTGTCATGTCTTTTAGTTTGTTAGTGTTTAAGGAGCGCAATTGCATATCTAGAGCTTCTGTATTCAGTAGAGACTCTTCTAGTAATATGCCAGCACCATGATCAGACAGGAATTGAGCATTTTTTGTTTGATGGTTATCAACTGCGTAAGGAAAAGGAACAAGGATAGCTATTGTTTTAGTTGCCACCAATTCTGACACAGTCATTGCTCCGGCTCGGCACACAACCACATCAGCCCATGCATAAGCCTCTGCCATATTTTCTATAAACGGCTCAATGCAAAGATTAGTGTTCGGATTGTTTTTATATGCCAGTTTGACAGACTCTAAATGTTTGACACCGGTCTGGTGCCATATATTTAATGGTGTTTTGATATTTGCAATTGTTTCATTTATTTTTTGGGCTCCAAGTGAACCACCCAAAACAAGCAGGTTATTTACTAATTCAGGCGTATTTTTTGGCTCTGGAGTGAACAAAATAGGGTTGCCAACAGTTACAGCATTAATTGATAAATCAAACGTATTGTCAAAAGCCTGGAGGCTTTGTTGAGCAAACTTTCCGAGTAGTTTATTTGTAGTTCCTGGAATGGTGTTTTGTTCATGAATAATTAATGGAATAAAAAAAATTTTGGCAACTATACCTCCAATACCCGAAGCATAACCACCCATGCCAACAACTCTGTCAGGTCGAAATTTGAGAAAAACAAAAATCGTTTCAATCAAACCAAGACATAGTAGAAAAAAAGCTTTTAAAAGTGTTAGGAGATTTTTCCCTCTTAAGCCACTGGTATGCACGCAGTGAAGCCTGTAACCATATTTTGGAACCAGTGTGCCTTCCATACTATTTCGGCCACCCAACCACTCAATAACAGCGCCTTGGTTAGTCAGTTCCTTTGAGATTGCAAGTGCTGGAAAAATATGACCACCAGTGCCACCTGCCATAATAAGAACCTTTTTAGACATATTTTCTTTGTTTTGAGTAGTTTGTTCTGTTTTCCATATCGACTCTAAGAACGATAGCTAAAGAGATGATGGCAAAAATCATCGAAGTTCCACCATAACTTAGAAGTGGCAAGGTAAAGCCTTTGGGGGGGAGTAGTTTAAGGTTCATGCCAATATTGACTGTGATTTGCATGGCAAACCATGTGCAAATACCAAAGACAACATAGGAACTGTATTTTCTCCCCTTCTTCAATGCTAATTTAGCAATATTGAAACCTTTGGTCAATATATAGGCAAATGACAATAAGACAAAAAGCATGCCTATAATTCCCAACTCTTCTCCAATTGTTGCAAAAATCATATCGGTATGTCTTTCTGGTAATCGTCCATATTTCTGAATTCCTGCACCTAAGCCAGTACCAAACCAATCACCTCTAGCAATACCTATTAAAGCTGCTTTTGTTTGATCAAGTCTTGGGTCGTCACTATTCCAGATGTCACCATTCCAAAAAGACATAAACCGTGCAACCCTATTTGGAATAAGGGTAATAACAAATCCTAATATTACAAGTAATCCTACAGTAACAATAGTAAGTTGCTTGATATATGAGCCAGCGGCATAGAGCATAGCCATAGCAGTCAAAGAGATAATGAGCGTAGCACCAATATCAGTTTCAAGCAACAGTAAAATGTCGGCGATACCGATAATAAGCAAAGTTTTAATAAACCCCATCCAGGGACTACGAACATCCTTCTCTTGGCGTATTAAAAAACCAGCCATAAAAAGTACCATCGATAGTTTCATGAGTTCAGAGGGTTGAAACTTAAAGTAAACGAAATTAATCCAACGACTTGATCCTTTTACTTTATGACCAATTGGTTCAGGAAAAAATACGATAACTAAGAGAACAATAGAGAAGATGAATAAAGGTATCGAGTATTTTTGAAGAACTGAAATTGGGGTGTTAAGAATAACGAGACCTGCACTCAGGCCCATTAAAATGAAAAGCGTTTGCTTAAAGAAGTATGAGTAACTTTCAAAGTAGGCAAGTGAAGCTGAAAAAGACATAATCCAGCCAAAAATAATCAAGGCTATGATCGCAGATAGTAGTGACTTATCTGGCATTTGCCTGGTTCTCATGGTTTGGTCTGATAGCATCTTAAACTATATTTTATACTCAATAAGGGCAAGTTTAACTAGATATCCTGAAGGATAAAAGTTGAGCTTTAATAAAGACTATATGGGATAATGCTCCATTTTAAAAAAATAAGCCAAGTAAATGATTTCTACTGCCAATATCACCATGCAATTTGGTGAAAAGCCTTTGTTTGAAAATATATCTGTTAAATTTCAGGATGGCAAACGTTATGGGTTGATTGGTGCCAATGGTTGCGGTAAATCGACTTTAATGAAAATATTAACAGCTGAATTAAAGCCAACCCATGGTTCGGTCACCGTTGGTGAAGGTCAAAGGCTCGGTATTTTGTCACAGGACCAGTTCGCTTTTGAAAAGTATCGTGTGGTTGACACCGTTATTATGGGCTACAAGGAATTATGGAAGGTAAAGGAAGAGAGAGAACGTATTTATGCTCTCCCTGAAATGACTGAGGAGGACGGCATTAAGGTCGCAGAATTAGAAATGCAGTTTGCAGAGATGGATGGTTATTCTGCAGAATCTTCGGCAAGTGAATTGTTGCTGGGCCTTGAAATTCCTCTAGAGCAACATTACGTTTTGATGAATGAAATTGCACCTGGATGGAAATTACGAGTTCTATTGGCACAAGCACTTTTTTCTGACCCTGATGTACTCCTATTAGACGAGCCAACAAACAATCTAGACATCAACTCAATTCGTTGGTTGGAAGGTATATTGAGTGCCCGTAAATCGACTATGGTAATTATTTCTCATGACCGACATTTTTTGAATGGTGTCTGTACTCATATGGCCGACCTTGACTATGGCGCGTTAAATATTTTTCCTGGGAGCTACGACAACTTTATGATTGTGGCAACCGCTATTCAAGAAAAAATGAGAGCAGATAATGCTAAGAAAGAAGAAAAAATTAAAGATTTAAAGCACTTTGTGTCGCGATTTTCAGCGAATGCATCTAAATCAAGGCAGGCTACCTCTAGACTTAAACAACTTGATAAGATTGAGCTTGATGATATCAAACCATCTTCACGCGTTAGTCCTTATATTAATTTTAATCAAAGTAAGGAATTATTCAGAAATATTCTAGAGGTTCAAAACGTCAACAAAAGTTTTGATGGTATAGAAGTATTAAAAGATATTAACTTAATGATAGAGACAGGTGAAAGGGTTGCAATCATTGGCCAAAACGGTATTGGTAAAACTACACTACTAAGAACTCTATATGGAGAACTTGAAGCTGACAGTGGTAAAACCAAATGGAGTGAAAACGCCAACATTGGTTATTACGCTCAAGATCACAATGTAGATTTCGAGAAGGATATCAGTGTACTGGATTGGATGACTCAATATAAAAATGAGAAAGACGATATACAGATGATGCGCTCTGTATTAGGCAAAATGCTTTTTGGCAAAGAAGATATAAATAAATCTGTAAAGTCTCTTTCAGGTGGCGAGAAAGGGCGCATGATTTTTGGAAGGTTGATGCTACAAAAGCCAAACATTTTATTAATGGATGAGCCAACAAACCACATGGATATGGAATCTATTGAAGCGTTAAATCTTGCACTCGATAATTATAAAGGTACACTAATATTTGTTAGCCACGATAGAGAGTTTGTTTCTTCTTTGTCAACCAAAGTTGTTGAACTTAAAGAAGACGGTGCACACTATTACTTTGGTAATTATGAAGACTATTTATTAACTCAATTGTGAATTTAATTGTATATTTCTATGAAATCTATTGATTATTAAATCTTTAATTCGGTGGTTAAATAGGCTAAATATAGCGTTTAGCGTAAAATTTATCAAAATAAAATAAGGTAACTTATAAATGTTTACAGGAATCATTCAGGCACAAGGCAATATCAAAGAAATTCGTGCATCGAACAAGGGAGCTGTTTTTGTACTTAACTCTAATTCATTAGACCTTTCTGATGTCTCTATTGGTGACAGTATTGCTGTGAATGGAGTATGTTTAACGGTAACCCAACTTGATAAGAATTATTTTTCATCTGACGTATCTCAAGAAACCTTAAACTGTACAACTTTTTCTCAATTAAAAAAAGGCCAAAATATCAACTTGGAGAAGTCATTACGACTTAATCAAGGAGTTGATGGTCACATCGTGAGTGGTCATGTTGATGGCGTGGGGAAGATTACCTTAATTGCTATTGAGGGTGATAGCACTCGTATGAAAATTAAGGTTGACGACAATTTGGTAAAATACATTGCAAAAAAAGGCTCAATTTGTATCAATGGCGTTAGCTTGACCGTGAACGAAATTGATGGCAATTTTTTTGATGTCAATATTGTGCCTCATACTTTTTCTGTCACAACGTTTGACGAATTAAAGGTTAATTCACAAGTTAATATAGAGATAGATATAATTGCCAGACATATAGAACAGTTACTTAATCAAAAGACTGGTGCCAGGATAGATAAAGCGTTGTTAATTAAAAATGGATACCTATGAAAGCAACAATTGATAAACTTCTAGAAGACTATAGGAAAGGTAAGATGATCATCCTAATGGATGATGAGAATCGTGAAAATGAAGGTGATTTGCTGATAGCTGCTGAAAAAATTACCAAAGAAGATATTAATTTTATGGCCACTTATGGTAGAGGTTTGATTTGTTTGACATTGACGCAAGAACGCTGCCAGCAATTGAATCTTCCGTTAATGGTGACTCAGAATAGAGACATTCATTCAACAAACTTTACTGTTTCGATTGAAGCCGCTTCAGGTGTGACGACAGGGATTTCAGCTGCCGACAGAGCTAAAACTATTATCGATGCTGTAGCTAAAAAAGCAAAACCAATTGACATTATCCAACCAGGACATGTCTTTCCATTAATGGCCCAACAGGGAGGAGTTCTTATTCGTGCTGGACACACAGAAGCTGGTTGCGATTTAGCTCGATTAGCTGGCTTTGAGCCTTCCTCAGTCATTGTTGAAATATTAAATGAAGATGGGTCTATGGCAAGAAGTGGTGACTTGGAGCAATTTGGGAAAAAACATGGAATTAAGGTTGGCACAATAGCTGACTTAATCCATTATCGAGTAGAGAACGAGAAAACAATAGAGAGAATAAGCCAGAGACCTTTTAAAACTAAATATGGCAAGTTCAATCTTTATTCTTATTTGGACAGCATCCACAATGATATTCATATTGCACTAGTTAAGGGTGTGATTGATGAATCAAGTGAGCCTTATGTTAGAGTGCATATGGAAAATATTTTTAAAGATGTATTACAAGAAGTTAAACGTGGCTTTAGTATTAATAGTGCATTGAGCCAAATATCTGAAGTTGATACTGGAGTTTTTTTGCTTCTTCGTAAACAAGACAACCAAGCTATTCTTGAAAACATTGATAACCAGGACTATAGTAGTAGTGATGATAGTAGAACTTTTGGAATTGGAGCTCAAATATTAGCTGATTTAGGAGTCACAAATATGAAGTCATTAGGAAACCCGAGAAAGTGGCCTGGACTAGAAGGTTTTGGTTTAAATATTACTGAATACATAAATATAAAGGAGTTATAGAAAATTGAAAACTATTGAAGGAGATTTGACTATTAGAAATAAAAAATTTGCACTTGTTGCTGGTCGATTTAATTCATTTGTAGTTGAGCATTTAATTAATGGCTCTAAAGACACCTTATTAAATCATGGTGCTGAAGAAACCGATATAGACCTTATTTATGTACCAGGAGCTTTTGAAATTCCCTTAGCCCTTAAAAAGATAGCTAGTAGTGGTAAATATGATGGCATTGTGGCCCTAGGAGCTGTAATACGAGGTGGAACACCTCATTTTGAATATGTGGCTGGAGAGTGTGTGAAAGGTATTTCACAAGTTGCATTAGACTCAGAAGTGCCTATTGCCTTCGGGGTTTTGACCGTTGATACAATAGAGCAAGCAATTGATCGTGCTGGCGCTAATTCTGGCAATAAAGGCGCTGAAGCAGCAGAGAGCACTATTAGAATGATAAATTTGCTTGAACAATTGTGACCCCAAAGCAGCTTTCACGTGCACGAGCGGTTCAGGCACTGTATCAATGGCTTTTATCAGATGATGACTTAGGAAAAATTGAAGAACAATTTTTAAATCGAGACGAGCCATACCCACCATATAAAATCTCCAAAGCTTATTTTTCTAATTTGTTTCAAAATATCCCAAAAAATATTACGTTGTTAGATGAAATAATTGAACCTTCGCTTGATAGAAGTGTTGATGAATTGGGAGCAACTGAACGAGCTATTTTGTATTTGGGAGTCTATGAGCTTAAATTTCAGTTAGAAGTCCCATACAAGGTTGTAATCAATGAAGCGGTAGAATTAACAAAACTTTATGGAGCAGAGGGCGCTTATAGGTTAATTAATAGATCATTGGATAAAATTTCACAAGATCTTCGAAGTGTTGAATTGAGCGATTAAATAAGTACTAAAACTTATTCATAAAACTTTTTTTTCTTTTAGTTCCAACTCTCTAGTACTAAGAAATATTTATCTGGACTATTAATTCTTCTCACTCTGAATCTATATATTTTTTAAAAATATTGAGTAAGTTTAATTAAACTTACTGTCAAATGAGTTTTATCATAAGCAATTAAATGGTATTATCTCATTTCCACACAAAAAAATGACTTCAATTTATTAATTGATTCAGGTGAATTTTTTCCTAAAAAGAAAGCATTTTTTTGATGGTTTTAGTTAGATGTATTTTTTCAAATTATAGGGAGAGAAAATGAAAGGTCTTTATAAAAAAATTGGAGCCACGATTGTCGGTGCAATAGCTACCGTGAATGTAATGGCTCTTGATGAGTTAAACGTTGCTTACTTTGAAGAGTGGCCTATGCCATTTGAATATGCAAAACAAATTGGCGCATATGACGAAGCTTTAGGAATGACAGTAAACTGGAGTGCATTCGGTACTGGTACCGCAATGTCAGCCGCTATGGCTTCTGGAGATATTGATATCTCAGTGAGTCAAGGTGTGCCACCATTTATTGTTGCAGCCTCTACAGGACAAGATTTGCAAATTGTTGACGTGGCAGTTAGCTACGCTGACAATGACAACTGTGTTGTAGCGTCAGCTCTTGAAATTGACGCTAGTAATGCTTCTGAGTTAGCCGGATTAAAAGTTTCTGTACCAATCGGTACTGCAGCTCACTACGGTTACTTAAAGCAGATGGATCATTTTGGTGTTGATGTAGCTTCAATGGATGTTGTTGATATGGCTCCACCTGAAGGAGCAGCTGCTTTTGCTCAAGGTAGTGTTGATGTATTCTGTGGCTGGGGTGGATCACTTCGCCGTGCTTTAGAGCATGGTAACGTGCTTTTAACTGGTGCAGAGAAAACAGCGCTAGGTATCCTGGTTTGGGATGTAACTTCAACAACAGCACAATTTGCTAATGAAAACGCTGAAGTTTTAGCGACATTCTTGGGAGTGACTGCTGCTTCTAATGCAATGTGGAATTCTGGTGGATTTACTTCACTGATGCTTCCTCATATTGCAAGAGATGCTGGTATGGATGAGGCTGCAACTGCCGACACAATGTCTACATTTGTATTCCCATCAGTTAGTTCACAACTATCAGGCGCATGGCTTGGCGGTTCAGGAATAACTTTCCTTAAGGGTGTAGCAGATGTATTTGTTAATGCTGGTGAAATTCCAAGTTCACGTGGCTCATATGCAGGTGCAGTTAATACGGATGGTTTGAACACAGTAGCAAGCCAATAAAATACTAAATATCGGACTTAAATAAATGTCTGATATCTAAGTATCTGTTAGAATTAAGGTGGCGCACTATTAGTGTGTCACCTTTTTTATGAAAAAACATCGGAGATTGATTTGAAGGGATTATCAATTGAAAACATATCAATGCGTTTTGATTTAAAAGATGGAAAATCAATTCAGGCACTAAAAGATATATCTCTTGAAATCGAAGAGGGACAGATTATTACCGTACTAGGACCATCAGGTTGCGGTAAAACCACACTCTTGAATATTATTGCAGGTTTTTTGGCTCCGACTGAAGGGCAAGTCGTTCTCAACGATCAGACCGTTCTCGGTCCAGGTGCTGAACGTGGTATGGTTTTCCAGCAGGGAGCGCTCTTTGAATGGATGAATGTACGCTCAAATGTAGCCTTTGGACCACGAATGAAAGGTATGCCAAAAGCAGAGCAAAATGAAAAAGTCCAGCACCTGTTGGAAGTAGTCGGACTTCGTGATTTTGAAGACAAAGCGGTTTACGAACTCTCGGGTGGAATGCAGCAACGTGTTGCTTTAGCGCGCTGTCTGGCAAATGATCCAGATGTTATTTTGATGGATGAGCCCCTGGGCGCTCTGGATGCACTAACTCGCGAAAAGATGCAAGGTTTGGTGCTCAAGCTCTGGAAAGAAACAGGAAAGACGATTATGCTGATAACGCATTCCGTCGAGGAAGCAGTTTTGCTCGGCGAGAGACTTCTGGTATTGGCCCCAAGACCCGGGAGAATCCTAAAAGAATACAAACTTCCTTATGCTGAAATGGGTTCTGGTATGGATCTTCGAGAAGTCAAAAAATCTGAAGGGTATATCGAAACTCGAGATGAAATACTTTCCATTATTTGGGAGATGGAAGAAGAAATTATGGGTAGAGTGGAGAACAACTGATGGCCATTTTACTGATCTATATTATTGTTTTCATTATCGCTTTTTATGTAGTTCATTTAGTGACAAAAATGATGACTGCTCAGAAGGACTATACGAGTCTTAAAACTGTAACATTTGGCGA
>Ga0208765_1002363_pt1 | contig 10571 bp, 10 predicted proteins | sample ETNtaG_2_FD_185783 | JGI IMG/M metagenome (GOLD analysis project Ga0208765, IMG submission 185783) | Marine microbial and viral communities from oxygen minimum zone, Eastern Pacific Ocean - ETNP201406SV203 (SPAdes) (version 2) | ecosystem: Environmental > Aquatic > Marine > Oceanic ... | reverse complement strand
AGAAGAGATTCCTTATCTGCCTCTTCTTTGCCAATCGCGTTGATGACCAGTCTACCTCCTGGTTCAAGATTTTTCAAAGATTCAATTACAGATAACCATGCCGGTGTGGTGTCTATTATGCAGTCCAGTTTTTCTGGTGAGTCCTCATCAATATCCCCTGACCAAACAGCACCAAATTTACCGGAAAACTCTCTCACCTTCACACTTCTGGCAAAGACAAAAACTTTTGTATTCGGATACTGATGTTTCACCATCTTTAGAACCAGGTGACCGGAAGCCCCAAATCCGGTAAGCCCCCAGATTCTGTCCGTCCTTGAGACCGGACAATCTCAGGGATCTATAACAACCAATTGCACCGGCACACAGCAGGGGAGCTGCCTCAGAGTCGTTAAAAAAGTGGGGAATGTGATAGGCAAAGCCTTCTGCTACTTTCATATACTGGGCATATCCTCCATTTGCATCTCTACCGGCAGCTTTGAAATCCGGACATAGATTGTCATTGCCTGCCAGACAGAACTTGCATGTTCCACAGACAGAGAAAATCCAGGCCATACCGACACGATCTCCAATTCTGAAGGTGTTAGCTTCGCTTACGGTTGCTTTCATCCGGCCAACCACTTGATGTCCCAGTACAATTGGCAAACGCGGCGGGTGTGTTCGCCCCTCAATCTCATCCAACTCGGTATGGCACCCCGCAGGCAGAAACCCTGATCAAAATCTCATTCGCTGATGGGATGGGATCTGGCAGTTCTGGCAGTTCCAACGGAGCCTGATTTTCTTCGAGCCCTCAGAGTTCATTCAAGACCATTGCTTTCATTTTTTTCCTGGCTGCGCAGAGCTGTCTGCATAGAAAGGTAACCGGTGAGGATGCCGTCCTCGTAGTTGAAAACAGCGTCTGTGGATAGTTCTGGAAAATCCTGGGGGTTGCGGATGTCTTCCGGAGTTGCATCCGCTACAAGTTCGCGTGCAACTTTGAGAACTTTGGACCGCTGCTGATCAACCATTTCCTGAATGAGTTGTGCAATTGAGGAAGTGTCACTTGGCATTTCTGCATTTCGAATTTTGTTAATTTTCCATCCCGTCTTTGGTCATAATCCGCAGTTTAGCACGCAACTTGAGTATTGTTTTTGAGCGGATTTGTGATACCCTGGACTCTATTACACCCAGAATTTCTCCTATTTCCTTCAAGTTCATTTCTTCTTCATAATACAGAGTCAGCACCATCTGTTCCCGTTCCTCCAATTGACCAATTGCTTCAGCCAATTTGGTTTTCATCTGCTGCAATGACAGTATGGAAAAGGGATCTTTTTCTCCAGGTTTAGACAGGATTTCCAGTAAACTGACACTGTCTTCCTCATTGGAGTAACCTTTGAATTCTTCAATGGATATTAAAGGGGTGGGGCTGGCCTTGCGGATGAATTCGTAATATTCATCCATACTCATTTTCATCTGCCCTGCCATTTCCTGGTCACTGGGTTCACGGCCAAGTTCAAAAGACAGTTCCCTCCATGCAGAGCTGTGTTTATTGGTGTCGGCACGAACCGAACGCGGCACCCAGTCCATTTTACGCAGTTCATCAAGAATTGCCCCTTTGATGCGGAATTCAGCGTATGTTTTAAACTTAACATCTCTGGTGGGATCGAACTTATCCACTGCATCCAAGAGCCCAATCATACCAACTTGATACAGTTCTTCCTGGTCTACTCCTGGTGGAAAACGGGCGGCCATTCTAGTCACAACTCTTTTGACAAGCGGGGCATATTTTATGAGTTGATCTTCCCTGCTCTGCTGAGTTTTTTCAGTATAGGGATTTTGCTTGGTGGGCATGATATATACTCATTCCTCAGGTTCCGGAAATGTTCAGCAGTAAATCTACCATACGTTCCTTTGAGGCCACCTCAATATCTTCTGGAACTTTTTGTCCTACTGTCAAATAGGAGAGCGGTTTTTTGAAACGAATTGCATGGTTGAAGAGAGAACCGTAGGAAGCACTTTCATCAAGTTTTGTAAAAATAATGCTGTCAATTGGCATGCAGCCAAATTTCCTTGTTACTTCACTCATGTCACTGTCTTTGCTTGTTGCACTCAGAACCAGGGCATTATGTATCCGACCGCGTTCGTCAAATATTTCACGCATTTCATACAATTGCTTTTCGTTACGCTGAGAGCAGCCGTCAGTGTCAATAATGATTGAATCATAATCCTCATAGCTGTCAATCACACGGTTCATTTCAGCTTTATCTTTAGCAACACTGAACGGTACCTTGATTTTTTTAGCAAAAGAACGAATTTGTTCTGCTGCAGAACTATGGTTTGTATCAACAGAAATCAGGGTTACTTTTCGTTTGTATTTCAACATTTGTTCAGAGGCTATCTTTGCTACAGTAGTCGTTTTACCAACTCCGGTCGGTCCAAGCACCACAACTATTTTTTGTCTTGGTTTGAGGCCTTCCATGCCCCTGGTAATTTTGATGATTTTCATCAGCATTCGGGCAATGAAAATTTTTACATACGCAAAATTTTCTATATCCTCTGCGGTCATGTTTAGCTGTGCTTCCATAACCAGTCGTCTCGAAAATCTTTCTTCGAGACCGCTGAATTTCATTTGCTGATAAAGCAACAGCAGATTTTCAGGCAGATCCGGTTCTGCAATACCGCCTGTTCTTGAAGCCAAAATGTGCATCATGTGCCGCATTTCTCCAAGCTCATGTTTTAATTCGCCTATCAAATGCTTGTCTAAACCGTTAGACTGACTACTCAAATCTCCTAAAGTAATCCTGATTCCCTGAAGATCTTTTTGAATTGGGAGCATCATCTTCCGTGTTTCATCTCTAATTGAAAGCACAGATTTGTTACGCGGTGTAAGGAAAGTGTCACCCAATACTGTTTCAGAAGCTTCAGCGCTGCCGCTGTATGTCTCAAGTGCCTTGGTAGTAGGAACAGATCTGCTGTCCTTTTTCTTTTCACTGGCGGAGGCAGTCACTTCCAGCATAGTTTTGCCGAACAGCCCAAAAGCGCCCGTGTTCTCTTTAACTTGTCGGGTTGAAACGATCATTGCGTCAGATCCCAGGTCCTGCTTGATGAATTTCAGAGCCTCTTTGATATTATTTACGCGGTAACGCTTCAGATTCATAAGATTGCCAGATTACAAATTTTGTTTTAAATTTAATTTTTTCAGCCCTGAAGACCTGAAACTGTGCTTAATTATTATTGACCTAACCACTCAACTCTACAACACCAAGAGCTTCTATACGTACATCCTGAGCCACCTCATTATGAGAGAGTACCACAAGATTGGGAATGAAACGTTCCACAAGTTTTTTAACATGAGGGCGTATCAGCGGTGAACAAAGCAGAAGAGGCTGATAATTGTTGATGGTAAATTGTTCTATCATCCCATCGATACCATTTATAATCGCCTGTGCCATGTTAGGATTCAAGCCAAGATATGCACCCTGTCCGGAATCCTGAATTGCAGTAGCAATTTGATTCTCTAAATCCTGGTTCATTGTAATCAAAGGCAGCAAACCGTCCGGAGTTTGATATTGTCTGGTAATCTGCCGCGAAAGACTCTGGCGGACATGTTCGGTCAGCAAATCAGGCTCTTTAGTAATCAGAGAAACATCTGCAAGAGTCTCGAGTACAGTATGAAGGTCGCGGATAGAAACAAGTTCTTTGAGCAAATTCTGCAATACTTTCTGCACTACTCCTAATGATAGCAGTGATGGGATCAATTCTTCAACAACTTTTGGTTCAGATTCAGCATGAGAGTCAATTAATTTCTGAGTTTCCTGACGGCCAATAAATTCAAAAGCATGATTCTTCAGGACTTCCGTCAAATGAGTTGCCAAAACAGTAGGCAGGTCAACAACTGTATAGCCGGCAAATTGGGCGCGCTCCTCATCTTCTTCTGCAATCCAGATTGCCGGTAATCCAAATGCCGGTTCCACTGTATCCACACCTGGAATCTCCTCATCTACATCTCCGGTTTTCATGGCAAGGTGATGTCCCATCATCAATTCATTGCGGGCAATCTCAATTCCTTTTATCGTAATTGAATATTCTCCGGGAGATAGTTCAAGATTGTCTTTGATGTGTAGCGGAGGAACGATGTAGCCGAAATCCAATGCTATTTGACGACGTATAGCCTTGATCCGTTTAAGCAGTTCACCATCCTGCTCTTCATCAACAAGCGGGATCATACCGTAACCCAGTTCCAGGCCAAGTATATCAATCGGTAGAAGTGATTCGATATCTTCCGGTTCTTCACTTATTTCTTTCTGGAGACGTGCTTGTTCTTCCTGATGCTCATCCTCTGAAATTTGCACATTTGAACGTTTACTTACTTGTGCCAGACTGAAAGTGAGAATCGCGAGCAGCATAAATGGAACTATAGGCAGACCCGGAATTAACGAAAAAGAGACCAACACCGCAGATACAACATAGAGCGCTTGAACATTACTGAAAATCTGTGTATGCAAATCCATAGATATTTTATTATCACCAGAAGCTTTAGTGACCGCAATACCGGCCGCAATGGAAATAATCAGTGCAGGTATTTGTGAGACAAGTCCATCACCAATGGTTAAAGTTGCATAAGAATTAAATGCGTCTCCGACAGACATGTCGAACTGGGTGACTCCAACCAGCAGACCACCTAAAATATTTATTGAGGTTATTATCAGGCCCGCAATTGTGTCGCCACGCACAAACTTGCTTGCACCGTCAAGGGCACCAAAATAATCTGACTCACGCTGGATGGTTGAACGGCGTTGACGGGCTTCGTCTTCATCGATCAAGCCTGCGTTTAAATCCGCATCAATCGCCATCTGCTTTCCAGGCATGGCATCCAAAGTAAAACGTGCGGCAACTTCCGCAATACGACCTGTACCTTTTGTGATAACAACAAAGTTAATGATTACCAGAATCAGGAAGATGATGATTCCGACAATTTGATTCCCGCCTACTACAAATTCGCCAAAAGAATTGATTATCGTTCCTGCTGCACCCGGTCCCTGATAGCCTTCAAGCAGGATTAGCCTCGTAGAAGCTACATTGAGAGAAAGACGGAAAATAGTTGCAATCAGCAGTACTGAAGGGAAAGAGGAAAACTCAAGAGAGCTTTTGGTAAATAATGCTACAAAAAGAATGAGTACACCGACTGTGATGCTTAAAGCAAGGAGTAGATCCAGTATTACCAGTGGCAGAGGAACCACCATTATCAGAAGTATCGACATCACGCCTGCAGCGAGAACGACATCTGACTTACTGACTATATTATTTAGGGGAATGCTTGCTGCGGCCACCGGTCATCCATTACCAAGAAGGTCGTTAAAATTACTGCGTCTCTAAACTGAAACGCTCGGATGTGCCTGTTGCAAATACTGCTCCAAAAACAATTATTGAAAAATATTCTATTTAACCTGGGTGAACCAGTTTTGAAGGGAACTGAACTGCTAAAACTTTATCTCTTCCGGAGGCGGTAAACGAAGGCCAGAATTTCTGCAATTGCTTTATAAAATCGTTCAGGGATATCATCACCGATTTCTACATTTGCATATAAATCGCGGGCTAGTTCCGGTCGTTCAAGGATGGGAACATTATTTTCACGGGCAACTGTCCTCATTCGCAGGGCTAAATGGTCAGCCCCTTTTGCAATCACTTCTGGAGCTATCATGACATCCCTGTCATAAAGGATGGCTACAGAAAAGTGGGTTGGATTGACGATCACTGCATCTGCTTTCGGAACTTCCTGCATCATTCTTGCGTTGGACATCTCGCGCTGAATCTGACGTATTCTTGCTTTAAGCTGCGGGTCTCCTTCTGTTTGTTTGGTTTCATCTTTGACTTCCTGTTTTGTCATCATCAATTGTTGCTCATGATGCCAGCGTTGGTAAAAATAATCAAAAATGGCAATTGCCACAAGTGCCAGAACTATCTTGCCTGCAACTTCTGCTACCACAGTAAAATTGTATATGAGAATGGACTCTGGAGTTGAAACAGATAGTCCATTTAATTCAGTGATTTTATCAATGTAGGTTAAATAGCCAACAAAACCCACTATGATCAGTTTTGCCATACTCTTGAGAAAATCTGCCAGTGACTGTGACGAAAAAAGTCGTTTGAGGCCAGTCAATGGACTTATTTTGTTAAACTTGGGCGAGATTGCTTTGAAGGTAATCATGACTCCGACCTGCAGAACGGAAGCAAATATTCCAGCAAATATAATTACTGCTGCAAAAGGTGCAAATGCAGGAAGAATTATGGAAAGAATTTCTCCCGATAATGTAAAAATGCTGTCGATTGATAATTCTTTTCTTTGCGCCAGGTCCCGAAAAATTTGGGACATTAGTTGCCGCATTGCATCAAGAATTATGGGACTGGTGGCAACAAGGGTCAGCACGATCCCGGCAAGCAAAGCTGCGGAAGACAGTTCCTTGCTAAAGGCTACTTGTCCTTCTTCTCTCGATTCCCTACGCTTTTTTTCCGTTGGAACTTCGGTTTTTTCCTGACCTTCTTGTTCTGCCATTTGTCTTTAAGAATCTTATGCTGTTAACTGTAATGTTTAATACAAAACGAATGTGCATTTGGTCGTTCTAATAAAAAAATACTGTTGTAATTTTATTATTTCCTAATCAACCACCCAGCAACTTGATGGCTTCAAAATATTGTGTGTCAAGTTTCTCAAACATTTGATGTACTGCCTGTGCAAAAAAGGGCATTCCGAAAAACAGAAACAGAAAACCAAGCATTAATGTCAGTGGGAAACCGACTACAAATACTTGAATTTGCGGGACCGAACGTGCCAAAAGTCCAACAACGGCATTTGCGAGAAAAAGTGCCACAATCAGTGGTGCTCCGATCTGCAATCCGATCACAAAAACACTTGCAGAAAGTTCAGTTAGATTTTCAACTAAAGGCCTGCTGATACTTGCTCCTCCCGGAGGTAGAACCGAGTAGCTCCTGACCAGAGCCTGAAGAACAATCAGGTGACCGTCCATTGCTAAAAATATTAGTGTAGCAGTTGTATTTTCAAATCTTCCAACTAGAGATATTTGCTCCTGTGACTGCGGGTCGAAGACATTGGCCATACCCAGTCCCATTTGAAATCCAATGACTGTTCCTGCAAATTCGACTGCTCCAAACAAAAAACGGGCAATTATGCCCAGGACTAGACCAATCAACATTTCGCTGGCAATGAGCATAATGTAATGATCTGGACGATCCGGATAAACAGTGATCAGTGGAATAAAAGGATAGAGAATCAGTGCCAGCATGAGACTCAGAACCACCTTGATTTGGGGTGGAATATTTGAACTGCCAAAGACCGGTGCAGTAGAGATTATTCCACTGACTCGTACCAGTACCAGAATAAAAGCCAGTAGCTGACTGGCATCATAACTCAGCAGATTGGCCATAAAGTACAGGAATTAACAAGCCGCAAAACACGGCACTTGTTACATAGGATTATTATTAATAGACACATAAAAACGGGATTCTGCATCCCTTTTTAAGGTGTTCAGGCAGGTTTTATTTGACAGTTTATTCGATAAACACAGAGCACTGAGTACATAGATAAATCAATCATCAACTAATATTTGATTGGGGTAGTCTGCACGGGAAAATGCATTCTGCGCAAGTCGGCTGCGTTCTTCATTTGACTGACAATTGATACACATTCTTGCCAGGGGAACAGCCAGCAGCCGTTTCTTGGAAATTGCCTCGCCGCATTCGTCGCAGTATCCGAAGTCATCTGATTCAATTTTGTTAAGAGCAATCTCAATTCCTGTAAGTCTTGCCTGTTCTCTATCCTGCAGTAACAGATCCAACTCCCGTTTCTGTTCTTCCACAGAAGAATCGATGGCGTCGCCAATATCCTTATTTATTTCTGGTTTATTTTCTGTTTTCTCCTGAATCCCGAAGAGTAGTGCCGCCTTCTCTTCCAATAACAGGCGCTTTATATCTTCCATGACAGCTTAATTATTTGTTAGTATTACATGTTGGGGTAAACACCATTATTATTACGTACAGTCAAATTTAAGCAAATTCTTTCTGCAAAATCAAATCCAATTAAAGCTTTTCTGAAGATAAAGCAAAAAAAAAAAAATGTTTAAACAAAACCAGAGCATAATTAAACCTCCGGACAACTGTACCTGCCGGCAATATACTGCTTCAAAAGGCTTCTTTTGCAAAAATTATTATAATTAAATGCGTTAGTAAAAAACCGGCTTTTGCATTGCACTTGCGCCAGAAAAAACAACTTGTCATAATAATGACTTACTGTGCTTGGAGAATTTTTTGAAAATGATGTTTAATTATTGTTTAAATTAAGTATCGTGTCTTCTTAATTATTCAACAGGATTTTGATAAAATGAAACAATTAGGATCAGATATAGAATAGTGAGAAGACTTGCGGAAAATTGTAATATTTGCGGTAAAGTGATTTCACGTTTCCAGGCACATAAAATGATTTGCCAGCGCTGCAAAGAAGTTGTTTGCCGCCAATGCCTTGTGGATGTATCGCATATAAAAACCAATTGTAATATTTGTCGAAAATGTGAAGGAGCTTACAACTGATGCAGCAGATAAAAAAGATGTGCAGTAAATCAATTTTTATTTGTTGCCTTTACATGACTGGATTTTTGCTGACTGAAACTGCAATTTGCGCTCAGGAAAGCTACCTCAGAGAATTGCTGCCGGGTACCGAGTCTTCATTTCAGCACTTGAATTTGGAGAGTTCTAAAATAACAGGGAAGAGCCATTTCCGCTACGAAACATTGATAAAGGAAGGAACCCGGTTCGTTGTTGAAAAAAATGAAAACACAAAGACTGATGGCGAAGTTTTTACCCGGAAAACGCTTTGGTTTGATGCAGATTCCGGGATTCCAAAATGGTATGAGGAAGAGGATTTACGAAAGGAGTTCCGGATAACAAACAGCTATACCGGACAAATCATGCACACCAGACTAGTAGAAGACGGGCAGATTCTGGAGTTTAAAACAAACTTGAACGCCGAAAATGCGGTTCCTTTTGAGGTCGTTATTTTTTTTCTGCGAAAATATTTAAAACAAATTCTGCAGACCAAAAAATTTTCCTTCACCCTTTTTATCCCACTGCTGGCCATTGAGTTGGAAAAAAAAGGATTCCCACGTACAATGAGCATGATCAGAATGTGGGCTGAACCACAGGGAAAAATCAAAATGGATACTCCACTAGGAGTCATGAATGCACTCACGATTCTGGTTTCGCCGCAATCCGGATTGTTACGCGCCCTTCTGCCTCGGGAAAAAACTCATTTTGAATTTACCTTTGCAGCAGCCTCTCCCTACCATCTGCTGCAGTTCAAAGCAGGAAAAACCAGACACATTCTTACCAGTCTCATTCTGCCAGAATAATTTTGAACAGAAAATCTCTGCGGTCCAGAAAATTGTAGAAATTCTGTCATCAATTTTTGGAGAGCAGGCTGGCGGTTAATCTGAATATTCTGCTTCAAGTGAACTTCCTGCGTCAATAAGGTGCTGCATTTTACGTCTCCAGACAATTCCCTCGCTGGCCCAGCGGATGACAACCCGGACAAATTCTCGACCAAAACCGAGCTTACGGCCAATGTGCAGTAGAAAGTCTATTTCGTTTGCACCAAGGACATTGTCAACAGAAATAACTGAGGTCAGGTCGATGAATATTTTCACTTCCATTTCTCTCGTTGCACCGGGAAAACGATCTAATTCCGGAAGCTTTTGGTCTTTCACGGCCCGCATCATGTTATTCACTTCTGTCTCAGAGGGTAAAAAAGCGAGAGCCTGTTCAAGGTATTCAAGCTCCTCGGGAGCAACTGAACCATCGGATGTTATTGCACCGCAGATCGCATAGGCAAGCCACTGCTTCTGGTCGTCTTCCAGCAGTTCCGGTTGTAAACCGGATGTTAATTGAGATTCCATTTTTTCCTTAGCTGACTTAAAATGAAGAGTAGAATTCTTTTCACTAACCTTATTAACTGAGTTTTCCGCAAAGCGCAAGAAAATGAGTTTAAAATTCCTGATTTTTTCTCATTGAAGAACAAGTTAATGTTAATTATTTTATTCTCAGACCATAATTAAATGCTGAAAACAGCATATCCCGTCCTGACCGAAACTGCTCTTTCATTGATGTTCTGAAAGATCTGGTTTAGAATGAATTCTGCTGCAAGGTGATATTCCAGTGCAAATTCCTGTTTTGAGATCAAATAAAATAATTATTAATTCCTCATGTTTCAATCTGTTTACATTCTTGACATCAGCGTGCTACTTTGTACACCGGGAGCTCTTTTCGAGTTTCCGGAAAAAGAGATTGTAATTCCAGTCACAATTCTTGAAGAACTGGATTCACTGAAGCTGGATTTGGGAGAAAAAGGGCGCTCTGCTCAAATTGTCAGTCAAATGTTAGATGAATGCCGGCAATATGGTAGTTTAGTAGAAGGTATTTCCCTGCCGAATGGAGGAAAATTACGAATTGAGCTTACAGAACCAGAATCGGGTTTGCTGCCGTACAACCTCAATTTGAAACGAATTTCCAACAGAGTCCTGGCTGTTGCC
>Ga0208765_1002362_pt1 | contig 10571 bp, 6 predicted proteins | sample ETNtaG_2_FD_185783 | JGI IMG/M metagenome (GOLD analysis project Ga0208765, IMG submission 185783) | Marine microbial and viral communities from oxygen minimum zone, Eastern Pacific Ocean - ETNP201406SV203 (SPAdes) (version 2) | ecosystem: Environmental > Aquatic > Marine > Oceanic ... | reverse complement strand
GTTACCTACGACAATCTTCTTGGCCAGGTGCTGAACCGCATTTACATGAACGATAAAGCCGTGATGCCCCGCGAAATCCTGCTTCCCTTCGAATACTCGGATCAGCAGGAATTGGAAAAGGTGCTGAATGAAAAATCAGAACGGAAGGTTACCGTTCAACGGCCTCAACGTGGTCGAAAAAAGGAACTGGTCCAGATGGCCTTTAATAACGCCAAAATGAACCTAGGAGAGCAGCGGGCGCGTACCTTACGTGACGATGAGGTACTGCGTAGGGTGCAGGGTGCTCTGCACCTGAAGCATCTTCCTTTGACTGTTGAAGCCTTCGATATCTCACACCTCTCCGGCAATCAGACGGTGGCCTCAATGGTCAGTTGGAAACGGAATCATGCGTCCAGACAAGATTACCGAAAATATCGCATCCAGAGCATCGAGGGGCCGGATGATTTTGCCTCGATGAAAGAAGTTCTTACCCGACGTTACAAAAGAACTTTGAGCGGGGAGATGCCCCTTCCCAATCTCATTCTCATTGATGGTGGAAAAGGCCAGGTGAATGTAGCCCACCAGGTGCTCCAGGATCTAGGTATTCCACTTGAAAGGATTGATCTCATTGGTTTGGCCAAAGGGCGTTCTGAGCGTCGTCGGGTTGGAGGAGGATCACGGCTTAAGGATTTTGAATACATCGTCAAACCCAATATGAAAAATGAAATTCGTCCCCACCGAAACTCCCCAGAACTCTATTTCCTTCAAAACATCCGTGATGAATCCCATCGTTTTGCCATCCAGTTCCAAAGGCTACTGAAACGGAGTGAAAACCTGCATTCTGTTCTTGAAGACATCCCCGGGGTTGGACGTGAACGAAGGCGTCTCTTGCTGCGTCAGTTCGGCAGCCTGACCTCCCTCAAAAAAGCCCAGATCGAAGACCTGCTCCGCGTTCCAGGCATCTCCCGTAAACTCGCAGGTGAAATCCATTCTTTCTTTTCAACAAATAATTAACTTTAGAATAAACCCTTTCTGGTTTTCTTTCCAAAGGCGTTCAGACCCGATTTACATTTCAAATAAAAAATTTGAACTCACCTTTTTGCTCGATTATGATCTACCTCTTTGATATGAAAGAGTTTCTTATTTATTCGTTGAACCAAACGATTTTGAAATGAAGCTACTCAAGAATCTGAACCTTCTCCGTCCCTGCTCGGAAAAACCTTACCTCGAAAACGCCTACGTTGTTATTGAGGGTGAAACATTCAGGAGTATCAGTACTTCTGAACCTGAAGGGGAATTCAAGGAGATAATGGACTGTGGAGGCAAATTTGCGCTTCCAGGACTGATCAACGGACATCACCACCTCTATTCTGCCCTGGCGGTTGGCATGCCTCCTCCTGCCAGGATTCCCCTTAATTTCACCCAAATCCTGGAAGAAGTCTGGTGGAAGCTAGATTTGGCTTTAGACCGCGATGCAACCCTTACCTCATTTGAGTCGGGATTGATTGACAGCCTTAAGGCCGGGACTACCACTGTCATCGATCACCACTGTAGTCCCTCCTTCATTGAAGGCTCACTGAGCCTGCTGGGAGAAACCGGAAAGCGCCTTGGAATTGCCACGGGACTGGCCTTTGAGGTGACTGACCGAAACGGAGCGGAACTTTTTGAAAAAAGCCTCCAGGAAAATCTGGATGCCGCCGAAAAGCATGCAGAAGATCCTGAACTGGCTGCCCTGCTTGGTCTGCATGCCTCCTTCACCCTGAGTGAGGAATCATTGAAAAAGGTCGCGGAGGTACTGTCCCGAAAAGTAGGTTGGGGGATCCACACCCACCTCTCGGAAGACCGTGCGGATGAAGAGGATGCCAGGGAACATGGTTACGGATCGGTGGTGGAACGTCTCGATCATTATGGTTTGATCAATTCAAACGCCATGCTGATCCACGGGGTTCACTGTCTCGAAAGTGACGCCGAACGGATGCTGAAGCATGGAGCCCATCTCGTCCACAATCCCACCTCCAATGCCAACAACCGCATTGGTATGCTTCCAGCTATTGCAGCAGAATGTCTCAAACCTGGGCTCGGAACAGACGGGATGCAGTCGAACATGATCCGTGAAGCAAAAGAAGGTATGCTCATCCGAAGTTCTCATCTGGGAGGGGGTGATACCGGAGTCGATTACCAGGCACTGCTCTTTGATCACAATCCAAGGGTTGCCACAGCAGTCTTTGGCAGCAATATTGGTCGGGTGGAACCTGGTTTCAGGGCAGATCTCGCCATTTATGATTACCATCCCCGTACTGAAGTCCATGAAGGAAACGTATTTGGTCATGTCTTTTTCGGACTTGATGCTCCCTGTGACGTGATGAGCGGAGGTAGAATGCGTATTCAGGATCATCGTGTTCTGGGAATAGACGAGAACGCAGCGAAGCAGGAGGCGGCTGATCAATCGCTCAGGCTGTGGAAGAGGATGCAGTGATACCTCAAATTCAAACGCATTAATCCATGAAGACTGCTTATTACACTATGATGTTAAGGATGTTATGGCCGAACTGATTCCCTACCCCTTTGCGGCACTGATCGAACGGATGTTCAGTGAACTCGAAACTGCTGAATCGATCTTTGACCTTCCCCGAAAGAGTTTTTTCCTCGGCAAAGAAGGCCGGGACTATTCGGTGCCCTTTCACGATAAACGTGCACCTACACCGCTTGGGCCTGCTTCTGGTCCACAAACCCAGATGGCACAGAACCTGGTACTTTCGTGGCTCAGCGGCTGCCGCATCCTAGAGCTCAAGACGGTACAGATTCTGGATGAACTGGAAATCCCGCGTCCCTGTATCGACATGGAAACCATTGGCTTCAACGTCGAATGGTCCCAGGAACTCAAGCTAGAGCAGTCTCTTCATGAATACGTCAAAGGGGCGATGCTGATCGAGATCCTCAAGGCTTCAGGGAAGCTGAATATAGCTCCAGGATTTGGCGAAGTGATCTATGACATGAGTGTCGGTTACGATCTCAAGGGAATCCAGACTGAACGGGTTCAGGACTATATCATGGGGATGAAGGATGCATCCGCTGTGGTGGAGCACTTCCGCAAGCAGATTCCGGAACGTTTTAGGCAGTTCCGTGATCTTGATTTTCCCACCCGTCTTTCCAACTCCCTGACTTTAAGTACCTTCCATGGATGCCCACCAGATGAAATTGAGAAAATCATTGATTTCCTGCTCCGTGAACATTCTCTGAACTGCATCATCAAGCTCAACCCGACCCTTCTTGGTGAGGAACGGGTTCGTGAATTACTCCAGGACATGATGGGTTACCAGGAGGTGAACGTTCCTAGCAAGGCCTTTGAAACAGACACTTCCTGGGAACAGGCTCAGGGATTTGTGCAACGGCTCGGAGAAACAGCTGACCGGCTGGGGCTTGGATTCGGGGTAAAGTTCAGCAACACACTGATTGTGGAAAACCACCGCAGTTTTTTTCCTGAATCGGAAAAGGAGATGTACCTTTCCGGACCCCCGCTGCATGTGCTGGCGACTAATTTGGTCGACCGTTTCCGTATGCGCTTTGGAGATCGCTATCCGATCTCATTCTCTGCAGGAATCGATCGCAAGAACTTTGCTGATGCCGTTGCCATCGGACTCACTCCCATTACCAGCTGCAGTGACCTGCTCAAGGCTGGAGGCTACGGAAGAGCCAGTACCTACTTCCGTGAATTGGACTCCCGTATGGACCGGCTGGGAGTGAACAGCATTCCAGATTACATCATCAAATCCTATGGCAACGCAGAACAGGCACTTTCAGAATGCGGAATGGATGAAGGGGACTCCTGCCTTGATGCCTGCCGGGAGGCACTCCAAAGTGGATCATCACTGAGGGACACCGCAGGTCCCGATCTTTATGCAAACTGGCTTTCATGTGCGAAGCTTCTCAACACCCATACTTATGCCGGGCAGGTGACCGGTGACGAACGCTATGCGTTTTTAAAAAACAGCAAAGCCCCAACCAAGGTTGGTTCCATGCTCGAGTTGTTTGACTGTCTGACCTGCGACAAGTGCATTCCGGTTTGTCCCAATGATGCCAACTTCATGCTTTCCATTCCTCCAGAACAGATTGCAGTGAAAACCTTTACCCTCAATGACGGCAATTGGTCTATGGAGGAGACTGGGAAACTAAATCTTGAAAAGAAACACCAGATCGCGAACTTTGCCGATTTTTGTAATGAATGTGGAAACTGTGACATCTTCTGTCCAGAAAACGGAGGCCCCTATGCGCTCAAACCCCGTTTCTTTGGAAGCCGTGAATCGTTCCAGGAATTCAGTGATCATGAGGGGTTCTTCATCGAAAGGCATTCCGGGGGAGATACGGTACTCGCACGTTTCCAGGAAAGTGAATACGAAAGCACCCTCCAAAATGGTCAGGTGTATTTCCGCGGTCCTGGATTCAACATCCAATTTGATGCCGATAATCCGGAACAAACTATTTCCGGCGAAGCCGAAGCATCGGTCAATCTGACCCGATATGAAATCATGGAAAAAATACGTTGGGGCATTCTTGAATCCGGACATGTGAACTACGTCAGTGTTGTCGCGCAAAATCAAAACTGAAAATGAGTATCAAGTCTATCAAAAGTTAATGAATCAAAGGCCTAAATGGAATTTTATCTGAACGGAGAAAAAAGAAATTACGATGGGGATCCGGACCTCAACCTGATGGAGTACTTGAGGAACACGGAGAAGATCATCTCTCCCAAGGACGGTTGCTCTCCTGAAGGGGTCTGCGGCTGCTGTACGGTATTGCTGGACAACAAAGCGGTCAAATCCTGCATTTCGGCGATGAAACGTGTTGAAGGTAAGCAGGTCTTGACCACGGAGGGGCTTTCTCCAGAAAAAAGGGAAACGGTGGTCAATGCCTTCATGGAAAAAGGAGGACTGCAGTGCGGATTCTGCACCCCAGGTATTTTGATGAAGGTCTGGCCTCTTTTTGAAAAACCAGAACAGCCATGTCGTGAAGATTTTGTCAAAGCCCTCAACAGCAACCTTTGTCGATGCACCGGTTTCAAGAAGATTGTCGACTCGTGCATGCATGCAGCCGATGCTTTCCAGCAAGGGAAGCAACTGACCTTGCCTGCTTACTCAGGAAAACTGGGGGATTCCCTGCCCAAATATGATTCGAAACGGCTCGCTACAGGCCATGCTCCTTATGTTGCCGATGTGGAGTTGGAGGGAATGCTGCACGGAGCTCTAAAGTTCAGCGATCATCCGCGTGCCAAAGTGCTTTCCATCGACCTTTCCGAGGCAAGCGAACATTCTGGTGTGGAGAGCATTCTGACCTCCGAAGACATTCCTGGAGCACGTCATACCGGGCTCATAGTTCAGGACTGGCCGCTGATGATCAAAGCCGGGGAAGAAACCCGTTATATCGGTGATGTCCTTGCAATTGTGGTGGCAGACACGGAGAAAAATGCGAGGGAGGCCGTTCAAAAAATCCAGGTCGACTACGAAGTACTCACTCCGGTGACGGATCCTAAATTAGCTCTAGAGGGGAGTAGCCCCCAGGTTCATTCCAAGGGCAACATTCTGTCAGATGCAGAAATCCATCGAGGTGATTTGGAGAATGCCCGACAAAAAAGTGCCTTCATCTCCAGTGGGACCTACTCTACCCAGCGTATCGAACATGCGTTCATGGAGATGGAATGTTGTCTTGCAACCCCTTGGGAACAGGGGGTTGAGGTTTATTCTCAAAGCCAAGGCGTTTACGAAGACCGCAAAAGTATCAGCAGTATCCTTGGACTTCCTCAGGAACAGGTACGCGTGAAGCTGATGCCCAATGGTGGAGGCTTTGGAGGAAAAGAGGATCTTTCGGTTCAGGGTCATGCCTCCCTGGCGGCCTTTCTGTTGAAAAAACCGGTTCGTGTCGCCCTCACACGTGAGGAATCGATCTGCATGCATCCAAAAAGGCATCCGCTGACGATGGATATCGAGATGGGCTGTGACAGCATGGGTCGTTTCACTTTCGTGAAAAGCGACATCATTGGCGATACGGGAGCCTATGCATCGGTGGGCATGAAGGTATTGGAGCGTGCTGCAGGACATGCAAGCGGGGCCTACCATGTCGATACGGTTGAGGTACGTAGTAGAGCAGTATATACCAACAACATTCCCTGCGGTGCTATGCGAGGATTCGGGGTAAACCAGATCAATTTCGCAGTTGAAAGCTGTGTCGATGAACTCTGTGAGATGGGAGGATTCGATCGCTGGCAGATCCGCTACGACAACGCCCTCACCCCCGGAGGCATGACCTCTACAGGACAGGTACTCCATTCCGGAATAGGTATCCGCAAAACCCTGGAAGCGGTCAAGGATGTGTTCCAACAGTCCAAATATGCTGGAATCGCCTGCGGCATCAAAAACACCGGAATCGGAAACGGGGTTCCGGATACGGGAAAGGTGAAGATCGTGATCGAATCCCCGGAACGCATCCTGATCCACCAGGGTTGGACCGAAATGGGCCAAGGCGTGTATACAATGGCGGTGCAGTTCTTCTGCGAAGTCACTGGGCTTGCACCGGAACTGGTTGAAGTTCGCGTGGACACCTCCGAAGAGAGTGAAAGTGGTATGACCACCGCCTCGAGGGGAACCTCCATCATCGGGCACAGCGTGATCGATGCAGGACGAAAACTGAAAGCCGACCTGGACAAGCATTCCCTTCAGGAACTGACTGGAAAGGTTTATGAAGGCGAATGGACCTGCGATTGGACCACAGCCCTTGAATCCGGTACGGAAAACATCCAGACTCATTATTCCTATAGCTATGCGACACAGGTAGTCACCCTCGATGATTCTGGTAAAGTCGATACCGTTTATGCCGCTCATGATGCAGGACGGATCATAAATCCCACCCTGTTCGAAGGACAGCTTGAAGGCTCGATTCACATGGGGCTGGGCTATGCACTGACGGAGAACATGGCGATGGAAGGAGGATTCCCGATACACCGCAAACTGGGCAAGATGGGGCTTATCCGCTCTTCTGCCACTCCTAAGATTGTTGTCATCGGTGTCGAGGAACCTGATGAAAACGGACCCTACGGAGCCAAGGGGGTGGGAGAGATCGGACTTGTTCCCACTGCCTCTGCTGTGGCCAACGCCTTCAAAAGTTTCAGCGGCGAACGGCAATATTCCCTTCCACTCAAATCAGTCAAAGGTTGAAGTTGCGGAAGCTTTATCTTTTTGCTCTGGGTGGAAACGAAATTTCACCAGTCCTAACCGATCCTGAAACCGGGAAGATGGTTAACCCGGACCTGCCCGCCCAATGGAGGCAGGCCTGGAAAACCTGTGAAAAACTGGCAGAATTCATCGTTGCCCATCAGGAAAACGCCTACCTCCTTTCTCACGGCAACGGCCCCCAGATCGGTAACATACTGCTAAGGTCGGAATTTGCTGGGGATATGATTCATAAACTACCCATTGATGTATGTGGAGCCGACACTCAAGGAGCTTTGGGTTATATGCTGGCACAGCTTTCTAACTCACTGCGTGTAAGGGGGTTGGACCTTAAAACGGCAGAGATCATCACCCAGGTCATCGTGGACCACGAGGACCCCGCTTTCCAGGATCCCACCAAGTTCATTGGTCCGCCGATGACTTGTGAGGAAGCTGCAGAATATCAGAAGAACCTTGGTTACCTGTGCCGTTATTACAAACTCAATGATCAAGGAAAGGAGATCTGGAGACGTGTGGTACCCTCCCCCAAACCCAGGGAAATCATCGAGATCGACATCATTGAAAGCTGCCTCAACTCAGGCAACATACCTATCGCAGTTGGAGGAGGAGGAATTCCGGTGGTCGAAGTAGAAGCGCAAAAAGAAGGGAATCTGGAACACTATCCCTGCAGCTATGACATCACCTACCAGAAACCAGTAGATGCACCCCCCGCCAAAGTCTTTTGCGGTGTCGAAGGGGTGATAGATAAGGATCTCTCCTCCAGTCTGCTTGCTACCAGTCTGATGGAACGTGCCCAAAAAAGAGGCGAGGACCTCCAAGTCGAACTCGTGATCCTCACTGATGTCGACGGTGTCAAACTCAACTATCAGCAACCTGACCAGGAGGATGTCCGTAGCCTCAGTCTTGCTGAAGTGAAAGAACTCCAACAATCCGGAATCTTCCCCAGTGGTAGTATGGGGCCCAAAATCGAGGCCGTCATCGCCTTCCTCGAATCCGGAGGCCAAAAAGCGTACATCACCAACATCCAAGTCCTTGAACAAACCTTTGCTGGCCAAGCCGGGACTCAGTTTCTGTCCAGCTGAACATCCCTTTTTCCTAAGGCTGTACCCATCTGCTTTCCAGCAGACGGAAATTAAGTTGATAGCTTTCGTCCGGGATGAGGGCCGTCCAGGTTCCTTGTTTCCAGCCAGTTAAGCTTCAGGAGTGGAGGGAAATTCCCGAGATGATTTCAAGGGCTGGTTTGGATTTTAAGAAAGAGTGAACCGATGGCTCCCGCCAGTGAAACTGTAGCGGCAGCAAGGAATCCTGGCCCGTAACTCAGAAAGTAATCCGCCATCCAGCCTGCCAGCAACGGGCCCAGAGACTGCCCAATGCCAAAGAAGAGGGTAATGAAACCCAAAGCAGCGGAGGCCATGTGAGGTTCGAGCACATCTCCGCAGGCGGCGGCCATGATGGCCGGGATGCTCCACGCGGTGAAACCGAAAATCAGTGCTGACATAAAAAATCCGGAAGGTGTCTCGGACAGCCAAAATAGGGCGTAGGCAACAGACTGCAGAAGGTACACAAGAAAAAGGGATCTGCTGCGGCCGATACGGTCCGAAACACTGCCCCAGATCACTCCACAGAAGAGGCTGACCCAACCGATGAGCATGAAAAGCAGACTTGCTTCATCATGAAGGTAGTCCTGCTCACGGATTAAATAGACGACGAAAAAAGAGAGGTAGATGATGTAGGAAAAGCCGAAAGCGACATAAATCACTCCCAAATGCCAGACTTTCGGAGAACGGTAGATGAGATTCCAGGAGATGCGACTTGTGTTGCCTGGAACGGCTGTGGGAATTTCTGCGGGGAGACTACCACAGGGCTTCAGAGATTTTTCATCCGGGTGATCACGGAGCAAAAGCAGGGCTGCCAATGAGAGCAGCAGGCAGAGAACGCCGAAAACCAACCAACAGGTCCTCCAACCTTCCTTTTCGAACATTTCCAGTAGTTCCGGCACCAGCATACCAACAAGGACCAATCCCAAGGAAGAACCGCTTACGGCTATCCCGGCTGACATCCCGCGTTTTCTTGAGGCAAACCAGAGTGAAAGCAGGCCCATTACGGGTAGGTTGCTAGCTCCACTGCCAATGCCTGTTACCCCGCACCAGAAAGTAGCCCAGCCAGGATCAGAGACCATCCCGGTCATCCACATCCCCAAACCGCAGAGCGCCAGCCCAAATGAAATCACGATCCTCGGCCCATAACGTGTGGCCAGGGCACCTCCGACGGCGGAGAAGAAAAGATAACCACCAAGATTGGCACTCACGAGTAGCCCGGTTTCGGTCTGGTCCAGTCCAAGGTTTTCCTGCATCGCCGGCAGCAAAACACTGTAGCCGAACCGTGCCAGGCCCAACGAGGCGAATACCGTCATGAATGCCATTAGCAGAATCAGCCAGGCATAATGAAAGGACGAAGCCTTTGATGGGGATTCCTTCATCACAAAATTATGTTCGAAATATGGAATGTGTTTTGTCGTTGGACGGCAGCTACAAGTTTGCCTGCTTTTCCGGATCCTTCAAGCGGGAGCAGACGCAGGGTTCTTGTTAATCCGAAAAATCTGGCTGGTGGGTTCAGATGAATTCGGTTTCACGGATGCCAAGATTTCCGTAACGATGCCAGTCAAAGGAAATGCTTTGTTCACGCATACAATGCAGTAGTTCCAGGCGTCCTTCAACGAGGGGGGTGCGGTGACTGACATGAAATCCGGCCGAAGCGGCAGCCTCCATGATTTCCCGGGGGACACGATCCCGGGCGGCATAGCGCAGACGCTCGATACTTGTCAGCCTGCAGGCCAGCTGCCCATCGGTTTCTTCAATGGTTTCCACGTTTTCCAGAAGTAGCCGTCCTTCACGATCTTCCAGGAAGCCCAGCACAGAGTTGCTCAAATCCGATGGACGGCTGAGTTCAGTCCGGCAGCTGGCGATCAACCCCGCTCCAAGCCGGATCAATGTTTCCGAAAGCGAGTCCTGCTCGTGCAGACGCACCACAAATCGATCGACGGGCAGATAGCGGAAAAGGTTGTCCTGGCCACGCAGGTGAAAATATTCATGTTCTCTGCCGAATTCCCGGTCCTGCCAGTGCATGGCGCTATGCCAAGCCTGGAGGCTATATTCCAGCTCCCCAACGGAAGCGGGTCCGAAGAGTGCTTCCCTGGATCCATTTTCCAGCAAGGCTTCCCAGCGCCGGGTCAGGCTCAACATCCGTGTTGTTTTCCGGATTTCGTCCGTCTGCTGCGGTTGAAGGGCGGAGATTCGACAGAATTGCTGGACGTAGTTTGGGCCTCCGGTCTTGATTCCCGCACCAATCGCAGAGAGCCCCATTCCGCCGAAA
>Ga0208765_1002352_pt1 | contig 10600 bp, 3 predicted proteins | sample ETNtaG_2_FD_185783 | JGI IMG/M metagenome (GOLD analysis project Ga0208765, IMG submission 185783) | Marine microbial and viral communities from oxygen minimum zone, Eastern Pacific Ocean - ETNP201406SV203 (SPAdes) (version 2) | ecosystem: Environmental > Aquatic > Marine > Oceanic ... | reverse complement strand
TCACCTTTGAATTGGTGGGTTTTGCCTTAATGGGATTGATTTATCTGCCCATGTGGTATTCTGTACATCGTCAGGAAAAAGGCGGGTTTACACTATCAAAAACTGCGTAAGTTTGGCGTAGAAAATGTCCACATTACTCGGTTACTTCTTCCTCGCCCTCGGCGTATCCTTTATCTGTTCCGCATTGGAATCGGTTATACTTTCTGTCACCCATTCTCATATTGGTACTTTAGTCAAAACCAACCATCGTAGCGGTAAATTGCTTCAACACCTAAAGGACGATATCAATCGACCTTTGGCTGCGATTCTCACACTCAACACCATCGCCAATACAGTGGGTGCAGCTGGTGTCGGGGCACAGGCCCTTCGGGTATATGGTTCCGGGTCGGTGGCCATCGCTTCCGGTATTTTAACACTGTGTATTCTAATCTTTTCAGAAATTATCCCCAAAACAATTGGGGCTACTTATTGGCGGAAATTAGCATCACCATCGGCTTATGCAATTCGAGTACTTATGGTCCTTACATTCCCATTTGTTTGGCTGAGCCATGCATTATCGGCCCGGTTGGCAACAGATGAAGATGAAATGAAAAAAGTGAGTAGAGAAGAAATTACCGCCATGGCTGAGATGGGTGAAGATGAAGGATCGATCGATGAACAAGAGTCGGATATTATTGAAAATTTATTTCGATTAAAGAAAATGGTTGTGGAGGAAATTCTCACACCCCGTTCAGTTATTTATGCATTTGAAGATACCCAAACGGTGGGGCAGGTGATGGATGCGGATGAAGATATTAATTTTTCACGAATACCCGTATTTCATGAGAATATAGACAATATAATTGGCATTGTTTATAAGGATACTTTATTAGAAACCATGGCGGATGATTATTTTGAAAAAACCATGGCCGATATTGTAGAACCGGTGGATTCTGTTTATGAGAAACAAACTGTAGAATCGGTATTAAACAAATTTACCAAAAACCGTTCTCATATGTTCATTGTAACCGATGAGTTTGGCGGCACCACAGGGATTGTTACATTAGAAGATTGTATCGAAACATTGCTGGGTGTGGAAATCATGGATGAGTCCGATGAAGTCGCCGATATGCGAGAATTGGCCAAAGATCAACTTCGGGCCAAACGCCGCGCCAAAGAAAATAAGGATTAATTTTATCCAAATTTAGTTGGCAAACGCATGTCATATTTTCTGATTATTGCCCCGAATTAAGGTGCGAATTTAATTTATCAATTCCTTCATTCACTCATTTCTAATACCCTTGTAATCTCATAAATTCAAGGATTGTGAAAACTGCGAAACTCACACTCCTGACCTTTCTTTTACTATGCTTAGCCGCAGAACAACGGCAGATTAAATACTTTTTGTCAGAGCATGATTTCATGTCTGGCCATGATGTACCCAAATCTGAAGTGATTCAAAAAGCCCATGTGCAGGCAGAATATGATGACAAAGATCGATTGATCTTAAAATCAAATTTCAATGCGCGTGGCGATATCCTTTCTCAAGAACAGTATTCATATATTGATACAAATATGATTATTCGCCAAAAGGATTTAGTAGATGATTCAGGACATATATTCCATCAAGCGATTTTTGGTCGGGAGCCGCATTCAATTTCATATATCGAGTGGGTATTTGGCGTAGACTCCGTTAAAAAATGGGATGATCGTTTTACCACATCTGACTTGAATGAGATCGATAAACCAGATAATTATCGGTTTTACGACGTGGATGCATTTGAGTATGGGGGTAAAGAAATTGATTACGATTCATTAGGCAGGGTCACACGGGATGAATGGTTTCGAAGGCCCGATGATAAATCCATGCATAAATTCTTATATCGTTATTATGATGATACCAACATCACCCACATGTTTGAATATGATTCAAACGGCGTGCTCATTATGGACGTCAAACTTAGTCCCGATGGTACAGAAGCAATATTTTGGTTTACGGGCCCGCCAGACACCAGTGTACAAAATCACAGTACTGTAGCCTATAATCTGGATGGGGATCTCAGCTGGGGGACTATTCATTGGGCGGTTCCCGGTGAAAATGATAGCGCCAGCATCGATCTCAGCAATATCCTGCGAGGTGACTATACACTGTCCCTTGAAACTGATAGTAGCCTAAGGGATAGTGCGGTTTATGATATCCATTTTGATGGCAATGGCGTGAAAGGGTATAGGGCAACCAAAAGAACCATTCACCATATTACCTATGATATTAGTCCGCCCCTAATGACATTAGATATGGATAAGTATCTCAAGGAGGTATTTCTCTCATTCACTTCTTCTGAACCCATGGATTCGGCCTTTATCGTTTGGGCGCCGGATTCCAATTTTACACATATTGCTTCCGATACGGTTATATTAACACACGATGAACTATTAGCCACCGATCGATTTAGGCCAAGCCATCAAACGGACTTGGTTGATGGTGTGATGTATGATCCAGAGATTTATGGGTTCGATATTGCAGGTAATTTGTCACAACCGGGCATTCGGCAGGATGTGATTTATGATGTTACACCACCAGTTTTGACCATTTCAGAGCCGCTATCAGGTGCCTGGGTGAACCACCAAAACATTTCTATGGGTACAAATGAACCCATTCAGAATTGGACGATAACGGCCCAGTGGCAGGGTGGTTTAATTGATGAAAGCGCCCCCTATTCATATATTTTCTCAGATACAGTTCAATTGAGTGATGACAAGGATTTAATGGCGTTTTTTCAATTAAACGATGGCAGTGTTTATTCCTATTCAATCGTGGGGTCAGACTTAGCAGGCAATGAATCAGATGCGGTTTCAATTGATTCCATACATTTTGATATTACGCTACCCGTACTCACAATGATTTACCCATTTGATGATGCGGCAATCAAAGATCCATCCGTGAGTTATGCGTCAAGTGAAATCCTATTGGCTGGGGAGTTTTTATGGACGGAAATAGAGGGTACAATGGATACATTGTCTCCCCACGTTGTGACTCTTGTAGATGGGGAACTGTCTGCAGAAGAAAAAATTCATATTCGATTAAAGAATGCACCGGTTTTAACCGATGGTTCCGTGTATGCCATTTTGTTTACAGGCCAGGATTTAGCTGGAAACGAAAGTGAACCCGTTACAATTTCTAATGTATTATTTGATACCACTCCGCCGGCATTTACATATACGGCGCCAGGCTCTGGTTCGGCCTTAAATCATCAGGCGGTTTCCTACGAAGTATCTGAAAATTTATTTACAGGTGCTATTCTTTGGTCGTGGGTAGATGGAAAAAGAGATACAGCCAGTCAACACCGGGTTGAGTTAAAAGATATTGAATTAACGGCTGGACGCCATGATAGTATTGTTTTATCCAATATGCCTCAACTCACCGATGGTGGCATTTATTCAATTCTATTTACAGGATCAGATCGAGCAGGAAACGTGGCAGACACAATTGTCATATCGGATATTTTGTATGATTATACCGCACCAGAAATGGTCATTGACTATCCATTGCCGCGATCAATATCCAATACCACAGCCATGACATACACCTTGTCGGAAGATATTCATGAGGGTCGATTTAAGTGGATTTGGCTTGGAGGTGTGGAAGATACACTTGCCCCATACACAGCGATTCTTAATTCAGCAGAACGGTCTGGCGGTGCCCATTCTCAAATTGAGCTATATAATAACCCTACTGTTGTAGAAAATGCCCTATATACCATGACGTTTTCAGGGCGTGACCGCGCTGGGAATAAAACAAAACCGGCGTTTGTTCCAGGATTACAATATGATTTTACGCCACCGGAATTAACTTGGATATCGCCAAAAGATGGAGAAGCAGTCAATCATAAAAATATTCAGTTTAGCAATAGCGAATTATTAGAATCAGGTACCATTTCCTGGACTTGGGTTGATGGGGTGGACGATCCGGACAGTGTTCATGTTATGAGTTTAGAAGGACCAGAATTGTCGAGAAATGAATTTGGACCCGGATTAATTACAAACGAACCGCCCTTGGTTGACGGCGGTATATATAGTATAAGCTATGTTGGGTTTGATCCGGCAGGGAATGAATCTAATCATATTAATATTCAAAATGTGCTTTACGATATCACCCAGCCAGAGATAACCATTAACTATCCTTTACCAAAATCCATTTCTCGAACGAGTGCCGTGACTTATACCTTATCCGAAGATCTTGATACGGGTAGATTTAAATGGATATGGTTGGGCGGTGTCAAAGATACCTTAGCACCGTATACGGCCATATTGACTGAAGAAGAAATGCAACAGGGGGATCATATAGAAGTTGAACTATCCAATAACCCAACAGTGGTGGAGAATGCACTGTATACAATGTCCATTACGGGAACGGATCGGGCCGGAAACAAAACCAAACGCGCTTTTGTCCCAGGGTTGCAATATGATTTTACGCCACCTGAGTTAACGATTATAAGCCCAGAGAATGGGGACGCTGTTAACCATAAAAAAATTCATTTTATGAATAGTGAAAAACTGGCATCGGCTCAAATGATTTATAGACGAACCGGTGGTATACCCGATCCATCATCCCCCCATATGATAGAATTGTCCGGTGAAGAACTTCATGGAAAAGAATTGGGTCCCCTTGATTTGGCGACACCGCCCACATTAATGGATGGGGCTATTTATTCAATACTATATGTGGCGTTCGATCCGGCAGGGAACCAGAGTGATACGACGCGTAAAGAGAACATTCTTTATGATGTAACGCCACCCACATTGGCATTCACCTATCCGGAATCCCAAGTGTTTACGACGAAAACAACGCTACTGTTTGATGTGTCAGAAGCCATATATAATTTTAATATTCAATGGGATGGCTTAGGTAAAGAAAGTGAACCCCATGCCATTACATTTTCTTATCCCGATGTCTTAGATAAGGGATCTTTTAATTCAGATGATTTAACAATTCCGTCGTTAAAAGATGGGTTTGCTTATTCAATTACATTAAATGGCTCAGATCGGGCAGGAAACATGGCCAATCCCGCCACCCTGAGTGATGTGAAGATCGATCTCACGCCGCCTGAATTCACCGCATTTACGCCTCAATCTGGCTCGTTTATTAATCAAGTGGATATTGGTTGGACATTATCAGAGGATATCGCTGAAGGATCCGTGTCATTTCAACACGCAGGAACAGATGGGGAGTTGGTGTCTGAATTAATAAATTTAGAATTAAATGCTGGGGATCGAATTCCTCTTGGATTGGAGAATAGTGTTGATCTCCGCGACGGAATGAAATATACCATTACTGTTACAGGGATCGATTTTGCGGGTAATATTTCTAAGCCATCTTCGGTCGACGATATCACCTATGATATTTCGCCACCAGAAATTATTATAACCCAGCCCAAATCAGATAGCTTCGTAAATATATTGGATGTGGTCTATTCGGTAAATGAACCGTTACTCTCGGGCCAAATGATATGGATCAATGAACGAGATGAGAAAATGGTATTCGATCTGCGAAGTGAAGACTTATCATCAGGGAAACATATTCTCAAAGATTATAGCATCACTCCAGAAGAAGATATGCCTTATCGAATTACCATAGAAGGGATAGACCGGGCAAACAATAAAAGAACATCGGACCCCATAGAAAATGTCATGTTTGATGTGACGCCACCCGTATTAACCATTCTCAGCCCTCTATCAAATTCGCCCATAAATCATACGAAGCTTACTTTAAGTATTAGCGAACCCATAGAATTCGGTTCTGTTCGATGGCATGCTACCGAAGGTAATGATCCTAAATCGCCCCATATCAGACCATTGAAAGATGAATTGCTAACGGGGGGAGACTTTATTGATTATGAATTCTCTGCACCACCTCAATTGGTGAATGGCGTCTCCTATACCATCACGATTGAAGGAAGCGATCTTGCGGGAAATTTGTCAGAATCCTATTCAGTAGACGGCATTCTATTTGATACGATTCCACCAGAATTTGTAAAGGTCACGCCTGTGGATAAACAGCATATTAGAGAAGCAAATATCGAATATACACTTACAGAAGATTTGGTTTCTGGAAAAATATATTTTGATCACGTGGGTGGTACACCGGATCCGAAAACAACTCACATGATAACCCTTGCTGGTGGTAAAAAGAAAAAAGGGGTGCAGGGTGGGAAACTTCCAGCCTCATTTGTCAAATTAGTGAATGGTGCCGTATACAATATTCGATTTGAAGGATTAGATGCTGCCGGGAATATGGCGCCAGACGTATTGGTTACTGAGATTGTATTTGACGACGATCCGCCGTCTATACTTATTTCTGATCCGGTGAATAATTCATACCGAAATACACAAGACATTTCGTTTTCAATCAGTGAGGATTTGACAGAAGGGATAATTGAATTATCTCATATCGGGGATAAAGCCGATCCAAATGCACCCTATAAATTTGCCTTAGAAGGCAAATATCTTCAATCGGGGTTGTTTGAAAAATCAAGATTCCCTGAATTAAAATGGGTGGATGGTGCCACATATACATTAACAATTAACGGCATAGACCCTGCAGGGAATGTTGCGAAAGAGTCTAAAATATCTCATATCACTTATGATATTACACCTCCGGTTATTACAATAGACAATATGGTGAATGATAGTTATATAAATACCAATGCGTTAAGTTATTCTTTGAGTGAGAATTTAAAGAACAGCACCATCGTATTCACCCAAACCAGTGGGGCGCCAGATCCTCGTTCGCCACACACGGTGGCCCTTTCTGACTCAGAACTCAATGGGGGAAACTTTATAAACAAAGCATTGCGAAATGGGCCAAATCTTCAGAATGGGTCGATTTATAAAATTGAATTTAACGGTTTGGATTACGCCGGCAATGATGCGGCTCCGATTATATTGTCGAATATTGTATTTGACAACCAACCGCCTGAGTTATCCATCAGTCGCCCCATTGATTCCGAGCAAATTAAAAAGACTATTGTGTCATACATGAGTAACGAACTGTTAAAAGAGGCTGTGGTTATCTATAGCCAAACCAGTGGTACCATCGATGGTAACTCGCCGCATAGGGTTTCTTTAACAGGCGCATTGTTGACTGAAGGTGTGCATAGCGATCATGACATTGGCATTACGTCACAATTGGCCGATGGCGGCCGATACACCGTTTCAATAGAAGCATGGGATAAAGCAGGGAATCCGGCAACCATTACGCCAATTAATGATGTCTATTTTGATATTTTACCGCCAGCGTTATCATTATCAGCACCTAAGTCAGGTTCCATCGTCAATACCGCTGTCCTTACCTATGGTACATCAGAAGAAATGGGAAAAGGGCAAATGCGTTTTGTCCGGTCCGGTGGAGCGGAAGATCCTCTCAGCCCTCATGAGATAGAAATGACGGGAATGCGGCTAAAACAGGGTGACCATTATGACGAATCATTTGAGAATGATATGGCATTAAAAGATGGTGGCATATATACCATTGAATTCTCTGGGGAAGATTTAGCTGGCAATGTCTCCGAATTAGTGTCCATTAATAATATTACCTTTGATATAACGCTACCCGAAATTGCCATAACACAACCTATAGAAAATGGATTTTATAATCAAATCAATTTAGATTATGAGTTAAAGGAATTATTAGCATCCGGTTCAATTATTCTTGAAAGAAGAGGTGGGAATAATGATCCCATGAGTCCGCATACAATTGACCTACTGGGAGATCAATTAAATGCAGGGCAGATCAAAGGGATCAATATTAATTCGGGCACCAATTTAACAAGCAATACCACGTATAATATTCGAATAGAAGGCCAGGATATGGCTGGGAACAAGGGCAAATCAGCGGAAATCACTGGGGTAACCTTTGACGATATTCCCCCTGAAATATCTATCACTTCACCTTCGCCGGATTCATATATAAATACACCGACTCTCGGTCTTAGAACGAATGAAGTTCTTTCCGAAGCGCAGGTTGAATGGATTTGGGTAGAAGGTAACCCAGACCCCGCTGGCACCCATGTGTCAAAAATGATTGGAGATCAATTGTTGGATGGAGATTATCCAGAAGTGAATTTTGATCCAGCACCAGCCTTAACCAGTGGTGCATGGTATCGGGTTGTATATACGGGTACAGATCGAGCCGGAAATTCGTCTACCACCGAATTAGGGAATTTATTCTTCGATAATGAACCACCGGTGGTTTCTGTTTTATTCCCAATAGAAAATGGATTCACCAATATAAATGAAGTGAGCTATACATTGAATGAACCGCTACTCATGGCCAATTTAATTTGGACACCTATTGATGGTTCTGGCCCACTATCAATCGATATGATCGGCGATGAACTGAAGGCGGGATCTTTTTCTCAAGGAAAATTGACGAACCAATTAGATTTAACAGATGGTACAATTTACAATCTATCCATTACGGCCATCGATCGCTCCGGAAATGAGGCAGAATTATCTTTAGCGAAAAATGTCACTTACGACAAATCGAAACCAAAATTTACTGACGTTTTTCCAAGCACCAGCGCAAGGGTGAATTCCCAATTGCTAAAGTGGACGGCGAATGAAGAGCTGGTCAGTGGGAAGTATACCTGGATCCATATGGGCGGAAATGCAGATCCGTCTGCACCACATACATTTGAACTTACGCCCGAATTATTGAGCGCAGCATCGCATGACAATTCCACGCTTCCAGATTTAGCACTAGTGACAGATGCCATGTACCGAATTACGTTACAGGGTACAGACAAGGCAGGGAATACGGGTAAAAAGTTCATTATGAGTGTTGTGTTTGATGATATTCCACCCACATTAGAAATTAAATACCCCGAATCCAAAACTGCAGTTAATCACCTGGATGTGGCTTACGGAATTTCAGAAGGGTTAAGTACCGGACAATTTATATACACACAAGTTGGCGGCGTGTCTGATCCAAACTCACCAGTCACTTTTGATTTAGTTGGAACAGAACTTGAAACAATTATTGACCCCCCAAAGTTACCTAAAAATCCACCTGTATTGCAGGATGGCTCTATTTATAATATAGTTTTTAAGGGTGTTGATTTGGCCATGAATACGTCAGAATCCAATTTGATTGATAGTGTAAAATATGATATTACCCGTCCGGTAATAACGATTCATAATCCCCAGCCTAAATCGAACTTAATGGGTGTAGAAATATCGATTGAAATCAGTGAAGATCTCATGGATGGCAAAATGGTATGGACGCGAACAGGCGGTCTAAAATCTAGAGTTACAAGACAAAAAATACCACTATATAACGAATATTTGACTGAAGGGATGCATCCCCATGCAAAACTTCCCATGGATAAAACTTTGAGTGCCAGTGTTATCTATTCTCTTTCAGTGGACGCTCAAGATTTTGCAAAAAATCAAGCCGAACCTGTGGAGGTAGAAAAAATTGAATATATTCGTAGTATGGCAGGTAAATGGTACTATAAAGGTCAAATTATTGAAGTCGTATGGGTATTTGAGCCTGATGACTCAGGTATTAAAGGTCGGTTTATGCAGGGACTATCTTTAGGAACAAAAATTAGCGATCAAGAAAAAGGTGATTTTGAATTCGACTTTAGTCAAAAACCTTGGGTATTAACTTTGGATATGGATAATCCGAAGAAAAATAGAATCAGTCTAATGGAATTTATTGACAATACGCATATGCGTGTAGTGACCGGAGAAAAGAAACCACGAAGCTGGCAAGATGGAGAAGTAATGGAATATGAGTGGCGCCCAGAGTAGTTAATATGTTAATTGTTCAATGAAAAAAGATAATTCCTCATTATATTCGCCGGCTATTTTCACATGATTTTTGAACAGGAGAAATTTATTTATGGCTAAGAAACAAAAAAGTTTTGCAGAGAAGTCTTCCAAACATGGTGGTAAAGATCTGGCTCACGTTAAATTTGTTAAAAGTGTTGAATCGGATAAAGAGGGGTATTGGCGCTTTAATGAATCCATGATATCAATGGAAAAAGGTACAAGCTTAGAGGCAACGCTCAAAGCAATGGATTCAGATACAAATTTAGCAGAGATTGAATTAACAGATTTAAGCGCTGATAGCTCGAAACCTGCAGTAGAAGAAGCGGTAGCTGAGGCTGAAGCCACTGAAGTTGTAGCTGAAGAAGCTCCTTCGGATGCGTCGGATGACCCAATAAAAGAAGAGACAGAAGCGGTAGCTGAGGCTGAAGCCACTGAAGTTGTAGCTGAAGACCCCCCTTCGGATGCGTCGGATGACTCAAAAAAAGAAGAGATAGAAGCGGTAGCTGAGGCTGAAGCACCATCTGAAGAAGAATCAAAAGTAGACGAATCGACTGAAGCATCAAATGATGCGCCAGCGGAAGAACTTGTTGATCCAAAGTCAGAAGAGACACCATCCGAAGAAAAATCTGAATAATTGTAAATATATAATTATTCGTTATATCTGGAGAGGTGGCCCCGCATTCTGCGGGGCTTAAGGCGTCCCGCATACTGCGGGATGTGAAAAATAAAAATAGATCGTATTAAACAGTATATTCTTTTGTGTATTATGTCTATATATTAAAGAGTG